>Ga0208899_1000110_pt1 | contig 49711 bp, 60 predicted proteins | sample VirMetDEL_Nov_24_FD_184518 | JGI IMG/M metagenome (GOLD analysis project Ga0208899, IMG submission 184518) | Aqueous microbial communities from the Delaware River and Bay under freshwater to marine salinity gradient to study organic matter... | ecosystem: Environmental > Aquatic > Marine >... | reverse complement strand
ATATAGTAAGGAGTATGGGCATTTATACGAATTGAATCAAAAGATATACGGATACAATCACGCTAAAAACAGAGCATACTCCATAGAAGAAATACAAGATGCCACTAGGTCGTTTAAAGGTGAGCAGACTATGACCAGTTCTATTGTAGATATTGCACACAAGATAGCACAGAATGAAATGGAGATTGACCCTCTAAGACATTTCAACTATACCAACTTCCGTGAGTCAATACGTAACCTAAGTGAACAAGTAATTAACGACCCTAATGTTTTAAAATACATCACAAGACAAAACCTACGAGTAATGCCATTGTATTATTCTATAGACTATAATGCAGTATATAAAGCAATGGGTAAGTTTGACTTTAGAACACTTGACCCTAGTACAGGCAAAGAAGGTGGTAGACTAAAAGTATTATCAGAAAACGCTACAAAAGAAGAAAAGAAACCATATAGAGATTTACTCTGGGAAGCAATGCAACCACCAGTAAATGGTAGAACTCCATTAGAGAACAGACTGGGAAAGAAAGGTAGTCAAATACAGAAGACCTTTAATCGTATATTTTCTAATACGCCAATGATGGAAGATGGTGGTGCAGTACTACCTATACAAAGGTATTCTAAGCGTATAGAAAAAGAATATCGTATCAATGATAGTTATGATGTATGGAGTGCATTGCAATTAATGTCTAAGGGACGAAGACTTGAACAAGCAATGATGAATGCTGGTCACGATGTTGATATAAAAAGAGGCAACATACCTAGTGAAGACATTATTAGAATTGCTAACAAAAAGGTAAATGGCGAAAAGACTGATACACAAATAGACAGACTGCTAGAACAAAAGTTTATGGTAGAGATTGAATCAGCAATGGCAGACATACAGGCTGGTAAAACTCCTCGTATACGTAACGAAAACAAGTTCATAGTATTAAGAGACATAATAACAAGACACGCTGAGGCTGTTAAAATAGGCTTTAGAAGTGATATGAAACATATGCCAACGTTTAGAACAGAAGCAGAGGCAGAAAGATTTATAAATAAAGACGTTACAGAAATAAGTAAGTATGCAAAAGAACTAGGTATTAAACCAGAAGTTGCTGTGGATTATTACTATAACTATTTATTAGGCAGTTTAAGACCCCAGCAAGTAAGGCTGGATGGTTGGCTAAAGCATATGGACAATCGTATTGCTACTGCCAAAAAGAATAACAAAAAAGAATTAGTAAAAGATTTATTGTCAGTAAAAGAAGATTACAGAGTAAACTACGAAAGTACCAGTACTCCACGATTTATATGGTCTATGGATGCGATACCAGACGCTGTAAAAGCAGAGTTTATGAAAGGGTATGCTGATACTTTCGATTTATTAAATACTGTAGAACCCTTAAAAATACAAGATAGTTTAACAGATTACTTAGCAAAAGGCAAAGAAGAAATAAAGATTGGTAAGGTAGAATCTAAACCAGATGCAGTCGAAGTAAATAAAGTAGAGATTGACAGATTATTTAAAGCAGTAGACATAGGTGGTGTTGAATTAGCAAAAGGTAAATACGATAGAAGACTCAAAGCCTTTAAAGATATGCCAGGGGATATACCACAGGTATTAAACGAACTATCGAAGAGTTTTGACCAATTACCAGATGGTGCTCTATTACGATTTGAAGACATATATACTTATATGAAAGTAGAGCAAGGTTCTGGCAAAACTAGTATAAAAGAAGCAACATGGGACGATGTCCGTGCTTTTAATAACTACATAAAAGAAATAGTCAATGGTACTGCCAAAGATAATAAGGTAAAGAAGTTGTTTCATTTCTTATTTCCAGACACAGTTGGTGCTAGAATGGCTGGACACGACATGGATTTGATATACAAAATGAACGTGCCAGTAAGAAATGCCAAAGATATGGGGATGGCAACGATAAAAGTGCCAGTAAGTACTATGAACTTTATCCATAAGGCTGGTGGTATGAGTCGTGAAATTGAAGACTCTATTAAAAACTCTATGGTAGAAAACCTATTTGAATCTATAGGCGTAAAAGGTGAACTAGAAGCATTAGACAATGGTATTAAGTCGTTTACAGACTTATTTATGTTAGCACAAAAGAAGATGAACTTTGAAAGAACGCAACATAAAGACCGAAAAAACTTCTATCAACAAGAGATGGCTAACTCAAAAGATTTGATGAATGAGTATGCGAATAAAAAATTTAAAATAAACCGAAATGGTAAAATAGTCGAAAGAACAGGTGAACAACTAATCAATGACATCATTGAACAACAAAGCAGATATATGAGTGACTTTTATGAGTCATACTTAGGTGCTGGGACAATAGAAAATGGTGCATGGAATAGAATAGATTGGAAAAGAGTAGATAAAAACTATGAATGGCAAGACAACGGATTAAAACTACATGATATGATTCGTTACGATAAATATGGAAGATTCGATATGCAGAACTTCCAACACAAAGTAATGGATTACGTTGAAACATTTGGAGTTAATAAACTATACAATCTAATAGGTAAGAGAGATAACCCATTAAGTGTTGAACTTCTTAATAGAGTACAATACGAAATAGCATTAGAAGAGGGTATACTTAGAGGTGATGTAAACCCAACTTCTGATATAGCAATGCAACAACGTGTTAAATGGCGTGAGAACAATGAGTTCTTTGGAATAGGTCGAGTAGGTGGTAGAGATTCTGGACAAGAATTTATTACAGAGTATTTCCCACAGATGATGCACGATAGAAAGAAACTAGACCCATGGATTAAAGACCAACAGCAAAATCTAAAGAACTCATTAGAAAATTATGTAACAGATTTATTAAAGGAAGGAAAACGTGTTAACGAAAAACCTTATAACATTAATCCAAGGTATCAATTACGAGCAGATGAAATCAAAGACCTCACCCAAGGCATTGAAAAGGAACTTTCATTTAAGAAATATGGTGTCTATCCGTCAAAAAAGAACCTAAGAAATCGTATTATCGAACTAAAGATGGAAATGCAGAGGGGTGACTTTGAAGGTTTTCTCGCTACACGAGTAGAAAGTGCAACAGGACAGTCCGATTATGTAGCAAACTTCCTATATGCTCAATTTGAGAAGAATAACAGGGAATGGAAAGATATTGGTGCAGACCATAGACCAGGCACAGGTAAAATGAGGTCTGAAGTGCCTATGCCTTATTTTTCTTATGGTTACGAGGTACTTGAGGCATATACAAACCAATGGGTAGGCTCATTTTTTAAGAATTTAAACGCTTTAGCATTCCGTAAAAAGATACAGAACTATGAAAAGAATAATCAGTTCGTAAAAGATAATCCAGAAATGGGAGAGATGTGGTCTTTAGAAATGAAGAAGTTTGCATCTAGTCTATTAGGTAAGTCTATGGTACTACCTACTAAATATAGTGGATTAACTATTGCAGAAAGAGCAATGTTAAAGCAAAAGATTAAAGCAAGTAGTGGAATTGTAAGAAACAGATTAGAAGACCAACTGAAACAAGACGATGATTTAAAAGAAAAGTATAATATATCTCAGTCTAAATGGAATCCATTAAAGAACATAGAGTACAGAATGTCTGACCAAAATATGATTCAGTATATGGAAGCCAAGTCTATGAGATTAAACAACTGGTTAATACCTGGCTTATCTAAAAAACTACACGGAACAAAAGATAATCCAGTATTGTTTGGTCGTGAACTGCCAACCTCACCACAAGCAAGAAACCAAGTACTTGCACAGATATTAAATAACGTAGGAGCATTTGAAAGTAAGATGTCCCTAGTCTCACTACTAGCACACCCTAAAACATACTTAGGTAATATTATGGGTGGTAGTCAGAATACAATAACACTCAATGGATTACGTAATTTTAGAAGAGCAAGAGATGTACAATGGCTAGTACAAAATGTTTTTAAAGGTGCAACTCTAAAAGATGGAACGCCAATATCAGATAAGAATACCATACATAGATGGGTAGCAGAAATTGGTGCATTAGAATCATTCTATATTAATGAAGCAATGATGAACAGGAATATTGATTCTAAAAAGTTAATGCCATTTATAAAAGAGGTCATAGCACGTGACCCTAGTGATGTAGCCATAAAAGATTTAATGAAGAAATACCAAGTGACTGATTCGTTTCTATCTCTTGGTGGTAGTTTTATGCGTAAGTCTGAACGTACTTTGCGTAGTGATGCTTTTATATCACAATACCTTAACTCACGTGAAGTGCTATCTAGGATTATACCAGATATGCCTTTTGACCATCCGTACTTAACAGCAATGGCATTAAAAGGCGTAGAAGCAACGCAGTTCTTATACCACAATGTAAACAGACCAAGTGTATCACGCTCATCAATGGGTAAGGTATTCACAAGATTCCAACCATTTATGTGGAACTCTATTCGTTTTAGAAGAGACATCTATAAACAAGCCAAGAGATATGGCTTTAGAGATAAACAATCTATGGATAGGTTAAAAAGATTAGCAACGTTTGACTTAGCAACAATGGCATTAGCACAGATATTTGTAGGTAGTATCTTCGATAGTATACTACCACCACCTATGTCTTATATACAAGATACAGCAGACTGGCTGTTTGGTGACCAAGAAGCAAGAGAACGTGCATTTTTTAGTGCATACCCTAGTCCTATTATGGCTCCGTTACAGGCAGTAACTGCTCCTGTTAATAGATACTGGATGCCATTAATGAGTGCAACTATAAATGGAGAATGGGATAGATGGGCACAATACTATGTCCATACATTATATCCATTTGGAAGATTGGCACGTAGTACTGTAATGACTATAGAGAAACCAGAAATGTTTGCTGAGTTTATGTTCGGTATACCAATACATAAAATTGGCTCAATGATAAGGAAAAAGAACGAGGAAGAAGATGAATAGAGAAGAACAAATCTTACGAGAAATGGCTAAGTCCATGGGGCTTGACTTTCTATTAAAGGAAGACAGGGGAAGAAAATCTAAAGATTTAAGTCCTTATTATGATGAGACAGGTAAAAGGTATACAAATAAAGAGGCTACACGCCACGAAATAGTATATGATAAGGAAGGCAATAGTATGCCAAACCCTGTAGCACGGAATATAGAGTCTTATCCTCTCATGCCAACTCCCCTGGGAAATGTAGTAGAGACTGTTGCAAATGCCTCTGCTGAAATAAATCCATTATTGGGATTAATTGCTGGTGCAATGCCTTATGGTAGTGGTGGCTATAAAGGTGCTACAAAGCCTAAAAATCCATATATGCAAGACTATGGCAATGACTATATAAAGGCTAATGATTATGTCGATGGTGCTTTAGATGCTTATAAGAAAAGAAGTTATGATTTACCCTCTCATACTAATTCACAGGGTGTAAATGGAGTAATGGTACAAGGTAATAACGTAGGTGTAAAAATTACCAAAGACGAAATGGATAAAATCAATGCTGGTAAAAACCAAATGGTTACTAGACTACAAGATGAAACAAGAAGGGCTGGTGATTTAGGAGGTGGTGTTTACCCTGTTATAGATAACAATAATAACATACAAGGTATCTATCCTATAAGTTTACAGAAAAGAGTAGATGATATGTATGGTAAAGACGCTATTGATTTTCTAGATGAAGGCGTTTCTGAAATGGGCTATATGAGAGGATTAGAAAACAAAAAGCCTAAAGGTGGAAAAGTATTTGGAAAGACAGAACCACAATTAGAAATGGACATCGCTGGTCCAGAACACGCTGAAGCATTTAGTACCATAGGTGATTGGGGAGAAGGATTAGAATTAGCAAGGCGTATATCAAAAGAAAATGCTGATATGCCTCTTGCACGTTTTATAACTCCTGGTGGAACATCAACTATACCATTAGGTGCTGACTGGCATAGTAGTATGTTTACTGGTGCTGGTTACAGAAACTATTTTGATTTAGCAAAAAGATATGACGTAGACCCAGCGTTTATGAATTATGAATTAGACAGATTAAGTGAACAATCTTGGGATATTTACAAAGCATTAACACCAACATCAAAGAAACTAGGTGGTTATCCCCTATCAGATTACATGAATAGTGAATGGATTAAACGTGTACAACGTGGAGACAAGTATCCAATTATAAACCAAAGTGATGTTAGAAAAGGTTTCCCAGGAAATTGGACAGAACCTGGACAACCATTTATGAATAAAGACGGAACGTTCTGGCTACACGATGAATATATTAACCCAAGAATCACAGAACAATGGGATAATATAAGGACAAATAAAGCCAACGCTTGGGAAGGCGTACACTTTATGGATATGCCAGACGTACATCCTTACATACAAAGTAGATTTAATGACGAAGGTGGTTATCTAGGCAATATGAGATTATCAGCAAAGCCTAGCAGAATGGACAACCTAACATTAGGTAGAGTAGGTAAGCCTATACTGGACGAGAATGGCAATCCTACTGGACAATTATATGATGCTCCTTTTACAAGGCAATTTGTAGATATTGTAGGGGACAAGAACCAACTCTCACCATTTGCTATGGAAAGAATCTTTGGTAATAAAGGTTTAATCCGTGGTGTTGAACAACTTAGAAGTGCTCAAGGCTTAACCAATCCAAATAATCCTATTATATCTAGAGGTTTTGGCGATAGTAATTACATACAAGAGATTATGAAAGGCATGACCAATAAGGATAAGGCAATAGCAAGGGACGCTTGGAAACTAGGTGTAGTACCATTCTTGCAAAGTGATGAAGAAAATGAGTAACTTCTCCTCAAGGATGGGCAATCCTTTGGAACTATAAATAAATCTCTATGGCTACGTTGACATCGTAGAGGTCGGCGGTTCGACTCCGTCATCGCCCACTTGACGACAAACAGTTCTAAGTGGTACCCCATCAGTATTTATGATAACCATATGATAACCAAATGGGGACAAGAAATGCCAAAACTGAAGCCTAACTTAGTAACTGATAAATACGGAAATATTTACTTCCGTAAGCAAATAAACGAAAAACGTTATATAATACCAAGTTATACCAAAGACACACGTACTGCCAATAAAATGCGAAGTACGCTGGAATACCAAGTCCTAATGGAATACTATAGTCCAAAGGACAAAAAGAAGTTTAAGAAGTTTAGTGAACTCGTTAAGTTGTATCTAACAGATAAGGACGTTTTAAACAAATGGTCTTTAAAAACTCTGGAGACAACAAGGTACGTTATAAACAACTATGTAAAAACACGTACTCTGCCAGAAGGCTCTGAAGCACAACGTACTTATCAAATCATTATTAACGCCTGTCTGAATTGGGCTAACCAAAAAGGTTTTACAACAGATGAAGAACCAATGAAGGTAAACAAACCAATACCCAGACTCCGTGTATTTGATGATAGAGAATTGTCTCTCCTGTTAAATGAGGCACAAGATGATGACTTTCAACGTTTTATAAAGTTTGCATATTATACAGGCTGTAGAAGAGGAGAGATAAACCAACTAAAAAACCACGTTTTAGAACCCCTACGTTTAAAAGTAAATGGGAAAACTGGAGAGAGATTCGTCAGACTCAATAGTCAAGCCCAACAAATCTTAATGGAACAGGAAAAACTTTGGGATTATAAATTAGATTATATAACAAAAAAGTTTAAGTGGAACGCTAGAAACCTCGATATTAGAGATGCAAGATTCCATGACCTACGTAGAACGTTTGGTCTTAATCTATTAAAAGGGGGGATGCCTATATTTCAAGTGTCTAAACTACTTGGGCATTCTTCTGTTAAAACAACAGAAAAGCATTATGCTCCTCTGCTAATAACTGATATAGAAGACTTTACTATTTAGCACATATCACAGCACTCCTTAATTGCTGGTAGACCACCAAAGACGCTATTCTTTAAATAACGTTTTGCTTTCTTGTGCTTACTATCTAAGTACATACTCCAGTATTGATTACAATCTGGGCATTTCTTAGGCTGGTAAGCACTCGTGGCTATATCTCTATACATTTCCACAACTATATCTGCTGAAATAACGCCATAGTCTATCCAGTCATCTCCCAAATAAAACTCAAGGTCAGCAACTCGTGCCTTGGTCTTCCGTATGTTTTGCCTACTCGCCCCAACATTGCGTTGTGAGCGTACCATTTTCTCTCCATTTCTACTACCTTAGTAGTTGTTCTTTTATTACGTAAAGAAGAAATGAACCTATTAATAAGGTAATTGTTGCGAGAAAAGCAGTAACTGTAAATATAAACGTACTACTTAACCAAGTAGGTATATCTATAATAAACATTAAAACTCCTCATCGTTTTCAATCAATTCAGTCAATAAACTAAATATCTTCTCGGATTCTCTTGTAATGTGCATTTTCATAAGAAAATAAAAAGGTATAATACATATAACTCCTATAATCATATCAAATGCTTGTGTTTGCATAATCTCTAACCAATAATATCTGAACATATTATCTCCTTATTCTATGGCTTAGAGTGGTAAGGTCGATAGCCCACATACCACGTTAAACTATCTAGTGTCACCACTCGCAACCAATTTTATGTGCTTGTCCCTAACGCCAACCAGGTTATTTCATTTGTCATTCTCTTCATTTTCTTCTCCAGCATAAAACTGCGAGAAAACAAATTTTCACCTCTAGGCTGACTTTCGGTCATGTTAATGCCATTGTTGAGTGAGAAAACTTGAAATAGTGACAAGCACAAATTTAAAATTGTGGGAAACAGCACAGGCGTTAATTCGCTGTATGAGTGACAGTATGTCTTTACGACCATTGTTCTCATAGCAACTGTTCCCCAGAGTACTCATATGTCAGTCACAGACTCCAGACTTACACTCTGCTGGATTTTGAGTACCAGTATCAGAAGAAGAGGGGTTGGTCTTTTCTTCTGTTTCTATTAATGAATTTGAATATGCAGTTCTCATAGCCATACCTAATTGCTCCAATTCGATGTCTTGACTTTTAATCAGAACGTCTGCTACTTTGAAAAACTTATCCAAACTCATAATCGGTTTAACAAATATTTCTTTATCCATGTTATCCCTTTAGTTGTTTTAATATTGTTAAAAACGTGTCTTGCTCCATAAGGTAATACGTTTTGCCTCTATCTTCTCTGAAAGCAACTAAATCTGTATGCTCACATTTAAGATACTTAGGCAATGTTTTACGTCTTTTCGCTTGAACTTTGTATTCTTCAATCTTTAAGTCTACTTCTTCGTGTTCGCCCATCGCTCTGCCATTAGACCCCCAAGCCCTCACAGCCTTGAAACCCCAACCTTTTGCATAATCCACCAACTCACGTTCAAAAGCGTTACCTTTACGTTTACTAGGACTGCTCATTTATACCTCAATTTCTGTGGGAGCCGAAGCCCCCACGTTATAATTACCATTTATCCCAACGATGTAAACTCGTACTAACTTCCATCGGACCTACTCCTAGACCAAATGAGAAGTGTGTACCATTTACTTCGTGTAATCCTAATTCTAAACTGATTAGGTGTATCAGAGTAAATCGTATAGACTTACCCTTTTCTGTACTATTCTTTTTAATACTAAGCATTGAAACCTCCAGCACCACTAACTTGATTAAATTGCATTAGACGCTTAGAAAACTCAAACATCAGTTGCATATAACCTTCATCACGTGCTTTCTCAGTAGATACCATCCTACGTATTTCATTTCTCTCACCATTTATTGCGATAACCTTATCTGCCTTTTGAGAAACATTACTAGTACCTTTAAGATTTGACATCTTAACAATACCTGTATTCTCTGCTTCTTTATTAACATGGTGTACAGCAATAATGATGCACTCTTGAGATTGAGCAACAGCCTTTAGACCATTAATAATCTCATTCATCTTTCCAATCTCATCGTGTATGCCTTTGACAAATATCATATCCGTTGTATCTACCACAACAAGTTTTGGCTTAGAACGTGCAATACCTTCTACAAGCCTACCTAGTTCTGGTGGGTCACAACTTATCTGAATATGGTCAAATGCTTTTTGAAACTCTGCACGAGTCTTAGCATCTCTATATGATTCAATCGCTTCTTCTTTCGTCAATCCGTGAGTCATCTGAACAAACCTCCTAAATGTTAAATGCCATGTATTCTCTAGAGAGAGAAACAATGTTTGCATCTTTGGAAGTTTTGCTACAAGATTCATAACAAACGTAGATTTACCTAAACCAGTATTACCAGTAACGATTACTAGTTCGCCAGGCAATACCCAGAAGTCTTCTTGCATAGAGTATATATCCTTAAAGTTGAATGCAGTCTTACTAAAGTCTTTCTGCACAAACTCTTGGAATTTCTCAGCAAGGTCTTCCACGTTAAATACGTTCATATTATAATCTTTATGCTTGAAGTATATACAATTAGGTTTGCAGTTCTTTGCCATGACATAGTCTTGACAACCATACTCGTAACCTGTTTCAAATATCTTCTTAGCACATTCATCAGCCTCTTTACCCATACCAGACCACGTCTGCAAAGCGTGTGATACTACCTCAATAGGCATTCCACTACGTCTCATCCACGAACCTATACGCATCATAGTTATATTGCGTTCACCCACAGGAGGTGGAGAACCCAACACAGTTTGCATACAAGTCACAACATTATTAGGGTCAATCCTAAATTGTGAACGAACAGTATTCTTTGCAGTTATTGCAGTTACTTCTGGCATTTTAAGATGATGCTTTAGATAAGGTTCAACATCAGCAAAGAATTGGCTATAAGCCTCATTATGCTTTTTGATTCTATCTAAATCATAACCTTCTAAGGACATCTTCTCAATATCATCCATTGAATGATTATTAAAATCATCAACAGTAAATGGTATTTTAAAGTTTGCCTTCTTATTATTAAATGACCATCCAGCACGGATAAGCCTAGCACCATCATAAATGTTATCGCAGTCTGGAAAGACAGACGTTAACGTTTCTTTGACGATACTTGGTAAGGTAGTGGAAGGGGCAAAACCAAATAGGTTAGGTATCTCTATATGGAATCCTGTACCAGAATACCATACCAGAATATGACTCTGGTCAATACCTATCTCGTCTATCATTTCTGTATTAACTAGCCAATGTACTGAGTCGTACAACTGCTGACTAGATAAGTCTTTTCTGTCGTAGTCTAAGATAATATTGTTTACATAGTAAACTCCATTAAAGCCTTGAATACTACCTACAGATTTAACGTGTTGGTCTAATTGTTCATCGAACTGATACCAACTATGATATACTTCGGTTTTGTCACTTGGACGAAAGATGTATTTGTCTAGGTTGATAGTATTGACAACTTGGTGACGATTTGATACGTGACCAGTTGCCAATTCTACCATTCTAATATCGCTATCCATCAGACACTCATCGTAGGTAAGCAGTTATCCTTTTCGTGAGATGTAAATAAAGCACCACCATTGTTGCCTTCATCATCTTGGGATGGATATAACCAAATCCCATTATCTAACTGCATACAAACTGGTGCATCATACCACATCATCTCATCACATTCTTTTTTAGTCATGTACTCTGCTTTTACGATTTTACGTCCTACAAGCATTTGATTTGCTTTAACATTCCAATAAACGTCCACTTGTTTGTGAAACTCTTCATTGCTTAGTTTTTCATAATCTGGAAATTTCAATTTGTCCACCTTAATACTCTGTAATGTTTAACTTTGGAGTCTTTTTTATAAAACTCTTCTATCTTAATTCCTTTACGCCCTAAAGCAGAATTATATCTATCCTCTTTGTAATCTTCACGTAACTTTCTCCATAATCTGGACAAAGTATCTGGTGTTACTAGAGTTCCATACATAGTCTCGAACCAATGAGGTAATTTTGTCTGTAAGTTGACAGAACTAAACTCAAAGGCTCCAGTATGTCTAGAATTTTCGGAAAGCCAGTTGAGAAGCATAGTTTCATTAGAACTACGCTTCCCACCAGCAATCACTTTACCAAAGTCAAAAGACATTAGAAGGGCAATGCGTCCTCTGTTGCTTTTTCGACATTAGTAGCGTTAGAAGCACCCTCATTCCATAAGGTATTTAAACCTGTATTAGAACTTTGATGCTTATAACTCTTAGGTGGAGTCATAGAGTTCCACTTTTCAAGTAGGAAATCCTTTCCATCCACGCTATTACCAAAGTAGAACCAAGTATCTCTTGAGTATTTGCCATTAGACTCATACTGCAAGATGTGTACTTGCTTACCAACAAGACCTTCTAATTCACCCTGTTCAATAGAACCATCGTCATTTAGATTAATCTCTTTTGCTGATTTACCTGTAACAGCCTCTATGAAAGCAGACACTTTCCAAGAACCATTTCTGGTATCATTCTTTCCAGAACCCCAATCAAGCAATGTACCCTTACCATCTTTATGATGATTACCACCTAAGTAGAATTTCTTAGGATACTTTGCCATATCAGCCTCACCCTCTACAAAGATATTACAATCATTGTATTGAGAGTCAGTATTTTCTGCTTTAGTTATAGTAATTAAGTCAACAAAGACACCCTTAGGGAACTTTGAACCTTGACCACTACCATTAGTTAGATTTGAATTGTTAAACTGCATTTTCTAACTTTCCTTCTTTTACCATTTTGTTAACTAATGTATCAACCTCTAGGTTGCTACGCTTTGATTCCATCCACTTAATAGTTTTGGATTTCGCATCGTCAGCAAGAGTAGAAGTAGTAATGGCTTCAACTACTTTCTTCTTCCTAGTTGGTGTGATAGGCTTGTTATTCTTAATACCTTGCTTTACATCAGCAATAATAACAGAACCCACTTCTTCTGTAACACCTTCCCAGACCATGTCTCGCATCTTAGTGATACGTTCCTTGTCTTCTGGAGGGCAATTTCTATCCCTACGTAACTCATCAAGTTTTACACCTTGTGAGACAGTAAGTTGTCCAGGTGCTGGACTCGTTTTACCATCGTAGTAAGTTTCTTTCGTAGGCATTTGCATTGCTCTAATGTCTTCGTTCATCCATAAGGATATACCGAAGCCAGTCAATGTTGAAACACCCTTCGCTAGACATCTACGATATGTATTTTCCATCTGAGCAGAATCTGGATTAGTTACTGCTTGGTTACGATTATCACGAACTGCTAGGTATTCATCATGTACATATGTATTACCATCTTCAGTTTCGTAGGTTATTTTACAATGGACAGTAGCAGTACCATCTGGTTGCATAATTCCAAAGTAAGGCTTATCGCCATACATATAACTAACCCACTCGTGACGAGCAGTTGGATATATGTCTTTTAATTTGTCCCAACACACAGACCATGAGAGGTAGTCAGCACTAAAACTGCCACCTCCCAATGTTTCTACGTATGGTTTGTGGTCTTCACCACGGAGTTGATAGATACCTTTAGTATCATCCATTAGAACCATAGTTCTCCTTAGTTAAGATGTGATATTGAGGGAACGTGCATATTCTTTACCATCTGCCCAGCAACGTAAAACGCTCTAGACTTATCACGATTACTAGAACCAAACTGAGTACCTTTTACCCAATCTTTATGATTCTTAGCATGGTCGTGATATTCTGTGATAGCATTATAAGCATCCCACAATGTTCTACCTTTATTACCAGCCCCATTGTAAAACAGGTCAGTAATCTTTTCATAGACTGGCTTTGCTCTGTTACGAACAAATATGCCTAATTCTGGAACAGACTCTTTATGTCTATTCTTCAGCCATGGCATTACAGTCTCTATATACAACTTTAGCATTTCTGGTGTCATATCTACCTCAGTCATCCTATTCATATCACCAATTGCTAATGCGACATTACCTTCACGTGTTTCTAAGTTCTTAGTCAACTCTTCAACTCTACCTTTAATAGAGGAAGTATGACGTAACTTATACTCGTTCTGTGTTTTACTACTTAACGCCCATGTCAATGTATTATTACAAACAACACGAATGTTAACATCACGAAAACAACTACCAGAACTACCATCGTGAGATGTATACATAAGGATATAATCCATTATGTCATCATCGCCTACCTTATAAGTATTAGGAGTCTTAGCAAGTATCCATACTTTCTTACCCATATCAATCACACCAGCAGTCTCCAGCGTATAACCATAATCTGCTATCACCTCAAATGGTCTGAAAGCATCAATGTTATCTAATACTTCATACTTAGTACCAACGTTACCCAAAGGTTCACCAGTATCTGTACGTACAGTTACAAAGTGTCCAGTCTCTTTACGAGACATTTCATTACCTTCAAATCTGTCAAAGTATGTACTTCTTTTGCTTACACGCCAATTCATACCAGCCAACTCTAAAGCCTCTTCTATCGTGGGACTTTCATCTAACGGAGTTCCCAATCCGTGCCAGGGTTTTTCCCCAACATAAAACATATTCTCAATTAAGTGAGCCATATATTTAGTTACCTCTTGCTTGTGTTTCAGTATAATGTCCTAACGCAATCCAAAACAATGGAGTGGTAAGACGTTTTACGTTATTATCTTTCATGCGATTAGTCATCTTCTTAACATCTCTTAACAGATGTTCTTCAACCATGGCTAACGCCTCTTTTGATATTTGAAGACCTTGACTATTAAAGACCTTCTTTATTTCAGTTTTATTTATCATTTATTACCTCTTCTTTTACCCAGTCATAGAATACATTTGCCCCAGTAGGCATTACATTCTTGACTGCACCACTAGGTGATACTTCCCAACAACAAACTATGTACACATCTTTCCAATCGTCCATCTCAGCGTAATCTGTATGACATATCTCAAAAGCAATCTTCTTTAACTCATCACGTTCTGTGATTTTTTCTTTTGCTATATGAGCCATGGCAAAGTTTTCTTCATCGTATCTTCTCATTGTGAATAGATATGACCAATTTGTTATGGTTCTTTTCATTATTTCAGCACCTAGATAGACACTTAAATCCAACGCTTCTTCCAATGCCTCCATTGACCAGTTGCGTCCATCTAATACGTCTAACTCTGCACTATAAGTTTTAGCACCTACATCCAACCTATTGGATATAAGTTCTTTTATTCTATCGTTCATTTGATTCTTTCGTTAGAGTTATCTGCCCCCACAGATGTAGTTGTATGAAGGACGTGAGGGCAGATAGGGGTGCTCTTCAAATTGTAGAGTAAAGCCTGTTTCTTGCATAATTCATCAGTTCAATATTCTGCTGAATACGCTCATCAAGCATTCTATACATTTTTGTAGAGCCAGAGTGGGCAATTTTCAAGCCAAGTTTAACTCCCTTATCTGAACGTTTTTGCTCAATAAACTGAACAAGTTCTGATTTAGAAAGATGACGAATCTTCGCAATTTCACTTGCATAATATTCGCCTTTAACTTCACTTCTTTGTTTATCAGACCGAGAGGCTTTTAGCCTAAAACTCAGCCTAAGTAATTCTTCTTTGGTGTTTTTATCTAATACGTTTTCTAATATCATATGTTACCTTTTAAGTTATGTAAACTATACATTTTAGACAAGTTATATATTATCTTATATGTAAAGTTTAGTTGACAGTTGTGTAAATCTTTGTTAAAATATTGAAAGTAATTTTATAATAATCAATCCAAGTGGGCACTTAGATGAACAAAAGTAAAATAATACGTTGGCTGAAATCCACAGATTTGCCAATAAGTGTAATTAGTAGAAAATCCTCCATAAGTCGTAACACTCTGTATAGTTGGAAAGAAGGTAAAGCAGAGATAAGAGACAAGAACGCTGAGAAACTTTACTCGTTATATCACAATCAAATAGATAATACTGAAGGAGAAAGTCGAAGCATGGAGTATAAGTATATGGCTGAATTACAAAAAGATGTAATTAGTCAAAAAGACAAGGAGATAGCCTCGTTACAACAACAATTGGACGATAGTCGAATTGATAGTAACGTAGAAGATTTAGTTGTTAATTACGATTTCGTCACTAAATACCATATGAAGTTATCGCCCAAAGGTGTTTTAATGGCATTTACAAAAAGTACTGCTAGTAATACTGATATGTTTACAGATAAGCAGAAATCATGGTATCTAAAATGCCTTGATATAGGAATGTTTCATCCGTGGACGAAGCATCCCATTGTAAAACATTTAGATACTGATAGTTTAAAAGAAACAAACAATCTTGTTTCATTATTATGCTATGGTGATAAAGACGTTAAAATAAAAAGTTTTATTAACTCTTTATTAAATCCACAAATTAATGTAGTTGTGGTTTTACACGATAATGACAATAATAAAATAGTGATGAATGCTAACACAACATTTGCATTAGGTGTAGCACAAGAAACGAAGATAAGTATTATCTTAAATGAAGCGTTAACGAATTAGGGAGCATTAAAGCCCCCCAAATCGTTATCCCACTCATTGGCTACCAACTACTGCAATAGTAGTACGTGTCACCTGGCTTTTCCAGGGCAGTTTCTACCATTGATATAGTTTCTTCCAATTCTTGGCGATACCATTCGCTTTCCACGTTATATTCGCCAAAGAAGAAACCCTCAGTAGGTGGTAATAATGTATAGACACCATCGAAGTCCTTATTTTTAAGGCATTCTAAGGATTCTTTACAAAGATTCACCAAAGAAGTTAATTGCTCAACAGTCACGTAGTGTCTCTGACAATTATCCACACCATCTTGTACATTCTGCACAAACCAGCCATGAATAGCGTTTGCTTTACGCCAGTATGCTACTTGCTGAACAATTTCTGATACATCCGTACCAGTAAGCCCATTCTTATCAGCAAAATCACCAGAAAGAACCAAATCATGCTCTTTCTTATATTTGCCACCATAATAAATGTGCTTGTCCAAATACATATCTAAACCCATGTTAGACCTCCTGTATATAGATTAAATACAAACCAATTACGAAAACTATTAATACGAGTACCCCAAAGTAATCCATGGTTAACTCGCTTTCTTTTGTTTCTTTCTTTCTCTCACATTTTCAACCTCAATATCATAAAGCCAGTCATGTACGCTGTCTTCTAATAAATCAGTTTTGTTCTCGTGAAAGTATTCTTCTGCTTCTTCTTCATCGAATGCAGTAACACATATCTCACCTTCAGCGTGAAGACTATACCTAACAAAGAAGTCAACTTCTATGTTTTGTGGTATTGCAAATGTTATTGTTTTCAATGATGATGGATATAAAGCAGTATTATTGTGATTTACTATCGTATCTTGATTGACAACTGCAACAGGACAACAAGATAACCACTTTGAGAAGGATGCCTCAACGTCCAATCTCTCTGATGTATCTAAATTATCGTAATCCTCTTGATTCTTGCATATTGTCTCATTATCTAATATGAACTCCTTGCTCATTATTACCTCTTTCTTTGTTCTGTCCACGCATCATATAAAGTTTCTGCTACGTGGGCGTTTATTGAATAATCCTCTGTCATTAACTGAATACCAAACTTTCTAAACTCTCGTGGTGAAATTTGATAATCCTTAATGAGAGTTTCTAAATACGGAAAAACAACCTCTGTCATTCCGTCTATCATTATATCATATTCTGTTATTGTACTCATATTTTGATTAGGTGGGCTCGTCTAATAGCATTATCGATGTACTACCAAACTGTGACTACTTCCATTTTAAGAGACACAAATCTCTACTCAGTCGAAGGGGAGTGCACTTATTAATTCCTTCGTAAAGAGCCACCTAACTCTGTTGTAGCGAGGGTGAGAATCGAACTCACAATAGATTGGAATATGAACCCAATTAGCCTACCAAGGCTTGTCCTCGCAAATTTTGCCTGTCCATTTAATCTTAACTATATACGCTATGTGTTGAATAATTTCAATGAATCCACATAGAGATACGGAACATCCTCCTGTTAATTAAACTGATGGATGAACTCGTAGGAGATATGAGACAGGCGTGGATAAGATGGTGATAGATAAAGGTCACTCCCATCGTATTAGTGACATCAGTTGCAACTTGGGACTATATCTATTGGATTTCTAATCCTACCATAACTCTTACCCTATGGAGCCTTTTTTTCGTACCAACTGAGAGGACAGCAACTCTATTATATAGTCTGTCTTCCAGGAATTGCTTAGTCAAACTTCTCTGGACTTCGAAGGCACTAGTTTGATACTCCAAACTTTAAATACTTAGGACGATGATAATAATCATTTGCCCATCGTGTACTATACTGATTCTGTAAACCTGGCTTTCTAGACCATTTCTCACGGAATCCAAACTCTCGCATATAACGTTTATCGTAATGCTGGTTAGGATAGTATATGATATGTTCATCATCATCAATAAATCCTCTGTCTATAGGGACAGCAATCCATTGACTATGATTCTCACATACATTAACACGTAACGACTTACCATAGTTTGTATCAGCAGATACTGTGTGGTATTTAACCTGTATTGTTATCATATTAATTATTGGCTTACCATCGTAATACTTAGGTTTAAAACAAACTAAGTCGATGCCCCAAGTATCAGCACTAGCATTAAATACTTGATAGCCATTTGATAACAAATCATTCTCCACACGATTCTCACCTATTTTACCAATGATGGCAGTAGGTATAGATTTATCACGAAGTGTCTTAAATGCTTTTCCCATGGTTAGACCTTTCTGCCTTCCATATGTCATACTTAGCGTAAACTAACTCATCAGTAGACTTATATGGTTGACTTAAAGTCGTTTCTATCTCTGGAGAATCAGTAACAACTACACAATGCTCCAAACAAGCCGAACACATCGGCGTAACAAGGTTCTCCACAATGGGAACCCAACAACAATCACTATACTCCATTCTTCTGTTTCTCCTGTATTATTTCTATTGCTCTATCAAGTGTATCACACATGATTTCTCTGTTCTCAACATCTCCTCTGACGTGGTCAAAGCGTGTTTTCATGTCTTTAACAAGACTTTTTATCGTTAATAGGTTTTTAATAACCTCTTCATCATATAAAATGTAGTTCATTTCTATTTGTCCTTAATTTTTGACTGCCACGTAAAACAAAGACGAGGATTAATACGGAATCCATTAAAAAAACATGGCAGTCATTAATATTTACCAGACTCTCCCATACACGTGAACGTTGTAGTGAGGGAATCAACTCGAGTTTACACAGAGTCTGGCTTTTTTCAGAAAATCTTAGCAAGGGCGTGGGTCTGCGTTTAAAGCCTAAACAACGTTGGAAAAGGCTCCCTTGCTTAAAAGAATACTCATTACTACATACACTTAATTTTAGATGTGGGATATATTCAGCGTGTACTCCACTTTTTGAAGGTATTCTTGAAAGATATTAAAGTTAAAGTAAACAAGATTAATAGAGCGTACAGGATTCATCGCCGAGGCTCCCCCTGTACTATACTTGTTATGTGTGGTATTCTTGTTTGGTGGCTTTCGCCTAATGACAACGTTGTTCTCGATTACTCATTGTATCTATGCCTCATGCTTATTACACACGTAAATGCAATTATTATGCTATCTTTCACAAGACTTCGCACAATAGATACTTCACAACACTCGTGACTCTACAGAAGATACACTCTCCTAAGTCATGCCAGGGTAAACTAGTCTATCTAGTTAGTTACACACACGTACATCTCTGCCAGTTACTGCTACATTGCCAACATTTAGGACGAATGCAATGGTGCCTATATTTCAAGCCCATATCGATGCCTCACGTTTCAGCCTAGTTTTCCACCTACCTACTTATCGTGAGATTTACTGCAACATAATACATTGTCTGCATAACAATATCTTATGTTTTTAACTTTAAATCTAATAGGAGTCAGCACTTACGTTTATCGCTGGACGCTATGCTAATGCTAGTAGCCACTCAGATGCAACTGGTCTAACTCCTTAAAATCTTTGCGAGATTTCTGTTGCCACGCTCCCCAAACGCCGAATCTTATTCAGTTGAACCTACTTCTTTTTCGGTTCATGCTTCGTCACCGAAGACCAGTACTGTTCCCCAGTTCTGTTCTTCAATCCCTTGATAGCAGTTTTATAAACTACCATCTGTGACTTAGCATTTTGACTTACAACTATACGTTGTACTTCATTACTCATTTTATCTTCCTCCGATATGTTTACAATAAAATAAAAGGTAAAGTAGTGGGTGTCGCCACTACTTATATAAAAGATACCAACCCATCTGTATTAACACATTCCCCATCATTAAACCAAGCCATACGAACACTATGACGTCAAGCCATCTCTCAATGGCTTTCCAAAGACTCATCTGTCTCTGGCTTTCCTACGAGCCTCTGCGATAGCATCAACGTAAGTAGGATGCTTGGCTTTCTCCACTTCAATAAGTGAGCCAAACATTGTTTCAAACAACCAGTATTTGCTATTAGACCATAATAATCCCATCGCAAAATCCTCCTTTGTTTTAAAGTGTGCACGTTTTTAATGCACGGATTAAGTGATGTAGCAAACGCACACATCACAGAGAACGAAGACAGTCGCAGACTGGAGCAGTTTGGCGTGATTGGAGGTTGCTCAGCACTTAATTCTGCCTGTACAATCTGGTCTGCAAGGCAAAGCCTTGGACACAGATGCGTACAGACCCACTGACTCTACTGGCTCTTCGCTAGAAGTGCACGTAGCGAGGTGGCGTCATCACGAGTTGGACGAAGTTCCTGGGTAACAACCCAGCCGTACTTTGTCGCTTTCGAGATGATGTCGCCCTCGAAGTGGGAGAAGAAGTCAGCCACTAAGGACTTGGCATCTTCAGCACGAGTCTCGTCTTTAAGAAAGACTGAGACTGAGCATGAAGAGTCAACCATAGAGGTGACTTCATCAGCAGAATACTCTGAGATAGGTTTGTCGTTCAGTAATGAACGCTTACCAAATCTATCTTCACCAGAGATTCTGATAGTCATAGACATCAGGTACAGCAAGGGAACCCTTGAGGGTCAGAGTTGGGGACACTTGGGAGCAACTGCACTGAGATGAAACTGAAAGTTTCAACGAAAAAGTGTCCCCCCATGACCCGAACAGGGTGGGGGTGGATACACTATATATCACTCACACACACTCTAAAACTATTTTTCAAGATTTTTTGTACGCTTGAGACACCCCCCTACAAACGTGATAGTATTGCCAATGAAGATAGAACGTTGGAACAAAGATTCATGTCAGTTTGAAGTAGTAGAGTTGAAACCAGAAGAGTTTGATGAAATGTTTATTTATTTGAGTATTGCCGAGGCAGAATGTCTAATTGAAGAGCGTATGGAATTGCTTCGTGAAGAATTATATGAAGATATACCAGATTATGATTAAAAAAGACTTGACAACCTGGGGTCAACGGATGCTTTTTTACAGTAATGTATACACTACAGTAGTGTTGAACTGTATTATATATACATATACTGTAGTGTACACTATGGGGGGATTGTGATTTTTAAAGGGAAACAGGAGTATCCTGTCATCTTGGAGAAAATTGCAGAAGAGATGGCTACCCTCAGAAGCAAATTATCAGCCGATGTTTATCACGAAGGAAGTGAGACACATAGAGGCAAACAAGAACACGAGATTTCCAAGTTGGGTATATTGGCAGAACTCGTTGCACAAAATTTTTTAGTAGAAAATTCTATACCTTTTAAGTCTGCAACCCTTGTGGACGTACACCCTTTACCAGAACCAGACATCGTTATTGATGGCAAACTAATTGACGTGAAAGGCGTCAAGCAAAGTACCACCAACCTGTATGTTAATTATAAGGCTCATCTCAATTCCAAGAAGAAATGTGATTTCTATTGGTTTGTGAAACTCATGCCAGATTATACAGCAGAGCATTATTTAGTGGCTCACTCAGAAGTTAGCAATTGGCAAGTTAAAGAACTGAGGTATACAAAGGCTTTTGTTAACAAACTAATGAGGAAAGAACAGTACAATGAAAATAGTAGGGTCTATGCTACTTAGCATGGGATTAATCAGCGATTGCACAGGGTGGTCTGTGTTAGGTTACGAAATAAACCACGAAACAGAGCAAATTGCGTCTATTTGGTTGCTAGACCAAGACAGCACAAGGCATTCTTACAAGAATTTTATAATAAATAGTGATAATTGGTGCTATGAGCACAATCAATATGAATTTGTAGAACCTAAAAACGATGGACTTCATAACTAGAAAACTAAAAATCAACGATTTTAAGGATGTTACGTACCCTGTTTTCACAAAAGAGGAAGCAATTGAGCGTGATTTGGAGTTTATTGAGTGGAAAAAGGCTGAAAAGGGAGATTATGCTCTTTCAGACGATGGATTTGTGTCTGAATGCTTAGATGTTAAGCAATATAAGGACGCATATCAGAAGATTTTCCCATTTGCAAGGGCTTGGGTAAGTAAACGAGCCAAGTTATTGTACGAACCTCATCGAGATTCTGGCGAATTTAGTCAAATGGGTATAAGGTCTTGGGATGAAAGAGAAAGTGCCACCACTAGGGCAAAAAACGCTGTAAACCTATATGTCCAGCAGATGATGCAGACTGGTAAAATAGATTGGAATGCCATTGGTGAGATATATAGACCTAATCAGCAAGTGCCAGGTGCTACAGTTAAACGATTATTTAAGTCGGAGAAGATAATGTCATTAATTGATAAGAAGATTCAAGACTACTTGGATGATAGAGATTTGAACCAAGGAGATGTTTTGGATATAATAGCAAGTGCTATTGAACTAGCAAAGCAAAATGGTGACCCAAGTAATATGTTACGAGGTGCTGAACAATATATTCGTATTATGGATATGTTACCGAATAAACAACAGGTAACAGATTCTGTTCAGATTGACGTATCAAAGAAAATACTTGATGAAATACAAACTGAGGAAACACGTAAGTTGAAACTCGAAAGGAAACAGGATGCCTAAATATGGAAAAAAAGGAAGCAAAAGTACAAAATCTAGAAAGCGTAAAGTCAAAAAAACACGTAGTGGTAGAGGCAAAAGGAAAGAATATCGCTAAACTAGATTCTTTTTGTAGAGTGATGCAAGAAGTAGCAGACGATATGGGGTTAAAGGCTTATGTTGATGATACTTCGTATTTGATAGGAGCAGACTATTAGGTCTAAGTATAAACACTTAATTGGAACAGACGAAAAAATAGATTACACAATTATAGGCATATTCATAGGCATTATGATTGGATTCTGTTTTGGACTCGTGTGGGAAGATATAATGATGCAATGGGGATTGAATGGATAAGAAGGAACATAAACAGGTATTACAGAAAATAAAGAATGACATGATGTTGTTTGGTAAGGTCTGTATTCCTCAGATGTTCTCTGCTAAATCCCCAGACTTTCATTATAATTTAGCAAAGCACGTTTCTAATCTGGACAATAAGCAAATAAACATTATTGCTCCACGAGGTCATGCGAAGTCATCTATTGTAGGTGGTATACTACCTATGCACCACTTGATGTTTGGAGAGGGGAAAAAATTAATAGTCTTGTCGTCAAGAACACAAGACCATGCAGTAAAGTTATTAGGATTAATTAAAGATACGCTAGACTTTAGCGAATCGTTTCGTCAGTTGTTTGGATATTGGGGGCAACACTCAGCAAAGAGTTGGGCGAAAGCAGAAATTGAACTGAAGGATGGGTCAATGATAATCTGCAAAGGGACAGGTCAGCAGTTACGTGGAATAAAAATAGGGAACCAAAGACCCACGCTTATTATCATTGATGACCCAGAGGATGAAAATAATACCAAAACAGCCGAGGCTATGGAGTCAAACCTTAGGTGGTTGCTACAATCGGCTGTTCCTTCAGTTGACCCACGTAAAGGTAGGGTAATTGTAATTGGAACACCACAGCATGAACGCTGTATGGTTGAAACATTGAAAGAAATGCACGGATGGGTAAATCTGGAATACAAGCCAGATATAGATAAAGGCATTGCTTTATGGGAAGATTGGTGGTCTATTGCAAAATTACTGGAAAAGAAAAAGGAACTAGAGTCTATAAACAGGCTTTCTGTATTCTACAGGGAGTATATGTGTGAAATAGTAGGAGACGAAGACCAACTATTTAGAAAAGACGATTTCCGTTATTACAAAGGGACTATCTGGTTAAATGATGCGAAAGAAGCATTTCTGGAAATGACAGAGCCACAAAAGAAACAAATCCCTATAAATATCTTTACTGGGGTAGACCCAGCGAGTAGTACGAAACAGACAGCAGATTATAGTGTAATATTCAATATTGGTGTAGATGCAGAAGGTAATCGTTATGTATTACCATATTACAGAAAAAGGGCTACCCCACTAAATTTGGCAGAAGCCATCGTTGATAACTTTAGAAAGTATCGTTCTAGTAAAACACGGATAGAGAGTGTTGGTTATCAAGAAATGTTACGTGAGTATGTGATAAAACGCTGTGAGGATGAGAATCTATTTATACCAGGACTCAATGTGAAAGAGAACCCAAGAACATCAAAGTCTCGTAGATTAGAATCCTTACAGCCCCTATTTGCAAGAGGCAATGTATACATGGATAAGGATATGGAAGACTTTCAATCTGAACTCCTGTTATTTCCCAGGGGAAAGCACGATGACTTGTTAGATGGCTTTTTCTATGCAAACAAAGGTGCTTATGGTGCTCAGCATGACACAGAAGAACAAAATACCCCTGTATTAGGTGGTTCGATAAGAAAAGTTGTGGACTGGATGACTGTTTAGTCGTTGCGACACCCCCACTCAATCTTAATAGGTTCGTGCCAATTTTATGCCTATTGTAGATTCAGAAGTTTTAAAATCCGAAGACCTCCTTGAGGATTACCATGCCCAAAGAAGTGATTGGGCTACACAAGCCATGGAGGATGATGAGTTCCGTAATAACTCACAATGGACTGCCGAACAAACAAAAGTATTAAAGAATAGGGCTCAGTCTCCTATTATTGACAATGTTGTTCATCCAGCAGTTGAACAGGCAAAAGCACTTCTTACAGCAAATAAACCAAAGTTCCAATCTACAGGTAGAGATGATAGCGATACAAAAGTAGGGCGAATCTTCTCAGACATAATGAGTTATATCTGGGACATCTCTAGTGGCACATCAGAATTAAAACAAGTTATTGATGATTACTATGTAAAGGGTATGGGTGCAATGGTTGCCTATGTAGACCCTATGATGGATTTTGGCAGAGGGGAAGTTTGTATAAAAGCAATTGACCCATTTGACTTGTTTATTGACCCAGCATCTAGAGACACGTTCTGTAGAGATGCAAGTAACATAATGATTTCCAAAACACTAACAGAGGAGCAAGTCAAGAATGCCTATCCACAATTATTAGAACCAGTTGATGAAGAAGGGAATACACTTTTTTCAACAATGACTCAACAAACAGATGATAGATACCCAGCAGAATCCAGAGTTAGTGAAGTAGATACCAAAGTCGGTCCTTTACATTCTGAAGAAACAGATTCTAGGCATTATCAAGTCATCGACAGGTATGAAAAGGTTCAATTACCTTTTTGGCATTGTGTAGATACAACAAACGGAAATGAGTATATACACGCTGATGAGGATTACGAAGCATTCTTACAACAACCAGCATTTATGGTTGAAACACAGGCTGGAGTAGCATTTGTTACTGACCCAGCAAAAGTAGCAGAACTAAACCAGATGATGCAGTCAGTTGGCAATGTCTTTCATATGATGGTAGACCAACAGACTGGTGAACCTTACCCAATGGCTGGTGAGGAACACGCTGATGCAGTTCCAGGTAGCACTACTGTACTTACTCCTAAAACTTTTGAAGAATTAGTGGCAGAGGAAATTGTTGTTTGCAATAAGGTACTAGTAGACAGAATAAAACGTGTGCTTTCTGTTGGAAGGGTATTGTTAGCAATGCAGATTATGGATATTGATGAATATCCCATAGTCACGCTAATGAATAGGCATAATAGAAATCCATATCCAATGAGTGATGTGCGATTTATAAAGCCCATCCAAGAATATATAAATAAGATTACCTCTCTTATTATTGCTCACGCCAGTTCTTCGACTAATACAAAACTACTAATACCTCGTGGTTCCATGAATAGACGTCAACTCGAAGAAGAGTGGTCTAGGGCTGGTACTGGCGTCATTGAATATGACCCAGAACTTGGACAGCCTATTGTTGCTGGACCTGTTCCTCTGCCCAACGAATTATACAAGAACAGGGAAGATGCAAAGAATAGTATCTATCACATACTAGGTATTCATCCATTGTCACAAGGTGACCCTGGCTCTGCTCCACAAACATACAAGGGAACAGTTGCTATTGATGAATATGCACAAAGAAGAATTAAATCAAAGTTAGATGACATTGACGAAATGCTAAACCAAATGGGTAAGGTTATTGTCAAGTTAATCCAACAAACTTACACAGACGAAAAAGTTATTAGACTGATGCAACCAGATGGTAGAGTATCAGAAACCACTATGAATCAACCTATGTACGATGATTTTACTGGAGAAGTCTTAGGTAGAATGAATGATGTCACTATTGGTCAATATGACCTAATTGTAGTTAGTGGCTCAACATTGCCTTCTAACAGATGGGCAAGGTTTGACTACTACATGAACCTATATCAGCAAGGCATTATTGACCAGCAAGAAGTTCTTGAGCAAACAGAAGTTGCAGATACCGAAGGTGTCTTACAAAGAACAAGTATGATTAATCAGTTACAGGCACAGGTAGAAGAACAAGCAGAAGAGATTAAGAAACTAAGTGGTGATTTACAGACTGCACAAAGAGAATCAGTCTCAGATAGAAAACGTGTAGAAATAGAAAAATTCAAGACCAAACTAACAGATTCAGCAAACAAAACGCAGAAGGCAACTCAGTTGTACGAAGCACGTTTGCAAGATGAACTTGGTAAGGTTAAAGAAGATAACAGGGAAATAAAAAGTCAACAATTAAACCCAGTTGCTGTCGGATAGACAAATTGGGAAGGAGATAAAATGACAGAAGAAAATACCCAAGACGTTGCTGAAGAATCTACCCCATATTGGGGAGAAGAGGAAACAAACGTTGAGGAACCCTCAGTTGTGTTAGAGCCCTTCGATGATGAGGCTCAAGCACAAGTTGCAGATGCAACAGAAGTAGCCGATGCTGATGGCGAGGATAAAAATCGCTATGAGTACTGGCAAAGTCGTTACGACAAAAAGGCGAGTGAATTTGATGCTATGTCAAAAAAACTGGAGGAGTTTAATAATATTGCTCCTATTGCTGAGTATATACAAGGCAACCCAGATGTTTTGAAATCAGTAGCAAGGTCACTCTCTGGTGATACCCCTTCGGTTCCCTCGCAAGAGAAATCACAGGAATTACCACAGAAACCAGAGCGTCCAACGAAACCAATGAACTATGATGCAAGTGAAGCAGTTATGGATAGTGATTCAGACTCATACAAATATCGTGTGGCTCTAGATGATTATCGTGATGGCATGATAGATTATCAAGAAAGGCTTGAAGTTGATAGAATCAATGCTATGAAGGCTCAAGAGCAACAAATTGCTCAGCAAAGAGTAGCGTATGAAAGACAACAAGCAGAAGTTGGTATGGTAGAACAATTACAGCAGAAATATGGATATACGCCAGAAAAGGCAACCGAATTTATGAAGTATTATTCTAATCCAGAATCCATCACATTAGATAATCTTGTCAGTCTCGATAAACTAAGAAGTGCTCCATCTCAGCAAGAACTTGCAACTCAACAGAAAGTTCAAGCGATGCAAAACTCTCAACAGAGAATGAAAGTGCCTACACCAACTGCTGTGCAGACTGGGAACGCACAACCTAATTTTTCTGATGAGGATTTGTTCAACTTGGGCTTGATGGCTAACAGTAGAAAATAAGCACATTAAAGGAGAATAATAATGGCTGACGGAGATACAAGAGTAATAGGTTCTAAGAACCTGGGCTCAAGTGGTATTCTGTATAACGAAAGAAGAGATTTCTACATTCGCCCAAACGTTGTCAAAGAACTTTGGACTGATGTAACGCCTTTTACGACTGTTGTTGCAAATCAAGCAACTATGTCTGGATTGGCTGACCCTTCTTTTAAAATGTTTGAACACAGAAACCCTTGGGTAAAACAGAAATTCAATTTGAAAACAGCAGTTGCTAATAGTGCTATGCCTGGTAAAGACGTAGCATCTGGCGATATTGCTATTGATGGTGCAGAAGGCATTCAAATTGGTTCTAATTTAATTGGACTTGAGATAGAGGTTTACTCTAGTGCTCATGCTCCTAAGTTTAGAGCAATCATTACCAATTACATTGCATCTGGCGATAAGATTAATATCAAATTGTTAGAAGCAAAAGGTACACTTGCAATTGTCAATACAGACTATGCGATGGTAATTGGTTCAGCATTTGGTGAAGGTACTAACTCACCAGAGGCTTGGAGTGATGACCTTTCTGTAGTCTTCAACCAATGTCAGATTTTCAAAACACCTGTAGAAGTAACTGGAACATTGTTACAGGCTTCTCTACGTGGAGAATCTAAAGAATTGGCTAGACTACGTGATATGAAGTCACAAGAGCATAAGATTCAGAAAGAAAGAGCGTTCTTATTTGGACAGAACTACTCTGGATTATCTGGATTTAGTGATGCTGAAGCGATTCACGATAAAGACGGAAATACTGTACGTACTACTATGGGTATTATTCCAGCAATTAAATCTGCTGGTTTAACTGGTGATTATAAGAATTACTACTCAGCATCTGATGTAGCCGACTACAGCAAATTCGTAGACGTAATGGAAAGAGTATTCCAGTACGTTCCAGAATCTGGTTTAAAACGTGCATTTGTTGGGGCTGGTGCTCTTGGACATTGGTCTAAGATGAGTTCTGCATCTGGTACTTTTGCTGGTGATTCTGGCTGGACAGTTAACTTAGGTGACATGAAGAGAGATGCTCTTGGATTCAATTACAGAGTTCTTGAAACACCTCACGGAGCGTTACAGTTAATTCCAACTCCATCATTGAGAGGTCCTTATAACAAAACAATGTTAGTTGTTAGTGATGAGAACCTTTTCCATGCTCAGTACAGAAAGCCTCAATTCCAGGCTTCTATACAGGCTAATGACTATGATGGTGTTAAAGACCAGTATATGTCTGATGAAGGTATAGGTATTTCTCTAGTTGAATCTCATTTCTTAATGGAAGTGTAAACTAGGAATATTAGAGGGGGTGGGTTTTCTCTGCCCCCTCGCCTTAGAATAATATGATATTTCAATTACAAATAGAACAAGTCGTAGGAAGACCATCATTATCTGGCTCCTCATCTGATACACTTGCTTATAGGAACCAGTTAAATAGTTACCTAAAGCAATCTGCTAGAACTATTATAGATATGCTACCAGATGAAGTGTTAATAAAAGATTGCATCTTGACTGAAATAACAGATGATAATGGTGTAGATGTTACCGATAAGAAAATAGTAAAAGTACTTAGAAACAATGTAGGCTGTGTAGAAATGCCATTAGAATTAAAGAGTTATGCTCTTAGTGGTTCTGATAGCATTTATGAGCCAACAAAAAGAGCCCCAATATATTACATTGAAGGACAAACAACAGTAGGTGGAAAGTTATTTGTTAAACCAACTCCAAGTGGGTCAGAAAAAGGTCAACTTTATTCTGCATCCTATCCTACTCCTTTGTTTTCTCAGTCTACTATTGGCAATTTCCCAGATACAGCCGAATATGCTGTTATTTTGGGTGCAAGTATTAAGTTATTGCAATATAGAATTAATAGGTACTTACACGAAGACGAAGACATTGAATTGGCTCAAATGGCTCAACAGGAATTAGGTACTATTCTAGGAATGTATAATCAAGAAATGCAAAGACTAGGCGTAGCAGTACAACAGGGGGCACCAAGTGGCACAAACTAATCAAACAACTGCTAACTCTCCTCAACATGGATATGGACTAACACAGCAACAACTTATAGAGTTAATACGTACTCATCATCCAGAAATGCTAGAGAATGAGTGTCGTATATATTTAAACCAAGCAATGAGAGAGTTCTGCAAAGAAACAAAAATTTTACGTGGTGTATTTGATAAAACCATAGCCAATGGAGTTAGGTGGTATCAGATAGACGATGAGATAGTATCAATTAATTTAGTTTATTTTGATGGGAAAAGAATACAGAGGTTACTAAGCCCACCAGATGAACAAGACTTGGACTTACAATAATGGCAAAAGTATTTTGGGTAGACAAAGATGCACTAGCAATTGCTGATTATGACAATGCTGGTAACGCATCTGGACCAACTGCTGGTACGTTAACAATACACGCTTCAAGACATGACTTTCCTTTTGTCAAAGTAGACAATGGTGGTACAGTAGCAGATGGGGCTGGTGGGACAATACGTGTAGAAACAGGAATTAAGGAATCTCCTACAATGCCTGTAGAGTACCATGAAATATTAACATATAAAGCCATTGCACATGGTTATGAGAAAAAAGGCAATCCTAAGATGGCACAATATTTTCATAACAAATTTGCAGAGGCTATAGCCAAAGGAAAACAAGAAGCAAACTCTCACAAAAGTGAAGAAGTAGGTATCAATATTATTGGGACTGAATTTTGAGAGGTATTGCATCACAAGAGGCTGGGACTACTTGGAAAGATTCTAAACTTAAATGGGTTCATACAACTCATATGTGGAAAAGTATAACTGAGATTATAGGCAGAGGTATTAAAAACGTTACTGCTACAATAAAAGGCGTTGTCTCTAGTAGTAACACAATTAGAGGGATAAAAAACTAATGGCATTAGGCGATTATACAATACAAGGTAGTTACGCTGATGTAATTAACATATTTGATGATAGCAATCCAAATGTTGGGTTGTTAAGTACAATGAAAGCAGTCTCTGATGGTAAAGGAAACAAAACACCATTATTGATAAGCGATTCAGCAGTAGAAATCAAAGGTAGTCTAGGCGTAGAAAAAGTATTTACGTCAGATGGCGTAATAGGAAAAGAAACTGCATTAACCTCGTCTAGTATTTTACTTAGTTCAGACCACGTGGACTTAAAAGTAGGTACTGATTCTGTGCTACAAGCAAGAAAAACAGGCGAAATAAGATTAAAGAGCCTTTCAAATGCACCAACCTCTGGTAGTGCATTAGGGGATTTAATAAACCAAAGTGGTACACTATACGTGTGTGTAGGTGTTTAACTATAACTGTAAATAAGGAGTAAGCGATATGTCAGTCACATACGCCAAGGTGGTCGTTGAAGATTCATCAGACCACATTGCACAAACCTCAGCGAAGGCTGACCAGTTAAAAACTGCTAGGACTATTGGTGGTGTATCATTCAATGGTACTGCAAACATTAATTTACCTGGTGTAAATGCAACTGGAAACCAAGAAACTACTGGAGCATCTGGTAGTTTAAAATCATCTGGTGCTATATCAGCATCTGGAGACGTAAGTACATCTGCTGGTGTCACCTACACAAGTGGTGGTGCTGTAGCACTTACGTTAGGAATTAACGATAATAAACTAGAACCTGGTATGTTCAAAGGTCCTTTAACTAATAAGTTAGGAAATGGTACAAATGGACAAGTATTAAAATCTAGTGGTAATGGAACTTTTCTATGGGGAAGTGCTGGGGGAGTAACTGAAGTTACTGTAGGAACTGGACTAGATGTTTCTAATGGAACTACTACTCCAAGTGTAACCTTAGATTTATCTGAATTAGCAGATGGAACTGCTGACGTTGTAGGTTCTGAAGACAAGATGGTTTATCTTGATAACGGAACTCAGAAGTCAAAGCATCTTGACGATATTAAACTAAGTCAATTTAGTAATGACTCTGGTTGGGCGTCTGGTACAGTTACTTCTGTAGCAACTGGTAAAGGTCTTTCTGGTACAGTTACTAGTACTGGTACTATCAATTTATCATTTGGAAACTTAGATGAGTCTACTGGATTTACAGGTGGTAACGCTATAAATGGTGAAGTTGATATGCTTGTTGGTTATGACGATTCTAGTAGTAAAGCAGTACAAATTGGTTACAATAAAATCCCAGTATCTTTTTTCAATAACGATTCTGGATTCACTAGTAATGTTGGTGACATAACTGGAGTAACTGCTGGTACTGGTTTAACTGGTGGTGGTTCTTCTGGTGGTGTCACAGTAAATGTTGTAGGTGGTACTGGTGTAACTGCAAATGCTAACGACATTGCTATTGGTCAAGATGTAGCAACAGACGCTGATGTGACTTTTGCTAATCTAACATTAAGTGGTGATTTAACAGTAAGTGGTTCAACAATTACTACTACTACCGAAACATTAGAAATTGCAGATAATACCATGGTTCTTAACTCTGACTTAACAGGTACAGCAGTAGATGCTGGATTATGTGTAGAAAGAGGAAGTTCTGGTAACAATCAGTTCTTATTCTGGGATGAATCAGCATCTGGTTGGTCTGTTGGAAATGGTTCTTCAACTTCATTTCCATCAGCATCTGCAAGACTACAGACACAAAAAGTAAGTTCATCATTAGACGCTACTGATACTTCAGTTCCTGTGGGTGGAACTCAAATTGTTGGTGGTGCTCTTTACCTTAGAACTAATTAGTGTCCAACTTGGTAAAACACAAACAGAAAAATGAGCCTAAGCCCTCAGTTAGACTGGGGGTTAAGGACTCAGACTTTTTGTTAAAATTAATAGCACGTTCACAGTTTGAAGGCTCAGAGGTAGAACAAGCGTATGTTACTATTCAAAAACTTGGAAAAATACACAGAGGAAACCTTGAAGATTGAAATGAATGCTAAAGAACTGAACATTGTAACACAAGCAATGGAATCAGTAAATGTTAAAGGTAGCGATGCAATCGAATTTGGTGCTTTATTAAAAAGAATAAAGACTGCTTTCGAGAAGCAACATATTAAGGAAACAAAGGATGCCAACTTATAAGAAAGTAATTGTATCTGGGGAGAACATATCTGAATTAAATAATAATTCAAATTTTCTTACATCTGTCCCTAACCATTCGGCTACTTTAGTTACAAGTGGCACATTTTCTACTGCTAGAATACCTAATCTAAGTGCTAGTAAAATAACTTCTGGCACATTACCAGTTGCAAGAGGTGGTACAGGTCAAACATCTGGCTACAATAAAAGCAATTGGGATACTGCCTATGGTTGGGGTAATCACGCTAGTGGTGGTTATTTAACAAGTCATCAAGATATAAGTGGTAAGGCAAATCTTACTGGTGCTACTTTTAGTGGTAACATTGTTAGAAGTGGTGTTGCTGGGTGGACAATATCTGCATCAACAATCTCTGCTGGAAATGCAAACTTTTCTGTAGACAATCAAAGTTCAAATACTCTTACTTCAAGAGGTAGAGGAACATTTGGTAATAGTTATAATACTATTCAACTGATTGCTAAAGCAAATTCTAGTCAAACACACGATGTGTTCCAAGTTCAAAATAGTAGTGGCACATCTAAATTTGATGTAGACAAAGATGGTAATGTTGGTGTTGCTGGTACTCTTACTGTATCTGCTTTATCTGGGATAACAAGTACTATTTCAGTTTCTGGTCACGGAACATCTGCAAATTGGAAAACAGCATACGATTGGGGTGACCACGCTAGTGCTGGATATTTAACATCTCAAACAGATTCACAAACTTTAAGTTTTAGTAGTGGCTCTTTAAGTATAAGTAATGGTAATTCAGTAACCATACCAGATACAAACACAAATCAGTTAACTACGTTTAAAATCAAAGCCAATTCTGGTTCAGCAGAAACTATTAGTCATGGAGAGACTATAACTTTTCAACAAGGTGGAGCAACAACATTATCAAGAAGTGGAAACACAATTACGATAAGTAGTACTGATAACAATACTCAAAGAGCAATAACTAGTTCACCTAGTACAAGTACTTCTACAAGCATTTCTGCTAGTTGGGCAAATTCTCATACAAATGATGGCGAACTTCATATGCCAGACCCAAGTAGTGCAAGTGCTGGTGAATTTTTAAGGTATGATGGTACTTGGCAAACTCCACCAGATACTAATACTACATATTCAGTTGGAGATAATGGTTTAACACAAAAGAATTTTACAAGCACATTAAAAACTAAATTAGATGGCATCGCAACTCAAGCAGATAAATATTCCAGTTGGACATTAAGTGCTGGTAATACTAGTGGCGTTTCCTCTGGTAAAACAGTAACTATTACTGGAAGTGGTGCTACATCAGTAAGTCAATTAGTTTCTAGTGGCAATCATACGATTAATATAAGCAGTACTAATACTACCTATAGCGTAGGAGATGGTGGGCTTACAACAAAGAATTTTACATCTGCTTTAAAAACAAAGTTAGATGGCATTACTGCTGGTGCTGACGTTACTCCAAGTTGGGTACCATCATCAGACCCAGGTTATTTAACCTCACAAACTGATTCTCAAACATTAAGTATTAGTGGCAGAACAGTTAGTATTTCTAATGGAAATAGTGTTGCAATACCAGCATCCTCATCAAACGACTTTACTTCTACATACGTGACATATGCTGGTAGAGGTAATACAGCGTGGGGATGGGGAAACCATGCTAGTGCTGGTTATTCAACGTCAGATACAAATACTACATATTCTCTTGATGTTACAGAAAATAACCCAGATGTCACTATAGGTTTAAATCCAAGTTCTGGTAGTACTGAAAATTGGACGTTAGAGTCTGGAACTGGAATAAATATATCTACTAATGCAACTAGCAGAACAAGTAATATTGGTGTACATAGTGGTGGAATAGGGGCTACTCAACTCGCTAGTAATGCTGTAACAACTGCAAAAATTGCTAACGATGCAGTAACTTCAGCCAAGGTTGCAGACAATGCAATCTCTCGCCCAATGATTCAAGACAATGCTGTTGATGCAACTAAAATTGCTGATAGTGCAGTTACAGGAACTCAACTTTCTACAAATGCAATAAACTCTTCTGCAAAGTTAGGTAGTGCTGTTGTTACTAGTGATAAATTAGCAACTGGAGCAGTTGGACACCCAAGTAAACTTGCTAATAGTGTAGTAGGTAGTAGTGCATTAGATACTAGTTCTGTAACTACTGATAAACTAGCAAATGCTAGTGTTACTACAGCAAAATATGCTAATGACAGTATTAGAGAACAACATTTAAATACAACCAATGCACCAACTACTGGGTATTATTTAGTTGCTAGTCCTACAACACAAGGATTTACTTGGCAAAATTTAACAGTTAGTAATGATAAATGGAGTGGTACAGATTTAGCAGTTTCTAATGGTGGTACAGGTTCATCAACTGCAAGTGGAGCAAGAAATAATTTAGGGCTTGGTGAACAAAGTTCTCCAGCATTCGGTGATGTTACTGTTAACTCTCTTCAAGTTGATGGTCAAGCAACTATCGCTGGTGATATAGAAATTGACTCTGGTATGACCTTTACAAGTGGTGGAAGCATCAATTTTGCAAATATTGACTCATATGCAAATGCAAATTTCCCAGGTGCTATAATGCAGTACATTTGTTTATCTACTGGTGGTTCTAAAACAATGACTACATCATGGTCTGAAGTTAATACTGGTTGCAGAATAACAATAAAAGGACCCCCATCTGGTAAGGTTTTAGTGAAATATAGAGTACACCAAGATACTTCAACTAGTAATAAAGTTACATACTTAGGTATTACAAATGGACTATCATCCCCCTCTGGTAACAATACAGATGAAAGGGCTTACAGAGACGAATCAGATGATGCAATGATGAATCCACAGAAAATTTTCACAGGGTTAACTCAAGGCACTTCTTACACATTTACTTTGTGGGCTAAAACAAGTGGTGCTAATAATTATTTACGTTGGGGTAATGATTATTATGGGCAATTAATTGGAACGGTGACTGCTTTATAATCGTAGAGAGCACCTATACACTAAAGCCAAATTATAGGAGATTTTATGGCACATAAATATGAAAAGAAAGTTATAAACAACGAACCAGAAGACTGGAAAGAAAGACCAGTTAAAGTAACAAAGTCTGTAAGTGTCGAAGAAGAATGGTCTTATACTCGTCTTGAATCAGAAATATCAATGCTTGAGCAGTACATTTCTGAATCAGAAGCAAGAGTAAAGGCTTATAAAGAAGAACTTATAGAAATTAAAAAAGTAGCAGAAAAATAGGAAATCAAATGGCTAAACGTAAAAGAGTAAAAGGAAACGATGAAGTCACGATTGATGGTAAAAAATACAGTTGGGCAAACTTACCAGATGAAGTGAAGAAAGCATTAAATCACGTTTCTGACTTAGATAATAAAATAAATTCAGCACAATTTAATGTAGACCAACTTATTGGTGGTAGAGAGTTTTGGATGTCCAAAGTAACAAACGGACTGGACATCCCAAATGAAGCCCAAAACAGCCAGAAGTTATAGAGGCACTTTAATTGATGATAATTATGTTCTGTCATTAAACATAAAATGGCTGGGACAAATTATTGTTGGAATTTGCACCTTACTATACGCCTGGTGGCAGATAGAAAATCGTATATCCCTATTAGAAAAAGAATCAGTCTTAGCAAATGATAAGATTGAAGAACTTCTTGAAAAACATATTGCCGAAGAATCTTTGGAAAGAGAAGAACTTAAAGAGCAACTCAAGTTCTATGAGAAGGAATTTAATATCAATCCATTCAGTTGGAAAAAAAAGAGGGGTAAGAAATAGTGGATTTTTTAGCAGTTTATTCAGAGGCTGGGATGATAGGCGTAGTAGGGGCTATGTTTGTCTTTATGGTGTATTCTATGAACAAGCGTGGCAACGAACAGGCAGAAGCCTTGCTTGACTTAAAAGTAGAGAACAAAGGGCAATCTGAAACGCTGGAGAACATGGAGGGTATGATAATCAAACTTATACAAAGATGGAATAAATCCGATGATAAACTGGATAGAAAGTTTGACAATATTACCAAAGAAATAAATGATTTAGATAATCAAGTGTCTGAAATAAAAGGCAGTTTAAGTAGGGTGAATGGTAAACATTAATGAACAACGACAAAGACGTATATGCTTTACTTGTAAAGTTTGATGAAAGACAAAGAACAATATTTAAGCAGTTAAATAGAATAGAGAGTCACTTGAAATCACTAAATGGTAAAGTCGCAGAACACGAAAGAACAATAATTGAGTTACGTACTATAGGTACTGTTGCAATAATACTCATACCAATTCTTGTTAGTTATGTGATGAGATACTTTAATTAAAGGAGAAAGTAATGTTCGCAAAAATGATGGCAGAATGGTTGTTAGATGATGAAGTCAAAGGTGACTTGATTACACAACTAAATAAAGAAATCGATATTCCATTCATTAATGAAAAGACTGAAGAGAAACTTTTAAACGCTCTTTGGAAAATCATTTGTGCAGTAATAGGAAAAAAACTCGGTGCCTAAACTAGGTAAACGTAGTAAAAGAAGGCTTAAAGGGGTTGACCATAGACTGGTTGACCTCTTGCACGAAGTCTGTAAGTATTTTGACATTACAGTAATTGAAGGATTACGTAGCCAGGAGAGACAGAATGAACTGGTTGAGCAAGGTAAAAGCAAGACTAAGTTCGGAAAGCACGTTGCTGGGAGGGCTGTTGACATTGCTCCTTATCCTATTGATTGGGAAGCACGTGATGATTTTCATTATCTCGGTGGTTTCGTTTTGGGTATCGCAAGTCAATTAGGATATAATGTTCGCTGGGGAGGAGACTGGTCGAGTTCTTCTCTTAAACAGGAACAACGTACTACTAAAGATAACAACTTTGATGATTTAGTACATTTTGAAATATTGGATTAATCGTGGGCAAATACGAGGAAACATATGCACATAAAAGAAAGAGTGGTAGTCTTTCCAGACATCCACTTTCCAAACCACGATGAGAAAGCATTCAAATGTGCTTTAAAGGTTATAGAAGAAATAAAACCTACAGCATTTTTGCTATTAGGAGATACAATTGATGGAGAATCAGTCAGTCATTGGCAATGGAGAAAGAAAAAACGACCTCCGTTGGAATACCAATTACCATTTATTGAAGAAGAGATTAAGCAAGGCAATGCTGGGCTGGATAGGATTGACGAAGCATTGGATAAAGTCAATTGCAAACAAAAGCAATTCACACAAGGGAATCACGAAAAATGGTTCGACCATTTCGTTGAAGAAAACCCCTACCTCAAAGATTACACTAGTAAAAAAGCCTTTAAATTTAGAGAACGTGGATACAAGTGGGCTAACTATGGTAAAGTCGTTAAAGTTTTCGGAAGCAAGTTATACGCTTACCACGGAGGGCACTACATGGGAATTGCCCATGCAAGAACTCACGCCTTACAAATGGGATGCAATATCATCTATGGGCACACTCACGATTCCCAAAAAGCAGTCGTCACACACATCTCTGGAGCCCATATGGCATATTCAATGGGATGCTTAGCAGATATGAACAAGGATTATTTACGTGGTAGACCAACTAATTGGAGTCATAATGTGGGATTGGTGGATATATACTCTAATAACAACTTCAACCTTATGGTCTTGGATATTGTTAATGGTGTCACAAGTTATGGGGGAAAATTAATACGTGGCTAAACTGGTAGAAACAGTTAATGACTTTAGTGGTGGTATTGTAAAAGGATACTCTCCAGAAAGACTAAGAAATAACCAACTACAAGAATGTAAGAACTTAGTTTCTGATGGTGTGGGCACATTACAAGGTGTTCCAAGCCAGGAATCTGGGTCAACGATGGATATAGATGGTGAACTGCCTAGTTATAGAGCAAAAAATATACACGCTTGGAGTACTGATACTAATTTAGTTACTACAGGTGCCAGTTCTTATTCTACGACTCCAGCAGTATCTGAAGTACAGGTGGCAAAGAGAGCGAGAATAGTATTTTATTGGAATGCAATGGATGAGTACGATGAACTGCAATTCAGTTTAAAAGATAATGTAACTGATTCTACAGTTTGGTCACATAGTGTTAATCACGATATATATGGTGATATACCAGATAAAGATAACTCTCATCCTAATAGAATACTTGGTGTTGTTGTAAGAGAATGGGAAAACAATATACATGATGACAATGCTAATACTACAAGTGATTATAAAGTAAATAACAAGAACTGGAAATGGAATACCCATACAGAAATGGAATCTGTTATTGGAGCACAAGGCTCTGCAAGGTTTGGCGTAACATATAACACAACTGTACCAACTAACTTTGACCATTTGAATGAATGGGATGATTTTCATTGGGAGCGTAGTAATAGTGGTGATAATACAAGTGTTCCACCTAGTAGTTTAAATAATGGTGAATACGTAGTAACTGCCATAAGACATAGTGACTTTTATAGTGGCTCATGGAGTAACGATACAACAGTATTACAAAAGTACGTATTTAGAACAATGATGACTTTTGATTATTTTGGCAAAGTAGATACTCTTATTTCTAAAACTACACAAGCACCTTACTTAGCGTCTCCAAATAGTGGGACATTTTCTATTGCTGGTACAAGTGATACTGTCGAATGGAGTAGGTTTAATAATAACAATAGCAATACTACATCTAATTTTGTAGGCACTCCTGGCAATTTGCTTAGTAGTAATATAGCAGAAGACCAAGTATTTGCAAAACATCTTGGTCAATTTAGCATATGGGAATACGTATTTGCACTTAACAGCCCATTAAGAACTGCTGATTATAATGTTGAAATAAAATTATATAGCAATGTTGCACAATCAGCACAACACACAATTAATATTACCTATACAAATGAACTAGGCGAGTCTGCTGAAGACATATTAAATGCCTTAGGTAATAAAATAGTAGAAAAGATTTCAGAAGATGCACCATTACAGAGTGTTAAATATGAGCAAATAGACGGAACTAAAATACATATCTTTCAAGATGAAGACACTCCATTGCCTTTTGGTATTAAAGGAGTTACTTCAACTGTAACAAACATAACTAACGCTACTGTTGATAGTTTAACTAGTGGTCAGTCTTTTCAGAATTTAATAGCAATAGCAAATAGAAATACACAGACTAGTGTTTACTCAGTAGATAATGACAATTGGTTAGACTACCCTATTGATTTAAGAGACGATGATTCTGTTAATCAAGATTGTAAACTGAATTATACAGATGCAGAAGGGTATTTAAAAGTATCAGATGCAGATTTTCATAGTGATACAAAACCAAAGTGGTTTGGGTTTCTTAATATGAATAACTATACATACGTAGATAATACCTTTACTGCTAATGGAGAGTTTTATATTGATGATGTAAGCCCTGTACCACATAGAGTACAAGCAAGTAGTGGCACTCATACTGGTCAAAATTCACATATGGTATTTAAAAAAGATAACATATTTAGACCAACAGCAGTAAATGCCACAGAGTTTAAAGTAGTATCAAATAGTACTGGTAGTGATTCTCCTCAATTTACTGGAATAAAATTAGCAGTAGACTTTTGTGATGGTACTAACTCTAGTTATCAAAAGATTGAAGGTGTCTATAAGAAAGATGAAATCATAGAGTTTTATTGGTCTTATATCTATCAAGGTGGAAGTATTTCTGAAGTATATCCATTCTATGCTAGTAATGGAGATGCAGTAAGTTTCAAGCCAGGGGCTGATGATGCAAGTTTAGGCATGATAGTAAAGATGGGTTCAAAGATGATAAGTGGTACTGGTAGTAATGATATGCACAATAAAAGACTCAAAGGAGTTGAGATTTGGGGACGCTTTACAAAGTTTGACCCAAACAACGTTTATCAACTGGCTGAATTAGATTTAATTAAAGGATGGAAAAGTACTGCTACAGGAACATGGAAACCATTTACTACAATAAGTCACAGTAATGCTATACAAGGATATGCAACAGGAAATCCTAATGCTTCATCATCTGATGTTTCTATAAAAGATTATATCATATACAAAGGGTACCCACCAATTAGTTTCTATAGTAAATATGGCATTCAATGGGATACTCCCAGAGGATGGGCTTCTGGTGCTGGATGGAAAACGTCTTGTGTGTTTAATAGAAAAGCATATTATGGCAATATTAGAATGATGAATCACGATGGTACGTTAACTTATTATCCAGATGGAGTTGTTAAGACTCCTGTAGGGCTATACGATACAGTTAGTGTAGATAATTTAATTGAAGCAACTATTAATGATGGCGATGAAATCACGTGTTTACGTGTTGCTGGAAATAAACTATGTCAGTTTAAAAGAAAGTCATTAACAATAATGGGTGTAAAGATATTAGAAAATGGTGATTCAACAGAAGTTATAGAACAAACTGTTAATCATTGTGGAATATCTGGGGATAACCAAGTAACAGATACACCTTATGGAATAATGTGGGTAAGTAGAAGTGGTATATGGATTTTTGATGGAGAAAATATAAAAAGACTTACAGAGAATTTAGAAGGCAGTACAATTAGTAAGCAAAATTGGGAATCTTTTTATACAGATAGAACGCATATTGGATATGATGCGTATTGGAATCAAACACACATATGCCAAGACACACAGAATAACCCTAAAACGCTTATATATAACTTTAATACGAGAGGTTTTAGTGAAAGCAATAAGATGTATGCCTCTGACCAGAAAACAGGTTTTGTGAACAATTCTGAAGGTAATCTATTATGGGGACAACTTGGTACAGGAAGTAGTACACAAAGTAGTTCTTCTAATAATAATCCTAAAAGAACAGATGCTGATTTACCACAAGAAAATTTCCCAGAAACTGACTGGGATGGTGGAAACTCATCAAACTAGGGAGAAAATAAAATGCCACAACCATTTCAATGTTTTGTATGTAAAAAACCTGTAAACACAGCATTACCTAAAATGTGTGATGAATGTAAAGAAAAGCAAGGTGAGATAGAAAAAGAAGATGCCTAATTTAGTTTTAAAGAAATCATCTAAGAGTAGACAAGGATTTACTGCTGGTACAGAGATAGTAACTAAGCAGTTTGACTTAGGTGACCCTACTATGTTTAAAAAATATAGTCAATGTTCTGTTACGTATCAGTTAAAAGGTAACGGAATATCGCCTATTAAAGTAACATACAAAATAGATAACGAATCTATCTGGCAGAACTTTCAGAATGAACCAAACAACGAATATGGCATTTATGGGCATTTAAAAAAGACGAATAATAAGGCAAAAACTGCTCAGTTCAAGTTTCAACCAAGGTCTAGGGGTAGAAAATTAACGTTAAGATTTTATTATAATAATCAGAATGGCACCATTGATGTGTCAAATGTGGCAAATGATTTCAAATTAATAGATGTGTCATACACATTTAGAAGTTTAAAGAGGGATTAGTATGGAACCTAAATACAATAGTGGCTCTAATTACGCTTCAAATAGAAGTAGTGTAAACAATTTTTGGGAAGAGCAAAACAAAAAGAAAGCAAAAAACAAGATAGGATTAGCCAATCTTGTACAAGGTTATAACGTATTAAAGCAAGGTTTAACAAACACCAAGATGGGTAATGTAGGTCTTAGCGTTGCAGAGAAATACGCTCCTATGGATGCTAGTGCCTGGGAAAAAGGTGGAGCAGTTCCAGAATGGTTAAAAAAACAATATACACAAGAAACATTACAGGCTGTAGCAGATAGTTATGTTAAGTCAGAAGGTGCTGATTTAATTGGTTCTACTATAAAACAAGGCGTAAGCCCAGATGCTGGTGTACAAGATGTCACAACATTAGGTAAGACAGCATCAGAAATGGGTGAGGCTGGAGTAGGAGTTGCTGAAGCATCTAGCACAGGTTTAGGAGAAGTGGGTAGTGCTGTGATGGCTAATCCATACGCTGTCGTTGCAATGCTTATTGCTGGTCTTGCTAAAGGGACTAATAAAAAAGGAACCACTTTAAACAGATGGTTTGGAGGAAAATAGTATGCACGATTTAAAAAAGAAAGGTAGATACGGAGACTCAGAAATGAGGAAGGTAGATGGTCTGCTTTCACACGTATCTCCACAAGAAGCAGAACTAATTGATAAGTTTGGTAAAAAAGGTGAGGCTTATGTAAAAGCAATGGGTGCTGGTACTATAAATCCTAAAACTGGATTACCAGAATATTGGAATCCATGGAAAGACTGGATTGAACCAGCATTAAATGATGGGATAGAATGGGTTTCGGATGGTCTTACAGACCTTACAAGTGGCTTTGCAGATTACACATCAAACATTGTTCATCAACCTTTTGGGGAAAAAGTGGCAGATTCATGGGCTGGAAAGTTTTGGGATACTCATATAGGGCGTAAAGGTATTATTGGTGAAGGGTTTGAAATGTTGGGATTAGGCGATAGTGGAACTACAGCAGATAAAAAGGGTCGTGCAAAAAACAAACTTCGTGATTTAAAAGACGAGTCTACTGCCTTATTTAATAGACAAGTTGATTCTATAAATGCTGGTACGGATGCACAATTATATGGACAGAACTCATTAGTACAGCGAAGAATAAAACAAAACAGCATGACAAATATGGCTACTGACAATAGCAGAATGAATGCAGTTGATAGCATTATTGCTGGAAACATACGTGACCAGAATAAAGTTATATCAGATAATATCAGTAGAAAATTAGATAAAGAATCAGCGTATAACTTAGAACAGGCTAAGTATGATTCTGAAATTAAAGCAATTAGTGATAGTTAGGAGATAAAAATGGAAGACATACTAGGACAAGTAATCAATTTAATGGGGCAAAATCAGCAACTATCAAGCAAGATGTCCCATGATAAAAATATGAAAACTATGGACGCTGTATTACAAGGTCAAAATCAAGAGTATCAAAACGAGGTGAAACTCGCATTGGAACAAGAAACTACTCAAAGACTAAAAGACCAGATGACACATCAAGAAAATATACGGAAACTGACACAAGACTTTTCAACAAAGCAAGACAGCATTAATAAAGAATGGCAGTTGAAATTTGAAGAGATGAAGCAGAATATCAAAAGTGATTATGATAATCAGCAGTTAATCACTCAAGCCTTATTGCCAGTTCAAATGGGACAAATAATGGCAAAGCAACCAGACCCTACATTTAGTTATGATGATTTATCAGTACAAATAAGTGCTGGTGAAAGAGAGACAAGAGGCTTGTTTAATCCTTTAATGGATGGTGACATGACTCAATATCTAAAAGGTGGTATACAAGGCATAATGCCACAAATGGCTCAACTTAGAAAACTCGATGATAATAGCGTAGATAAACAAAGTGCTATAACAAGATTAGTTGATATGTATAATACTGCAAACGTAGATGCTTATGCTAATGATGATATATTCTCAAACGATGAAGAAGAAAGAGATATGATAAAAATGATTTCTCAACTTCTCAAGCAGTTAAACTACGATACAAATCAATTAGAAAAGCCAGTATTTAGTAAGTAACATATATGACTCCTTATGAAACTCAGTTAAAACTGAACTCATATAAGTTTTATCCCAAAGCCTTTAGTATAGATGAGGCTAAAGAGATAAAGCAATATGCTGATATGTATGGCATTCCTACTGGTGAGCAATCAGCAATAGTAGAATCCAAAAGCAATATATTTCAGCAGTTTAGTTCTGGATTCACAGAAGGTGTACTCGGTCCTCTTGCTTTTGGTGGTTGGGCTGAAGAACCAGAAAATGAATTTCAATCTATTGCTCATAGTGCTGGGCATTTACTAGGATTTGCATTGCCTATGGCTGGTAGTCTTGTATCGTTTGGTGGTACAGGAGTAGCAAGATTAGGTTTAATGGGTACAGGTAAAGTTGCCCAGGCAGTTGGTAAGGCTGGAATGAAAGTAAAAGGTGTAGGCGATGCTATGAAAGGAGCAAAGTCTGTACCTATGTATGTTGCAGATAAGGCACAAGATGTTACACAAAGTGTCTTAGCAAAGGCTGGGTTTGAAGCGTCTAAATACCTTACTAAAGGACAAGCAATATCTACAAAGGCTAAACTGGTAAATACTGCCTTTCAAGCACAACATCTAGCAGTAGCAAGTACAGTAAGTGGTATTTGGAATGGTAAGGATGACGAATTAGACAACTTAATGTTTGGTGCAGTTGCTGGTGGATTCTTTGGTGGTCTAGGTAACTTTGTAAAGATTGGTGAATTAGTACGACATCCAAATCCTAAAGTATCTAATGTAGGTAAACGTACTTTATATGAGCATTCTAAGCAGTTTGCTAACACGTTATATACAAACAGAGGTCCGATTATTAAAGGTGCTATAGGTGCTGGATTTCAAGGGGGTATGGCTTCTATGCAAGGTGCTCCAACTGCTACGCAATTATATGAATATGCGTTAGGTGCTTTCTTTGGTTCTAGAGCACACGGAGTAGCAGAAGGCGAAGCCAACAAGTTCTTCCAAAAGTTTAATACAAAAGAAACAAAATTCTCTGATATGAGAAATATGTTACAAGACAAAGAGTTTAGTAATCTACCAAAAGACTCTCAAGATATTGTTAAAGCAAGTTATCAGAACCATATAGGTGATATATGGGACAGAATTAGTAATAAAGAAATAGACCCAAATGACCCTACATCTATTCCAGCAGTTGCAATCGCTGGTAGAATAAAAGATTCTTACAATAAGGCGTTAGAGAGATACGCCAAAAAGATTGAAAAGCAAGTAGAGAACTTAGAACCACATGAAATAGCAGAAGTAAGGGCTGAGTTAATAGATACTGTACCTACTGCCTATCGTAAACAAGTAGAAACAGGCATAGTAACACAAGGTATTTATAAGAAACTGATAGACCCAGAGGCTAAGATTGAAGGTGATACTAAGAAAATCATAGACTCAATGACACCGAAACAAATAGAAGAAGTTAAAAGTGGTGTTGTTGACCCTCTAGAAAAAGCAATTAAAGATTACTTTGAGAAATTACCAGAGGAATCTATACAAACTACTGCGAAAGATATATTAAAGTCTGAAGAAAGAGCAATGACTGACCAGGCTGAGTCCACAGTTGACCCACCTATTAGAAGGTTTGTAACTGAAATAGGTAGACAAGTACAGAAAACTGAACACGGATTAGACCCTAATGCTGTATTAAAAGACGTTGTAGAGTTCTTTAATACTATAAAGAGTAGTGAAATGAAGGGCAAATCTGAATCAGAACTAACAGATTTATACACAGAAAGAATACAAAACAAGTATCCACAAATAGAATTAACTGACAAGATACGTAATGGTATACAACAAACCTTTATGTACATGAAACAAGGTGAGTTAAGACCTATTATATCTTATGATGGTATTGGCAAAGCAGTAGAGAAAATAACAGGAATGAATGTTGCTGGTAAAAAAGTTACTAGTAATCAACCGAAGTCTGCTGATGAGAAATGGTATCAAGGTGAATGGGGTAAGGAAGTAAAAATACTTGAGTTTAGTGAAGTAGTAGTAAGGGATAGTGATGGTGTAAAGATATTTAGTCCTTATGAAATGAAGCGTGTTACAGAGATTGACCCTATAAGTGGTAAAAGAAAGACTATGACAAAGCCTACTATGGATAGGATGGATTGGCTTGAGATACAAAGGCAGTTAAATAAAGACGGAGATTATCTTAAAATACCTAAAAAGGATGGTGGTGTAGAGCGTGTATATAAGTATCACAAAGACACGATGAATAAAACAACAGAAGATATTCTTGGTGAAATAGTAAAGAACGCTGGTGATAAAAATATTACAAGAGATGTACTACAAAAGTATTTAGATAAAGATTTAGAAGTCTATTTAGAGTCTATGGGTTGGGGCATAAGTGACCTTGCAAAGTTTCCAGAACTTAAAACTATGCACGAAAAAGCATTTAGGTCTAATTACTTATATGAAAAGAATTGGAATTTCAAAAGTGCAATAGCACGTGTAAAGCGTGAAGCATTGTTGTCTAGTAAAAGTTTCTATCAGTTAGACAAGTTAGCCTTTGATGATTTGACTGGTGGTACTGGTAAGGTCAAAATAATAGCCATAGAAGCAGAGAAAAACCTACTGGCTAATGCTAAAAAGAAAATAAAGCAATGGTTTAACGTAGAAGGAAAAGAACCAGAGACTTTCTTTACGCTAGATAAGAATGGTAAGGTAGTAGAACAGGCGTGGGAATCTAAAATTGATGGCTGGTTAGTGCCTCATAGTGATTTATATAAGAGAATTATGAGAAAAATGGGATTTAGAGGTACAGAAATGTCCCATATGAAACCAGCAGTAGCAGTAAGAATGCCAGATGGTAGTTTATTCTTAATAAAAGGTGGTGTACATCCATCAAGAAAAGCATACGATGATGCAATGGGTGACAAAAACTCAATGATTGTTGTTACAAGTGCTATTAAATCATTGCCTAAAGGAGCAAAAGTATACAGGGGACAGGCTAAAAAAGATGGTAGATACGATATAGAGGGATTTAAAGGTAAAGCATCCCTAGAAATTGACATAGAAGACTTTAGAATAAACCCAGGTGTATATGGAAACGAGCATTCTGGGGAGCCAACTACAATTAAAAAGCAAATGCACACATTCTTTGATGGCATTGTATCAAGTCCAGAAGGCTATCGTGGCTTTATGGACAGCATACATAAAGATGCAGTAGAAGGTAGTAGAGAAGCAGTAGAATACTTTGAAGCATTAAAAGAGAATCCAGACGCCTTACCACCTAAGAACTTTGACGTTAAACGTATTAATGACACACAATTTGTAGAGGTCATAAACAATCCTAATCACAAACTACACAAAGATTTAAACCTTGAAATATTCAAGAAACTAAAACGAATGGCGTCAGAAGAAGAGTTTGAGGCTAGTGAAACATTCAGAGACTTAAAAGAATATGCTAATAATTTTGAGCAATGGTACAGAAGTACTGGTTATAATCCTGTATCTATGATAATAAACCAAAGTCTGTATGAGAAGTCTGTGCATATATACAGAATGAATAAGTTTACGAATCCAGAATGGAGACGTTCTGGTAGTAGTTGGGTTGCTGGTGTTGACCCTGTAATGGAAGCCAAGACAGGTGGTATCCGAGGTAAGGAGACATACACGTTCTTACAAGACGGAGCAAAAATAGATAAGAAAGTATCTCACTTTAAACTAGGGCATAGCCACTCTAAGATGGAAATAGACTGGATTGGTGGTAAATCAGAGGAACTAGGTAAAGCGTGGATGGCTTATAAAGAGGCTATTGGTAAGAATCGCAATAAAATGACAGACGAAAACATTGCTGATATGAGACAAAAACTATTGTTTGCAGTAATGAGAGTCCCAGCAAATGCCATAAGTGGTACAAGAGCATTAATGTTTGATGGTTTTGTAGAAAACGATGTAAGTATGGCTGATTGGGGAACCTATATGAAAGGTCGTGACCACTTTTATATTGATGGTGCTGACGTAGATGGTGACAAAGTATTCTTTTTCCAAGGCATGAACCACCATTACTTAAATGATTTAATAAAGCACGATAGTTTCTTAGAAAGACCACATAAGAAATCTCCTAATGGTAAGGTATTCTTTGAAAATAAATCTAAGAAATATGACGAACTATTTAAAAGCACAATGCCAGAAGATGGAAGTGCTGTAAGCCCTTATAAAGGATTACTAGAGATATGGTCTGGGTATCAAGATGGTGCTGATATTGCTGGTGTAAAGGCTGGAGAAGAACTAGGTATTAAAACAAGAGGTTTTATGCCTAAAGGATTTAGAACAGAAAGTGGTAACAAACCAGAATACAGACAACGAGGTGCAATAGAAACACCAGAAAAAGGGTATAAACAGAGAACATTAAACAATTTACGTAACTCAGACGCTACTGTAATATTTGCTGATAATGTACAATCTGCTGGTACTCAACTTACAATAAATGGTTTAGAAAGTGCTAAAAAGCCATATATAGTTAACCCTTCTGTAGAAATGCTAAATAACTTTCTATCTGTTCATAAAGTTAGAAGTTTAAACGTTGCTGGTAATAGAGCACAAAATGAAGCAACAGTTAAACGTATTATTATGGATGCTGTAAATGGTAAAGCAAAAGGTTTATCTACTGCTGATTATGTTAACAATAATCCATTAGCACAATGGAGTCCAGGTGCTTTACGCAAGGCTGGTATGAGTGCGTATACAGGTAAAAAAGGATTAGGACAGGTAGTTAATGCCAAGCAATTCTTGAATCCTATCATTGCAGATGTTATCAATAACAAAAAAGGCAAATTAAACATATTAATAACAGGCAAGAATGGTAAGCCTTATGCTAGGTTAGTAGGTAAGACAGACAAAAAGCATTTAGAATCTGAATTTGGATACAATGTTATAGGAACTGAAGCACATAGTAGAACAGCAGATAGTGCCAATTACTATACAATGGCTACACCAGAAGAAATGGTAAACATAGTATTTAGAAGTGCATTTAAAGATTTAGAAGTCATCAATCTTGACGCTGACAATATGAATACATATGCTCCCACGTTATCTATGCTGAGATATAGTAAGGAGTATGGGCATTTATACGAATTGAATCAAAAGATATACGGATACAATCACGCTAAAAACAGAGCATACTCAATAGAAGAAATACAAGATGCCACTAGGTCATTTAAAGGTGAGCAGACTATGACTAGTTCTATTGTAGA
>Ga0208899_1000103_pt1 | contig 51099 bp, 64 predicted proteins | sample VirMetDEL_Nov_24_FD_184518 | JGI IMG/M metagenome (GOLD analysis project Ga0208899, IMG submission 184518) | Aqueous microbial communities from the Delaware River and Bay under freshwater to marine salinity gradient to study organic matter... | ecosystem: Environmental > Aquatic > Marine >... | reverse complement strand
AAACATTTTCTGTTACAACTTCGTGGAATAGAGTGTCTTTGACTTTTGCTGGTGATACATCCGGTGTATTAGATGACGATAATGGGAATAGTTTAGAATTAAACATCTGGATTCACGCTGGTAGCGATTTCAATGGTGGTACTTTAAGCACAACTTGGACAAGCACTACTAATGCAAATCGTGCCTCCTCTAGTGCTACTTCTTTCTTTGATAGCACAAGCCGTACACTAGAAATTACAGGACTTCAGATGGAACTCGGCGACACAGCCACGCCGTTTGAACACCGCAGCTATGGCGATGAGTTGGCTAGGTGTCAGCGGTATTTTGAAAAATCATATAGCGATAGTACGGCCCCCGGCACAATTACCATAACTGGCGTAATTCGCTTTAGAGCAGCAAGCAGCAGTGTTGAATTTCCTTTAAGTTTTTTAGTAAAAAAACGATCTGCTCCTACAGTAACACTTTATTCATATGCAACAGGAGCGTCTGGAAATATTCGTGATATTAGTGCTGGTTCAGATGGAGCGGCAGCAGTAGCATCTATTGGAGAGATATGGTGTTTTCCATCTAAAAATACTAGCGGCTCCGATGGCAACCAATATGCTATTCATTTCACAGCAGATGCGGAGTTGTAAAAATGAATATCACAAACGCACAATATATTTTTAATGAGGGTAATAATTTAGGTGTAAAAGTAAACATTGACGGCATTGAAATGTCCGTACCCCTAGACCCAGCCAACCGCCACTATGCTGAAATCTTGCGTCAGGTAGATGCTGGCACTCTGACCATAGCGGATGCTGACTGATGCTGGGTGAATTCGCACTATCAGAACGGGCTTTAGCGGATAGCAGCATCTTGCTGTTGGGTTCGCAAACCGTTAGTGCTGAGTTCACCGATACATCCGCAGCCAACCTGACGCTCAACGGCGAAGCAGAGATGAGCGCGATTGCAATCAAGGTGTCTATTGGCAGCGGCGTTCTTCTGGGCTTGATGCAGGCTACTGCCGAATTCACCCAAAGTTCTAATGCCACACGTTTTGCCACAGGTGTGTCGGCGCAGGTCTTTAGCACAATACAAGGCACAGACGCTATCTACATTGCTTCTGGCATATCAGATCAGGACGCGGCCTTTATCGTAGAGTCTTCTGCCCAAGCCATTGTGGATCTATCTGCTGATATGTCGGCAGAGTTTACACAAACATCATCGCCAAACATGTTGTATTCTGGTATATCTAATCAGAGCGCGGAGTTCACACAAACAACCGTGCCAAACGCAATTTACTCTGGTCTGTCAGAGATAGAGGCGGTATTCATAAATACTGGCACCGGCAGTATTCTTAAAGATCCGGGGCCGATAGATATTAGCGCTGTCTTTGTTCAGACCACAGACGGCAGATTATTCTGGGAGCGTATTGACGCTGACGTACCAAAGGAAAACTGGGTTCAAATCGTGCCGACAGGCGGGATATGGACGCCGGTTAACGCAAGTGGTACAATAAACATATGGACAAATAAGGTGGTGTAAATGCCAAGTACCTATACTTCAAATACTGGTATCGAAAAACCCGGCTCCGGCGAACAGTCGGGTACTTGGGGAACTACGACCAATACAAACTTTGACATCATTGATCAGGCGCTGCACGGGCAAGCCCAGATTACTGTTGTGGGCGATCAAGACCTTACAACCAACGATGGTTCGATTAGCGACGGTGCAAATACAGTGCTTGTGCTTACCGGTTCTCCGGGTGCTACCTTTGAGTTGCGTGTAACCCCAACCGATCAGGAAAAGTTCTACACCATCCGCAACGAGACAAACGCTGCTTGCCGCGTTATCTACAAGGGCGTGACATATTCAACATCTAACGGTGTTGAGATTGCAGCAGGTGCGTCAACGGCTGTAACAGGTGACGGTGGCGGCGCTTCTGGTGTGTTTAAAAGCCTGACACCAAATGCCGATGTTGTTAACGATGCGACTCCGCAGCTTGGTGGCAACCTAGATGTTAATGGGCAGTCTATTGTTAGTGTGTCGAATGGCAACATTCCAATCACACCAAACGGCACAGGGCGTGTGGTTCTTGACGGTCTGTCATACCCCGCCGCTGACGGAACAGCCAACCAGTTTATAAGAACGGACGGTGCAGGAAACCTAACCTTTGCCAGCGCCTCATCTAGCCTTGGTAACTCACTAAGCTTAACGGGTGGTAGTGGCTGGACTATTTCTGTAGATGGTAGCAACAATCTGGTGTTTTCTTACGGCGGTAGCACAGTAGCCAAAATAGCTACTAACGGTGCATTCACCTCTGAGGATGACATCACAGCCTTCGGTACAGTCTAATGGCTTTGCCAGCCTCTGGACAAATTAGCCTATCTCAGTTCAGAACTACCTTTGGCGGTTCTGTTCCTGATAGTGTGTCTGAGTATTACAGAGGCGGTGCAAACGTATCCAACAACGCCATAAATGTGAATATTCCCCAGAGCGGCACTGCTAGTTTCAGCGACTATTATTCTGGCGCTGGTACGCAGACTAGGGATGTTTCAATAAGACTTGGTTATATATCTCCTTCAGGGGGTGTTGGTTTAACCACCATCAGCAGCACGGCAACCCCTTTTGCTATTGGTGGTGGCGCAAACCAAATTGCATATCAGCCGGTGTTCCACGCTGGAACAGGGTTTATTACCAGCGCTTCAATTACAATTCAGCAAAACGAGGACGTTGCCCCTAACTCAGAGCATGTGCTTCTTTATGGGGGCGTATCTGATTCCACAACAACAAATATTGTCGCTCGTTGGGATGCTGGATCAAGTGGAAGCACGGGCGGAAACAGAAGCTATTCTATTGTTTGGGATGCAGACGGGTTGATTAATTCAATTACATATACTGGCGGTAACTATAACACAGGGATTATATCTTTTGTTACAGATAACACCGCCGCTGCAAGAACAGCAGGATATAAGTGGTTCGGCTTTAGATTAAAGAACCCATCTAGTTTTGCGAAAGCTTCTGATATCATGCTGGGAACTTTTTACAGCACCAGCTTAACGCAGCCATCGTAGGTGATACATGCCACTAACAAAGCTACAGTTTAGACCCGGCATTGTCAGAGACCTTACCTCATATTCAAATGAGGGCGGTTGGCGTGACGGTGACAAGGTGCGCTTTCGTCTTGGCTACCCAGAAAAAATAGGCGGCTGGGCTAAATATTCTAGCTCCACGTTTCTGGGCTCTTGCCGGGCGCTTCATAACTGGATTGCTTTAGACGGCTCTGATTTTTTGGGGCTAGGAACACATCTAAAGTACTATGTTGAAGAAGGCGGGACTTATAACGACATAACGCCTATTCGAGACACGACCGCCGCGGGCGACGTGACTTTTGCTGCGACAAACGGGTCTTCAACCATAGTGGTGTCTGACTTAAACCACGGAGCGGTACTTGGGGACTTTGTAACTTTCTCCGGCGCTGTAAGTCTTGGCGGCAATGTAACCGCTGCTATCCTGAACGCCGAGCATGAGGTAACATCGGTTACTAGCAACAATGTTTACGAGATCACGGTGTCTGTTACGGCTAACGCATCAGACACGGGCAACGGCGGCGCGGCTGTTGTGGGGGAATATCAGATTAACATTGGCCTGAACTCACAGGTGGGCGGCACAGGTTGGGGCGCAGGTTCGTGGAGCCGGGGTACTTGGGGCAGCGCGGCTCCCGGCGGTTTGACGACTACCACGCAAATTCGTTTATGGTCACACGACAACTTTGGCGAAGACTTGTTGATTAACCCCCGTGACGCGGGCGTATATTACTGGGACAAAAGCTCCGGAACCGGCACTCGCGCCGTTGAGCTTTCTACTCTTTCTGGTGTAAAAACAAGCGTACCAACAATTTGTAAACAGATTATGGTGTCTGACCGCGACCGCCACGTTTTAGCTTTTGGGTGTGACGGGGTAGGCGCTAGTTCTTCTGCTACGCAGGGGGATGGGGTACAAGACCCGCTTTTAATTCGGTTTTCTGATCAAGAAAATGCAATAGACTGGTGGCCGACAGCTACGAATAGCGCAGGAGATTTGCGCCTTGGTTCCGGATCAACTTTTGTAAGAGCCATTGAAACAAAGCGCGAAATTTTGATTTGGACAGATACAGCGCTTACCTCAATGCGTTTTATTGGCGCTCCCTATGTGTTTGGTCTGCAACAGCTTGCCTCTAACATTACTATCGCCGGGCCAAATGCCGCCGTAGCTACGGAGGACTATGTCTTTTGGATGGGGTTGGACAACTTTTACGTCTACGCCGGGCAAACTGCCCAGTTACCGTGCACCGTGAAAGAAAAAGTATTTAACGACATTAACCTAGAGCAAAGCGATAAAATTTATGGCGGGGTAAACTCCGAGTTTAGCGAAGTGTTTTGGTTCTACCCGTCAGCAGCGTCTCAGCAAAACGATAGATATGTCGTGTATAATTACTTAGAAAAAGTGTGGTATTTTGGTACGCTTGAAAGAACAGCGTGGTTGGACCGCGGCACACGGCCCTTCCCTATCGCTACAGACAACAACGGATACACATATAACCAAGAGTTTGGTTATGATGCCGATGGCTCGCCAATGGACTCATACATTGAGTCGGCGGTGATTGATTTAGGTGATGGGGAAAAATTTGCGTACATTCGCAGGCTCATTCCCGATCTCAGCTTTTCGGGTTCAACGGCTATCTCAACTCCGCAAGCGACGTTTACAGTAAAAGCTCGGGATTTCCCGGGAGAAGATTTTGGCAATACTGGTGCAGGAACGACCACTCGAACACAAGCCTCCCCAGTAGAGGAGTACACTAAACAGTTATATATAAGGACGCGAGGCCGATCTTTTGCAATCAGGGTTGAGTCTAACGCTTTGGGGGCAAAATGGCGGCTCGGTAGCCCGCGGGTAGATATACGGGAAGATGGTCGTAGATAATGGTTCACGTTAGAGACACCGGTGTTCCTGCGCCGCGATTACCGGAAGCTCCGCAGGAGTATTCTATTCAGTATATGTCTGATTTAGTTAGGGCTTTAGAGATATTTATTGAGCAGGAAAGAAACCCGGGGGAGCTAAGAGCCGCGTCTATTACGATCACAGACCTGCCAACTAGTCCAACCGGTTTAGAAACTGGGACGTTATATAACGATTCCGGTACAGTAAAGGTAGCCCCATGATGGACGTGGGACAAAAAAGATAGTATATTATCTACGGTTATACGCCGAAAGGTTATGAAATGGTACAAGCAGCACTAAAAGAAGAGATGACGGTCCCGGCAGGGGGTATCGCCGACTTTTATCTGAACGATGACGAGTATGACGCCTTTGAAAAAGAAGAGGCTCAAAAAGAGTTTGGAACCGGCGGTGTAGCCCAGTTCGAGCCGCTTGCCAAGAAGATGGCAGCATATGGCCGTTTTGGCGACAATATGGTTGTCCACGCCGAACGCGGCGAGCTTGTAGTACCAAAAGCTTTAATCGAAGATAACCCCGAGCTTAAAGACTCTATTTTTAACCACTTGCGGGAGCTAGGTGTAGAAGACCCCGAGCGTTACGTTGTTGGATCAAGCGCTAACAGCTTGAACCCAACTACGGGTATGCCGGAGTTTTTTTTAAAGAAGTTGTTCCGTGGTGTAAAAAAAGCTTTCAAATCTGTTGGTAAGGTGCTCAAGAAGGTTGCGCCTATCGTCCTTCCGTTTGTTTTAGGTCCTGCGGGCCTTGGTCTTAGCTCTGTATATGCTGGCGCGGTTGGCGCGGGCCTTGGTACATTGATCCAAGGCGGTAGCGTAAAAGACGCATTTAAATCTGCGCTGCTTGGGGGCGCGACAGGTGCGGTATTTAGTGGCTTCTCCGGTTCGGGGAGTTTTGGCGAAAACGTATCTAACGCGTTGTCTAACCCGGTACAAGGTGGTTATTTAGGCTCGCTTCAAGCGCCTACCCCTGACGCGGCAGCTAATCTGGCACAAACTGCCGGTACGACAACAACGGCAGCGGCCCCTGTTGCAACAAGCGACGTTTCACAGCAGGTGGTAGGGGAGGCATTGTCAGGGGATCCTTTAGCTTTCAGCAGCGTGGATCCGGCAGCGGGGTCTTATGATAAGTTAGCGCTAGGCTCCGGGTCTGGTTCTAGTGTGCCTTATAAAGTAACGTCCGCAATGGACTCCGCAACGAACATAATTACAGGCGGCGGTGAAGGTAGGTTAGCTGCGGCGAAGGACTTGTTTATGCCTGCGGGGCCTACTCAAAGCGATATTATAACCAGAGCCGGACAACTGCAACAACAGGCCGCGGCTCAAAAACTTACTTTAAGTGGCGCAGATGCAATGGCTGCTGCGACCAAAGAATTGACCCCGGGAATGTTGAGGACGTATGGCCCTGCCGCTGCGCTAGGCACAGCGGGTGCCGCAGCCGCCGGTTTCTTCAGCGCACCAGAAGAGGAGCCAGAAGAGGAGCGCTTGTCTCCAGAAGAGTATTACAACCAAGACCCGTCTAAGTACGGCCTGTCTTCTTTTGCCGCCCCACCGGCATATTCTTCCGGCCCATTTGTACGCCCGTCCCCTTACGCGGACGGCGGCCAAGTTTTCCCACGCCGTAACGGCGGCATCATGCCAAACGAAGGTATCCCTAACCAAGATAGTGTTCGTGCAATGCTGATGCCGGGTGAGTTTGTAATGACCACTGATGCGGTCCGCGGGCTAGGAAACGGGAGCCTAAACAATGGTATTAACAACATGTACGACATGATGCGTAATCTAGAGTCACGTGGAAGGGCGTTTGCGTAATGGCTACTGATACCCAGATTCAAATCGTCCGGGAAGACCCGGATATTGAAGCCTACCGGCTTGGACTAATTAAAGCCGCCAAAGGACTTGCCGACCAGCCAATCACGCTTCCGGGCCAACAGGTCGCCGGTCTTACTAGTATGCAGCAAGAGGCCTTGCGCCGCGGTCAAGCGCAAGCGGCTTCGGGCATTGGCGCGTATGCTCCTTATATGACACAAGCTTCTGGCGCATTAACTGCCGCGCAGCAAGCCTTAGACCCGTCATCTTTGTCTACATATATGAACCCGTATCAGCAGTCTGTTCAAAACGAGATCGCTAGGTCTTATCAAATTCAAGCGCAGCAAGCCGGGTTAGGCGCAGTAGGTCAGCCCGGCGGGCCTTCCGCTTACGGCGGATCGCGGGCCGCGGTCCAACAGGGTGAAATCGGGCGCAATATGGCGCAGGCGATGGCACAAGCACAAGCCGCCGCGTTTGAAAACGCACAGCGGCAGCAGCTAGCACAGGGCGAGGCGTTAGGCCGCGTCGGTCTGCAACAGGCAAGTCTGGGCGAAATGGCGCAAGGTCTTGGTCAGAAGGAAACTTCGTATCTATTCGATCTTGGAAAGCAGTTTCAGGCGCAGGACCAAGCTACGCTTGAGGCGCAGCGCCAAAGTAATCTGGCACAACTGTACGAGCCGTATCAGCGCCTTGGCTTCTTGTCAGACATTTACAAAGGTGCGCCTACAACGCAGCAAACAATCACCTCGGCTACGTCACCTAACGTATCACCAGCGCAGTCCATTTTGGGTATGGGCATTGCGGGTTTATCAGCGTATGCTGGAGCACAGAGAGCAGGGTTATTCTAATGATGGATAGAAGCGTATTAAGTCGTCAAATGTTCGCGGCAGGCGGACCTGTATACATGCAAGAAGGTGGCGATCCTATGGCCGCTGGAATTGCGTCTATGACTCCTCCGCCTATGGAAGAAATGCCGCAAGTCCCGGAAGGCGTAGACCCACAGATGCTTGAGCAGATGCTTACTGAAGCGTCTGCTAGTATGGGCGACTTGGAAAACGTGGATGATTACGAACAGATGATGAATATGATGCGCGGAGATGAGGCCCCGATTGAAGCTCGCCGCGAAGAGCTTGCTGGTCTGGTTGGGCCAGAAGACGCTGCTCAGACCCCTGAGTCTGTACTAGCTTTGGTTCAGCCGGTTATTCAGCTAGCCTCTGTAGATCAGGGCATTGGTGAGTTAGCCGCGGAGCAGATGACGCAGCCTGTAGACGGCGCGATGGCGGAAGGCATTATGTCTACTGTGGCTCCTCCGCCGCAGCCCGCGGCCCCCGGCCCTATGATGGACCCCGCAATGATGGGGGCTGGTCAGACACCACCCGTAAATTTTAACAAAGGCGGGCTGGTCCGCCGCGGCGACAACCAGCCAGTTCAATACTTTTCAAAAGGCGGCGAAACTTTAGCGGATTTTCAAAAAGCGCTAGGTTTAACTGTTACCTCGCCCCAAAACTTGACCGAGGCTTCCTTACGGGCAGGTACATACCCAGTGTATGAGCCTACGTATGACGAGCGCGTACTTTCTGCGGCCGAGGGGGCGGAAGCCAGATATGCGGCGGCAGGTTTGGGTACACCAGAGGAAAGAGCCGCGGCGCTTGAAGAACAAAAAAGAATGACACAAGCGCAGATGCTGTTTGATGTTGCTAACACGGCGCTTGCTTTTTCAGGCCCTATGGCAGGGGAGCGCAAAGGCTTGAGCGCCGCGGAGCGTTTGGCTATGGCGGCACAACAAACAAAACTTTTACCGACCATTGGCGCACGTGCTCAACAACAGCTTGAGTATAAAAAAGCCGCGGACAAAGAAGAACGCGCACTTAAACTTGCGGCGGTACAGCGCGGTGAGGCGCAAGTTGATGCTGAGATTGGTCGTGAAGAGGCTCGTAAGCTTCAAGAATTAAAAAACAAAACCACAGAAGTTAAGGCAACAAAGCCTTTTGTTACTACAAAACCTGTAGTCATTGGCAATGAGTCATACCCAAAAGGCACACTTTTAAACTTACGCCCCGCACAAGTTTCAACGGTAGATGCTGACGCCTTAACGCCGTACAAAGCTGAAACTGGGGAGGCTGGCGCTAAAAAATCTTACACTGTGACTGAACCTATAAAGGTTGATGGCGTGTTACTAAAAAAAGGGGATGTGATTAATGTTAGCTCTGTAGAGGCCAACGATATTAAAGGCTTCAAAACCTCGGTCATTCCTTACGAAGCTCCTAAAAAACAGGGTGATGTAAACATACTTTTCCCGGACAATACACAGCAGGTTTTAACTCCGGGAACCAAAGCGTATGAAAATGCCATTAAGCCTGAAGCTCAAGGCGGAAAAGGCGGCCTGTTAGCTGGTACAGCCAAAGTTCCAGACACAGACACAGTTAACCTACGTATGCCAAACGGAGACATAAAGGCTTTTGAAAAGAACAGCCCTGAGTTTAAAGAGGCAATTAAGAACAACGCTGTACTGTCTGGCGTGGTGGCGGAAAAAGACCGCGCGGTTGTTAATATGATAGACCCTAAGTCAGGGGCCCGTCAGTCAGTTGTAGAGTTTAGCGACGATTATTACAGACTTGCAAAACAAGGGTTTGCCATAGGAAGCATTGTAGATGATCCGAAGGCTGCAACCACTAAACCCGTTACCGCCGCTAAAGATATAACTTTCCGCGGGGAAACAATAAAAGCTGGGACTCCTTTCTACCCAACAGATGATGAAATTGACAATATTAAAGAAACTTTTGGTGGTGGGGCTATTGTTCCATACGAGAAACCGGACTCTCCGCCAGACATGTTTGGTAAAGGAGACGCGGGCAACGCTCTTAGGTACTTCTCTATAGCAACTAACGATGCTGGCACAAAGATGACCGACCTTTACGCATCCGGCGCTGCCGATCCTGTTATGGAAAGCCAAATCAGCATTTATACCGCACCTTCTATCAACCCGAAGACCGGTTTACTTCAAAAGCGTCAACTGCCTGACTTTATGAAAGCGGCCATTAGAAAACGTGTTCTTAATGGGGGTAATTCACCTGTTCCATTAAACACTCTTGGCTTGACCGTACCGGAACTGCAAATGGTAGCACCGAATCAGGATGTTCCATTACTCAACTCAGACAACACCGTCAATATAGATCGTGCTACGGCTGATCCTACCTTTATCATAACAGGTTTGGATTACACTCAATCTCAAGGTTTCGTGTCCACTTTAAACAGATTTTTCAACGGTGTCGCAGGGCAATTAGCTGACCTTGGTTTAGGAACGGGATATGCTGGGGCACAAGCAAAAATAACAAGTAAAGCTGACAAACAGTTAAGTGCTTTAGGTCGAAAAACAATTGAGTTAGCTCGTGCAGGAAGAGAAGGCAGAATTTTTGCTTTGGATTTAGAGTTGTTGCAACAAGAGGTAAAAGGATTCCAGCCGGGTGGAGCTAAGTCGGATGTATCAGCATTAGAGCAACTTAGAACAGTGCGCTCAACTTTAGCTATGAATTATGCTCGGGCTAAAGATATAGTTGATGCAAACGCAAAAAATCCAGCCGATTTTGCAGACAGGGTTGCTCAAGCTCGTCTTTCTATGAAAGACTTTGAAGGCTTGATAGCTGAATACACCGCAGCCATACTTGCATATGAAGCTAACCTGACACCGGGCGGTGCCGCGGCCAATGTATCAGGAGGTAGTGCAACCGCTAACTCAAGAAGGCAAATCCGATGAACCTAGAAATTAACAAGCTTGATTTGATGCCGGAAGAGATAGACGATTTCCGGTTACAGTTTGGTCAACGGGCTCCAGAGGCTTTAGCTCGTGATGTTGTAAAGACGTTTGCGGATCAGGATTATGCCGCTCAAATACAAAACGACCCTAACTTTTTCAGTTACGAAAAACTACAGGACGGCACGGCGACTTTTTACGATTTTTTAAGCCCCGATTACACCGTGACTATGGAAGGACCTGACGGAGCCGAAGAGCGCCCCATACGCGATCTTAACCCTGTTCAGCGCAGTATCTTCTTCAAAGACCCCGACTCCATCAGTTCTCTTTTAACGACTGCTGAAAAGGGTTCCTTATCTCGTGCTTTCTTTAGCGAGTTTTTTAAGACAGCCCCTAGTGTAGCGGCGGGCACAAAAGCTGCACAGTTGACCGCGGCTCAAACTTTTAGAACTCCGCCCAAATCTCTCCCCGGATTTATGCTCAGAGCAGCCCCCGTAGCCGCCTCTTTTATAGGTGGCAGTTTACTCCTTTATGAAGGCGCGGATGCCCTAGAAGAGCTAGCGACGGGACCGGACAAACCTATTTTGCCCGGTCAGAAACAAGCCGTAGAGACCGTGCGAACTCTTGGCGGTGCTGGGGCGGGCATACAGTTTCCGTTTCTTTTTAAAGAGGCGGGGAGCAGGGTAGCTCGTGATATCATTAAAAATTTAGCGGAAGATGCGCCCGTTCCTACAGCTACTAAATTTACGGCCACAATAGAAGAAATGCTTGAGAACATGGGGCGCACGGCCCGCGGGTCTAAAACTGGCGCGGCTTTAACTGTGGGTGTGGAGAGCGCAGCGGGTGCGGGGTCAGCAGGCGGGGCTTATGTTGCGGAAGGCATGGAACCCGGAGGCACGGGCCTGCGGCTAGGGTCGGAGTTTTTAGGTGGAAATATGTTTGGCTTGGCTTTTGCCAAGATGCTACCAAAGGCTTACTCAAATTTAAGAGAAACTGGTGCGGACAAAGAAGCTAGCAGCTTTTTAACTAAAATATCTGAAGGCAAGAAAAAGAAACTGTTTGCTAGAATTGACGAGCTATACACTAAGTATGACGGCGATTATGAACGCATGATGAATGACCTCAATAATGAGGAAACTAATAAAATATTGCAGGAAGTTTTTCCCGGCGTAGATTTTACCGCGGCACAACGTCTTGAAGACAACACCGGCATCATCATGGGTTTAGAAGGCGAGATGGCTACAAAAAACCCCGATTTGCTAGCTGCTAGAAAAAAAGCTGAACGCAACGCTAAAACATTTTTCGATAAATTTATCTACGGCTTAGTAGAAGAAAACACGCCTGAATCATTACGGACCGCGGCTATTCTTAGAAAAGCCCTGATGTCTGATATGATGTCCCGTCGGCTTTTAAACGCTGTAGACGCCAGAATATCTGCTCGTAATCGTGTTTTGACCGGGGACGAAAGGTCTGGAACGCCAAAGGCTCGTTCTTCCTTTTCTTTAGAACTAGCTGATTTGTTAGAAACACAATTAGCTTTTGCTCGCGCTAGAGAAAAAGAGCTTTGGTCAAAAACGGGCGGGGTTGACGTGTTTACCCCCTCTGAAGTAATTGATGGCGACGTGATGCCTTCTTTTATAACTAAATACGAGGAGTTTATAAATGAGTTACCCGCCGGGTATAAAGAAGAGTTTATTAAGGCAACCGGAGGTTTAGATTCGTTTGTGCGCGACGCTAAACGTCGGTTAGGGCTGGATATAAAAGAGAGCATTGCAGAACAAAACGCTATTATTCAGTCGGTAGATGCACAAGATTCTGATCCCGTAGCTTTAATTCGTACTAAGTTTGAAATACCTCTAAGCGGCGCACCTTTAAATCGACAAATCGACCGTATGCAAAATCTCATAAGCGAGATTGATAAAGGTAGGTTTGTGGGTGTTGGAGAAGAAATTCAAACACTAAACCCAGAAACTGGTGCGACAACAACAGGACAGTTTTCTATTGATTTAAAAAAAGGTAGTGAGTCGCAGAAAAACTTTTTAAAAGTAGCTAGGGCCAAACTTGCATTACTTAAATTAGAGCAAGCAAAGTTGGACCCTAACCGAGTCGCTCCTGTAAGCGCAAAAGAGCTATTTGAAGTTAGGTCTGAGGTGTTAAATTCCGCCGCACTAGTAGCCAGTGGGGCTGTTCTTCGCAGAGGGACGGCTAACCAAGCTCGTAAATTAGGAGAGGTAGCGGAAGCTATCCTTGATGATTTAAACCGTATGCCGGACAGTGAGTTAGACGCATTCAACAAAGCAAAAGCTTTTTCAGCCTCTTTGAACGACGTTTATACGCGCTCAATAGTAGGTAAAGCTCGTTCTAAGGATGCTATGCGTGGTAACCGCATACCCCCGGAGTTGTTAATCAGCACTTTTGTTAGAAGTAACCCAGACATGGTGGACTTACGGGTTCAGCAGCTTCAAGGTGTTGCTAAATTTGCGGAACAGCAAGGCTTTGAAGGGGCTGATAGTGTGTTTACTTCAGTCAATAATATTATGGAAGGGGCTATCAGGACTTTACGCCTGCAAGCAATGAACCCTGACGGGTCCATAAACGCTGGTGCACTTGAGCGGTTTAAAAGAGACAACGCTGAATTAATGGAGACCTTTCCTAATTTAAAATCTGATTTAGATAACGCAGTCAGCGCACAACGCACTGTTGAGACTTTTGAAAAAAGGTCTGAAGCAGCTAAAAAAATATCGGATAGTCAGGCTTACCTTGCCACGTTAATTGGTAACTCTTCGCCGCATTTAGCGTTAACAGAGGCTTTAAATTTTACGCCTAAAAACGCTAAACAAGCTGATCCGATAGGTGGGTTACGTCGTTTGTTTCGTTTAACCAGCGTTAAGTATAAAGGCCCCGACGGAAAGTTTTTACCCGCAGCCGAGCAGACTGCTATGCGTGAAAAAATTAATGAGGGTTACTTTAACACCATTCTGCAACACGCCATGATGGAATCTGGCGGAGAAGGCAAAACCTTTGATCACGTAACTTTTCACCGGACGCTTTTTGAGCCGTTACCCGGACAAGGCGCGGGGAAACTTTCTCTAATGGATTTGGCGGAAGATTACGGCATAATGGATAAAAACCAGATACGCCGTATACGAACCATATCTAATCAAATGGTTCGATTAGCCGTTGCGGACGCTGCGGGAAAGTTAGCTGACCCCGATCTAATCAAACAAGCCGGTCCCTTGTTTGATTTCTACGTTGGCATGGTTGGTTTAGCTGGGGGTACGAAAGCTTATCAGGCTTTAACGGGAGGCACTGGGGGCACCGCATCAATTAGTGCGGCCGGGTATACTAAAGGTATTGCGCTAGATTTCTTTAAAAACATACCTGCTTCTAAAAGAATGGAAGCTATACAGATGATTTTTACAGACCCTGAAGTGGCGGCTACGCTTATTCGTAAACCAAAAAATGAAAAAGAGGGTGTTAAACAAACTGAAAGAATTGTTAAACTTCTTACAGAAAAAGGTTTCCTTACCTTTGGTGAAATGTCTCCTTACCTTATCAGAGAAGCCGGAGAAGACGAAGATGTCGGGACAGGCCGCACGACGCCAATACCTACGCCGCAAGGTATGTCTGTAAGTTCTGTTGCACCACAACCAGTTCCGGCGCAACGAGTTGCACCTCCCACCAGCACTCTTGCGTCGGCCACACCAGTGGCACCACCGCCCGCGGCCAGCGGCCCTGTAAACAGGGAGCAATATGCGGCCCTGTTTCCGAACGATCTCGCGTCAGGTATGATCCGGCAACAACGGACAACTTTGATGGCAGACGGCGGCGCGGTAAAACATTTTGCCACAGGTGGCCGTGCAGATGGGCCCAACAGCGAATCAGAAGGTCATTCATCACACGGGTTTGGTGACCCCAACAATGATTTAGGGGATCAAGACCGGTCTATGACAATAGAAGAGCGTTATCGGGATAACGCCGAGCGATTGCGCCGGGCGGGGGTTAAAACTACCCCTTACGTTTCGTCTGATCAAGGCCAGCCCATGACTGTAAGCCACCGCTACTTAGATAACGCGGCCCGTATAACCCCCACTGTTGTTACAACACCGGGTGAACAAGTTCAAAACAGCCTTGACCGCGCAGGCATCTTATCAAACATAAGTAACTTGGCGGCTACGTCGTTGGCTAACAAAACTGCGCCCGATGTAGTTAGTGATTTTCAAAACCGGTTAGCTTCAGGGCAATTTGACAAGGTTCCTACAACCCCTGCACAAGCTAGGGCGGAAGCGCTGCGGGCGAATAACCCCACCGTTGCAAGCTTTGCCCAACCGGCTCCTGTGGCAGGACCCTTTGGCATAACCACGTCAACGCTAAACGCAGTAACAAACCAACCTATTGGCATAGGTACGCTGGCACCTAGCAGTAAACCCTTTTCTGTACAAGTGGGGCCGGGGACTTTTACACCCAGCTATGACCCTGCAACGCAATCTGTTATGGGGACGTACCAGATGCGGTTTGCAAGAGGTGGCGCGGTTCACGGTGGAATTGCAAGTATGATACGGCGCTCTCGTTAGACCAGCCAGTCGCGTACTTCTTCGCCTAAAACTTTGCCCGCTAGGTCTATTTTACCGCGCAGTGCTTTTAGTATTTTTTCGTCTATCGTGTTCGGCGAAACAAGGTCAATATATGTCACTTTATTCTCTTGACCTATCCGGTGAGCGCGGTCTTCCGACTGCAACCGTATTTCCAAATCGTAGCTGTTGCTGTAATATATCATTGTGTTAGCCGCGGTCAGGGTGATCCCGTAGCCCCCTGTCCGCGGTTGACCGACAAAGAAACGAAGCGGGCTGTCTTTGTCCTGAAACTTGTTGACAATCTCCTGCCGTTCATCTTGCGGCGTAGCTCCGTAATAGGTTGCGACCGCTTCGGGCCCAAAGCGATCGCGCAGGGCCGAAGATACCTGTTGGATGTCGTGTGTATACGTCGCCCAAATGATAGCTTTTCCCTGTAACTCGTCTGTTATTTCCAGCAATTCTTTTAGCCGGTTGTTATCTAACAATTCAATTTCGCCCTCATCTGGCTGCAAAAACCCACAGCATATTTGCTGAAGGCGCATGATTTGCGTCAAGACACTAGACGTTGTGGCTAGCTCCCCGTTTTCCAACTTAGCAAGCGCCAGTTTTTTCATCTGCGTGTACACGCGTTTCTGTTCATCGGTTAGCGCAACGTCCCGCCTGATATACATCTTGTCCGGAAGGTCAAGACAATGCTCTTTTAAAATGCGGTTACTAAAAGAGTCCAGCTTCAAGTTGAGCTCGTCCAGCCGTCTGTAACCAACGATCTCTTGAAAAGCACGAGACCCCATCGTGCGCTTTTGAACAAGCGCATACCGGTTTTGAAAAGAATAGTAGCTATTGAACCCTAAAGCGTCTGGAGACAAAAACGAACATTGGCTAAACAAATCCATTGGGGATTTAGTAACAGGAGACCCCGTCAAGATGCGCTTATACTTAGCGTCTTTTGCCAGCATTAAGATGTTTTTAGTGCGCGTAGCTTTGCGGTTTTTGATCGTCGTGCTCTCGTCTACTACCATAATATTAGCTGGGTTTTTGCATAGAAAGGCATATGCGACTTGGGTGCCGCGCGGCGTTGACAGCGCTTCAATGTTCATAACAAATATTTTTATGCCGTCAAAAGCGTCATATACCAGCGCCTTCATGCTTTCCTGAAAAGTTTTTGAAGTAGAAGGTGTCCACCGCACAACACTGCGTTTAATGTCGTCAGGCAAGTGCGTAGGTATTTCCCCCTGTACCCAGTTGTCATACACGCCTTTAGGCGCTAGGATCAAGGCCGCGTTGATTTGCTTGGCTTTATATAAAGCGCCAATTGTATCAATAGCCACCTTTGACTTACCCGTGCCCATTTCCATGAACAGCGCGTAGTAGTCCGCGGCCCACGAATCTTTTAGGGCCGTCATTTGATGATCAAATGGTTTTGTTTTGAATTTGTAATCCCGCATAACTTTCTCCTTGACTATGCGAACATATAAGAATATATACGTGGAGTCAAGACCGGAAACGTGTCTTTAAAAAAGGAGATTGCGATGAGCAATATATTTGACCAAATGGAAGCTGACTTTGAAGAAAAGCTGGCTTCATCAGTTGAAAAACTGGACCAGAGCGACTTGACTACCGTCGCTGGAATGGCAAGAGCAATCCGAGATCAGGAAGAAAGCGTAGCCCAACTTGAGCAAAAGCTCAAGGAGGAGAAACGTGTTTTGCTGAAGATGACGGATGAAGACTTGCCGACAATGCTGGCCGAAATCGGTTTGACCAGCATGAAGCTTGATGACGGTTCTGAAATCTCAGTCAAGCCAACCTACGGGGCGAACATCCTCGTGGACAATCGTCCGGCTGCTTATGACTGGCTTCGGGAGAATGGGTATGACGACATCATTAAAAATACCGTTGCGTGTACGTTTGGCAGGGGAGAAGACGATAAAGCGTCTGCCTTCAAAGCCTTTGCGGAAAAAGAGGGTTATTTTGCGGAGCAAGACACGGGTATCCACCACTCGACGCTTCGTGCCTTTGTCAAGGAACGTGTTGAGAATGGTGACGACTTCCCAATGGAGTTATTTGGAGCATACGTCGGACAACGTGCCATCATTAAGAGGAGTAAATAAAATGGCTGAAAAGAAAACAGAAGTTGCAGAAGCTAAGTCTGCTGAAATAATTCAATTCGATCCTACTATGTTTGAGGCAGACGCAGGCGTCGGTCTCGAAAATATGGGTCAAGACGATCTTGCGCTACCCTTCCTAAAGATTTTGGGCGGCATGAGCAAAGAACTGGATAATTTGGAAGAAGCTCGCAAAGGGGACATTTACAACACTGTCTCTGGGCGCGTAACAAAGGGCAAGGACGGGCTTAACGTCATTCCGGTTGCCTACCAACGCCGGTTCATTCAATGGGCCCCACTGGGCGAGGGAACGGGCGCACCGGTAGCGATTTATTCGCCCGGAGAAAAGAAGCCCGAAACCAAACGCGACCCGTCCGACAACCGCGAATATGTTCAGGACGGCTCTGGGCAGTACATCGAAGAAACGCATCAGCATTACGTAATTGTATTGCATGATGACGGCTCTATCGAGACGGCTCTGGTTGCAATGAAATCAACTCAATTGAAGAAGTCACGCAAGTGGAACAGCATGATCTCTTCATTGACCCTGCAAGGCAAGAACGGGCCGTTTACCCCGCCACGTTTCAGCCACGTCTACAACTTGAAGACGACCTTAGAAGAAAACAGCAAGGGTAGCTGGCACGGCTGGGAAATGAGCCGCGTCGGTCCGGTGGAAGATGTCAACACCTACAACCGAGCAAAAGATTTTGCGAAGAGCATTAGCGACGGTGAGGTTGTAGTTAAACATCAGGACGAAAACGCGGGCGGGGAAAGCTTCTCCGACGACGTACCGTTCTAAATACTAGGGGTGGCGTTATAGCGTTATAACGTCACCCTTCTTGCTTTTGGGGGCATCATGTCTGTAGAAAAGTTTTCTGCCATATTTAACGGCCTACAGTTGGCCTATGGCACATATAAAATTGAAAAAACACAAGCGAACGGTAAGAACACCGGACGAGCAGCCATTGTGCGCGAACCACGGACCACGGAACTGTGGGAAGGGCATATCGCTGGCACAGGACGCGCTATCGGCATCATACCGATTAACGAAAACAACCAGTGCGTCTGGGGCTGTATTGACGTTGACCAATACCCGCTTGACCACAAGCTTCTGGTTGAAAAAATCAGGAAGCTAAAACTGCCGTTGGTGGTCTGCCGGTCAAAGTCTGGTGGGGCGCATTGCTTCCTGTTTACTACCGACTGGGTAGATGCCAAAGATATGCAGGATGCGCTAAAGCAAATTTCTGCTGCCCTCGGCTACGGAGGTAGCGAGATATTTCCAAAACAGATTAAGCTCCACTTAGAGCGCGATGACGTGGGAAATTTCCTGAACCTGCCTTACTACAACGCAGAAGAAGGCTTGCGCTATGCTATTAAAGATGACGGTAGCAGCGCAGAGCTAGAAGAGTTTTTTGAGCTATACGAAACGCACAAACAGACTCCGGAGCAGATCACTAAATTACAAATCGGCGAAGAGGTAGAGACCGCCACCATGCGTGACGGTCCGCCTTGTCTACAGTTTTTAATTAAAAACAAAATCAGTGAGGGCGGAAGAAACAACGGTCTGTTTAACATAGGCGTGTATCTACGCAAAGCATACCCCGATAGCTGGGAGTCAGAAATCCTGACATACAACTTGCAGTACCTTGAGCCGCCGCTTCCTTTAAGCGAGGTCAACGTCGTAGCAAAGCAGCTACAGAAAAAAGACTACGCGTACCGGTGCAGCGATGCGCCTATTAACGCGCACTGCAACAAAGAACTGTGCCAAACAAAAAAGCACGGTATCGGCTCTATGGTACAGGGCGCGACCGTCGCCAACTTGCGTAAGTACAACTCAAACCCGCCTGTCTGGTTTGTTGATGTAAACGGCGAGCCGCTGGAATTAGACACTGACGGTTTAATGAGCCAACTAGCCTTCCAGAAGGCTTGTATGGAGCAGTTGAACACAATGCCGCGCACACTCAGTAAACAGGCGTGGGAGACGCGCATAGGCGGTTTAATGAACGAGATGAAAGCAAATGAAAGTGCCATCATCGACGTTGCTGAAGACGCCAGCACTAGCGGGCAATTCTATGACTATTTAGAAGAGTTTTGTGCTCATATGCAGGCGGCAAAAGATAGGGAAGAAATATTGTTGAAGCGTCCGTGGACGGATGAAGAAACAAACATTACGTTCTTCCGAATGAAAGACTTTGAGTCGTACTTAAAACGTAACAAGTTTTTTGAATATAAGCCTTATAAAATAGCTCAACGTCTTCGTGATATGGGCGGGGAAAGTCGTGTATTAAAAATCAAAGGCCGACCTGTACGGGTTTGGTCTATTCCTTCTTATGAAAGAATGGACGTGGAATTAAAAACCCCTGACTTTAACGGACAACAGGAGTCACCCTTCTAATGTTAAAAGCTGATGGATTTAATCAAGCCTTTGTGGGCGTGTGTAGCCGCGCATGTCAACCGGACGTTATTGCGTATGATTTTGATAAATGCGTTGCTATCTTGTGCGAGCGGGATCGAATGGAGTTCGACGACGCCGTCGAGTTCATGTTCTACAACGTAGTCGGAGCGTGGGTGGGAGACGAAACCCCCGTCTTCATAAAGTTTATGGAAAAAATTGAAGATATTGTGGACGAAGAACATGGAAACTAAAATCTTTCGTATATACGGCCCACCCGGAACTGGTAAGACTACAGCCCTGCTTAACAAGGTAGACGAAGCCCTGTCCGCGGGCGTAGACCCGTCCCTTATCGGCTATTTTGCTTTCACCAAGCAGGCTGCAAATGAAGCCGTTGAGCGGGCAAGTAAACGGTTTGGTTTTGATAAATCACAGCTTCCGTGGTTCCGTACCCTACATAGCTTTGCCCTCCGCTTATCCGGCATACGGCAAGAACAGGTTATGCAGTCCGAACACTACAAAGAACTGGGCGCGGCCCTCGGCTTTGACCTAAACGTAGACGGCTCGCAAATAAGCGGGGAAGATGTTTTCGACCTAAGTAAAAATAGTAATCCCGTAATTAGCCTGATTAACTTAGCCCGTTTACGCAAAGTCGGCCTACGCGAGCAGTATAACCAAAGCGAGATCGCCGAGCCTTGGAACAAGGTCAAGTACATAGCCGACAGCCTTGTTGAATATAAAAACCGGTTCGAGCTCTACGACTTTACGGATATGCTGGAGGTGTTTGTAAGAGAGGGCGCGGCCTTCTGCCCACGGCTCGCGGTCACCTTTATCGACGAAGCGCAGGACTTGTCTCCCTTACAATGGGATGTAGCGCACGTTTTAGAACAGCATTCGGAAAAGATATACTGCGCTGGCGATGACGACCAAGCCATTTACCGTTGGGCAGGTGCAGATGTTGAGCATTTTATCGGCCTTAACGGCGGTTACGAGGTACTAGAGCAGTCCTTCCGCGTTCCCGCTTCTGTGCACCCACTAGCCGAACGTGTAGCCCGTAGGATTAAAAGGCGCGTCCCTAAAAACTATTTGCCGCGCAAAGACCACGGAGCAGTAGAGCGCGTGACAGACGTGTCGGCTATTAACTTTTCGCAGGGATCGTGGCTCGTGCTAGCCCAAGCCGCATACTTCCTCTCTGACGTTCAAGCTGACTTACGCGGCCGCGGCCACTTATTTAGCTACCGAGGTAAGCGATCCGTGCCTGAAAGCATTAGTGTTGCTGTCAACGGATGGGAACAGTTAAGAAGGGGTAAACAAGTTACGGGGGAGACTGCACGAGCCGTGTACAGTTATATGTCAGTTGGAGACAGAGTCAAGCGCGGATTTAAAAAATTACCCGCTTTAGATAATGATGAGTTGGTTACACTCGATGAACTGATCGCGGATCACGGCCTTCTTGAACTGGTGCACATTATAGGCAGCCCGCACCTCGAAGAAAACATCCGTGATTGCGTCTGGCATACAGCAATGGATAGGCTGCCCAGTGCCGACCGCGCGTACATCACGGCCCTACTCCGGCGGGGTGAGAAATTTAACGCCGAACCCCGTATACAACTGTCCACGATCCACGGCTCTAAAGGCGGTGAAGCAGATAACGTGGTCTTATTTACCGGACTATCACCGGCTGCGGCAAAAGCGGCTGAACTCGCCCCCGACGATATACACAGAGTATTTTATGTCGGTCTTACCAGAACTAAACAGAACCTCTTTTTAGTTGAACCAGAAGACGCAACAAAGGCTTATCAGATATGAACAGAGAAGAAATTTTAGATACTGCTGGTGATTTGATCAACGGCGATCGCGCAAAAGATTACGGCGATGCTCACAAAAACTTTCAGGACATAGCCAAGTTGTGGTCTGTGATTTTAGGAATAGAGGTGACGGAGCAGCAGTTTGTGCTCTGCATGATCATGGTAAAGGCGGCACGGCTTATGAAAACAGACCACGAGGACTCGTGGATTGATATCTGTGGCTATGCTGCGCTGGGCGGCGAAAACCTTATTTCTGATACGGAACTTTTTTAATGAGTTTGCAAATGACAATGTTCGGCCCCAAGAGTGAATGGGTCCCACCCGCAGAACTACCTGACATTTTCAGCGCAAAACAAATCGCTATCGACGTTGAGACTCGCGACCCTAACATCAAGACCAACGGGCCCGGATGGCCGACCGGTGATGGCGAGGTTGTAGGCTATGCAATAGCTGTTGCAGACTGGGCTGGGTACATACCTATCCGGCATCTTGGCGGCGGTAACCTAGACGAGCGGATCGTAAACAAGTGGCTTAAAAAAGTGTTTGAGTGCCCCGCGGATAAGATCATGCACAACGCACAATATGATGCTGGCTGGATACGCCGGATGGGCTTTGGGCTAAATGGGAAGATTATCGACACAATGCTTGTGGCTGCGCTGCTAGACGAAAACAGATTTAGCTACAGTCTGAACTCACTTTGTTACGAGCTTCTGGGTAAAATTAAGACAGAGAAAACGCTGCAAGAAGCGGCCAGAGAGTTTGGGTTAGACCCTAAAGCCGATATGTGGAAGATGCCTGCAATGTATGTCGGGCCTTACGCACAAAACGACGCAGAAATAACTTTGGAATTGTGGAATTATTTATCCACACAATTAACCAAGGAAGACTTGTGGCATATCGCCGAACTAGAGCTAAAGCTTTTACCGTGCCTGATCGACATGACGTGGCGCGGTGTTCGCGTTGACCAAGACCGCGTAGAGCGCACAAGGAATGCTTTAGTCAAAAAAGAAAAAGACATCGTTAAACAAATAAAGTCTGTGTCCGGTATGGACGTGGAGCTTTGGGCGGCTGCTTCAATTTCTAAAGCTTTTGATAAGTTAAGCATTGCTTATCCAAAAACTGAAAAGGGTGCGCCGTCCTTTACAAAGTCTTTCCTAACGGATCACCCGCATGAACTGGCACAACTAATCGTGCAGGCGCGTAACCTAAACAAGACTAGCGGCACGTTTATTAACACCATTATGAAGCACTGCCGGTCAGACGGACGCATTCACGGGCACATCAACCAGATTAGATCAGACGACGGCGGCACGGTTTCGGGGCGCATATCAATGTCAAACCCAAATCTACAGCAAATCCCCGCCCGCGACCCTGAACTAGGGCCGATGATCCGTAGCCTATTCCTACCAGAAGAAAGCGAGCAGTGGGCTGCGATTGATTTCTCGCAGCAAGAACCGCGCATCTTGGTTCACTATGCACATCTTTATAACAAATCACGCGGCATAGAAATGCGCGGCGTGGAGGAGTTTGTAAATGCTTATAGACATGATCCTAATATGGATTTTCATACGATGGTGGCAGAAATGGCGGACATCCCGCGCAAACAAGCGAAGACAATTAACCTTGGTATGATGTACGGGATGGGCGTGAACAAGCTTTCCGATCAGCTAGCCATCGAAGTAGACGAAGCAAAAGACCTAGTTAAGCAGTATCACGAGCGCGTCCCGTTTGTTAAAGGACTGATGAACGGCGTACAAAAGCGGCTCAACGACCGCGCCAGCGGCGGCTCCGTCCGGTCTATATTAGGGCGTAAGTGCCGGTTTGACCTTTGGGAGCCCGATACATTCGCCATGAACAAGGCGTTGCCTTACCGCGAAGCGGTGCAAGAGTACGGCGAGACCACCAGACTGAAGCGGGCATACACCTACAAAGCTTTGAACCGGCTCATTCAAGCGTCGGCTGCGGACATGACAAAGCAGGCAATGGTAAATATTTATGAAACTGGGCGCGTACCCCTCATTCAAATCCACGACGAAATCGCAATTTCTGTGAAAAATCGTGAAGATGCCGCAGAGGTTGCCAACATAATGGAAAATGCTGTACCATTAGAAATCCCTAGCAAGTGCGATATTGAAATCGGGCCTAGTTGGGGCGAGGCAGAGTAACATGAGCAATGGTTTCGGCGTACCTTGGATTGATGCTATTCAGATAGCTTTATTACTTTTATTGTTGTATAAACTACAGAAGTAATGGTTTCCTCCCTAAACTCGCCCTGTGCTTACGGTACAGGGCTTTTTTTGCTTGTTTTATCCTCAGTGCTCCTATATATTCGCTTATATCAGCACCATATGTAGGGGTTTTCTTATGGACATAACAAAATGGAAATCTGTTTTAGTACCGATCGAGGTATATGAGCAGATTAAAAGTCTCGCAAAATCAGAAGGGCGCACAATCAGTGGGCAGCTTCGGATAATGTGGGAAGTCTATAAACAGAATGGCTAAACAAACCGTCGTACTCGCTTTTAAAAAGCGTATTCGGCGAAAAGGCCGCCATAAGAAAAACCTAAATAAGCGGAATAAAGTTAAAACTTTTTTCGGTTGATATATTTTTTACCCTATGGTATGGGATAAATAATGTTAACTCTTATACGGGAGCCTAAAATGGATTACACAAAACTAATTGTCTCTACGATCGGGGACGTTCTTAACGATATCGACGAGCATGGTATAAAAGCCACGCCTTCTATGAAGCGGCTCGCGGCCTACGGCCTTCTGGTTGAAGCTGAATTGGACGAGCAGGAACAGAAACTGCCTGAAGACGTTCACTTCACCCCTGACGGTGGAATGTCTTTCGAGTTTATCCCTGAATGGGCAAAAGAGCCAAAAGTAAAGCGCAAAAACGGCCGTGTAAACTGCAAGCAATGCGGTACGCGGCTCACGGGTCTTCAACGCTTGTTCTGTTCTAAGTCATGCTCTAAGCGCAACTGGGCAAAAAACAACCCTGATCGGGTCAAAGCGCATCATAACAAACATTATAATAAGCAACGCGCTAAACAAACCCTCAAAATTGTAAAATGAAAACTTGCCCTGAGTGCGGCGGGGAGGGACAATGTGAGTATGAAGTCTCAGTGTCCTCCCCGATGTCTTGGCGGGGCGGGTGGCTTGAAGACCGGTTGTTAGAGTGCGAGCTTTGTGGCGGATCAGGAGAGTTGGAAGATGATGAAGAACAGAGAACTGAATTATCCCCCCAAACCTTTTGGTGCCGCCGGTAAAATACAAAAGCTTTTAGACAACAACCAGTGCCCGCGCTGCCGGACAAATTTACCACCAGTCGAAGTGCACGGTCATGTGCAATGCGCCGTGTGCAAACTTTATATCAACGAATGCTGTCAGGGAGAGCAATGTGATTTGCCCGAAGTGTCAGGGGAAAAGTAAAGTATATAATAGCAGGCCACACGGAAATACCATTCGTCGCAACCGTAAATGCCTTACTTGCGGACATAAATACGCCACCCTCGAATATCTACAAGAAAAAAATAATACGGTTGTCGCTCCAATAGCGGCCGCCCCCAAAGCTAAACCAGTTCGGCCGCGGAAACCGAAATACAAACCGCGGTTCACGGAGCTTGATTTTGATAGTATGAGCGACGAAGAACTGGAAGCAGCTATCTATGACGGGCGTTTATGATGCGACCCGTTTATGAAAGTTCGGCGGACATAGAAAACGAAAGAGCTTGTGCAGAATACATACAAAAAAGAAATCCTGACTGTACTTTGTACAAGCTGCCAAAGCTTTCCTGTTTTGACTATGCCGTCTGCTCTAAAGACGCATTAAGTTGTTTCATAGAGATAAAATGCCGAAACAACCCGAAACAAAAATATAAAACTTACATGATTTCTGAAAGAAAAGTTAATATAGCCGTGAGCATTTATCATCTTGTCAAGATACCCACGGTGCTTTTCGTGCGTTGGTCTGACACTTGTGGGATGCTTAACATGAGCACCGCTAGAGGCGTTGTTTCAACCGGCGGCCGCAAAGACAGGGGTGATCCCAAAGATATAGAAAAAGTGGTTCATTTTAATGTGGGTTTGTTTTCATAAAAACAAGTGATCTAGGCAATGGTTCCAAGACCTAGACTCAAGATCATCTCTATCAAACTTATGGGGCAGAAACCGCTTGGTTATCTGCCCCTTTAAACATTCTACCGGTTTAAACAAAACGCGCTCTCGATCTAACGCGACAAAAGCAACCACGTCGCAGTGCTCTTTCGTAAGCGGCTTTTTCCGTCCGCCGTAAGCCAGCGAAAACTGATAGCCAACCCCGCTGTGGTTTCTTTTAAACTGACTGGATTTCACTTGGATGCGGATCAAACCTTCAGGTAATTGCGCCACGATGTCGGTGGTTTCGATGTGAACTATCTCGCACGGGACTTCCAGCTTCATCAGGCGAACCATGCAAATAAGCTCGCCGATCTTTCCTGAGTTGATCGCTTTATACATAAAACCACTTTACATAGAATTATTTGAAAAAAAACATCTTTTATGCCCATTTATATGTTGCAATTCCCATACATTCGTATATATTCATCCTCGTAGAGCCCCCAAGCTTTACATTCCCGTAGTGTAGCCCCCAGAGTGATGCCGCTCTGGGGGTTTTCTTTTTCCTGTTGACAATATGTTGTCATTTATATTATATGGGAAATATCTTATGTACTACGGGAGAAATGACAACGATGAATAGATCAGATATAATTTTGGATAAGGCGCGGGATATGGACTGGCAAACAGCCGTCGCGCTCGTAAATACAGCCGTCGTGCTACACGCTTCACGAACCGCGGCCGAAGGCCAATATAGCCGTGAAGCGGTAGACAAATCAGCCGAAATCCAAGCGGCGTGGAAAAGGATACAGCGCGGATGAGCAGCGATCTGGAAAAGGATTTCGACCTAGCAAGCGACATGATGAATGAACTGCTAGACGATTTCGAGAATAGCGACATCCAAGCCGGAGCCGCGATGGGCGGTGCGCTGACCGCGTTGCTATTTCGCCTCATACTGTCCAGCGAAGACCAAAGCACTACCCTTGGTATGATTTCCTCTGCTATGCACCACGCTGCGGCAGCGGCAGCTATAGCAGTGGAAGACGAGGACAATGTTCGCCATTGACAGCTTTTTATTTATATAGTATATGGGATAAATCGTATACATATAGCTACGGGAGATTGCTATGGAAGAATTACCACTTGACCACGAGCCTAGTCTGGATCATTGGGCAAAATGTATTGCCGATGATGACATAGCCACTGGCTACCACACAAACTGGGATTATGCTTATGAACAGGCGTGGCACTCATTGGATGCCGAATATAATTATAACTACGAATATCAATGGTAGCTACGGGAGATTGCTATGACATTTAACGCTAACGAACGCACCAGATATATCGCTAAATGCGCTGGTGTAGATTATGACGACCTGATCACGCATCAGGACGCTAACCCCGCCGTCACAATGTATCTGGATGACTTTAAGGTAATCGAGAACGAGCTACGCGCTGCGTATATCGTAGGCAAAGCAACAAAGACCGCGGCTCACGGCTCACGGAGCCTTATCGACAGCCTTGAGCATTGGGCTAAGTGTTTCAGGGATGGAACCTTGGACGACAGCAACGCGGAAGAAATTGCGTATTTTCTGGAAGACCATGCACATGGTCTGCGGACGTGGGAGGAAAAAATTCATGGCGAAGTTTAAAGTAACTGCCACTATGGACGTGGGGTATGAGTTGATCGTCGAGGCAAAAAGCGAAGCGGAAGCGTGGGAATTTGCAGGCACTGCCGATGTTGAAGGCTGGGAGTGCAAAGGCGGTCAGGATTGGACAATGGAAAACATCTGGGAGATAACAGACAATGGCTAAAAAAGAACCTTGGGAATTGGAGCGCGAAGCTAAAGAAGTTGAGCGCGTAAAAAATGTTTATGCTTTGCAAACTACACTGTCAGAAAAACAGTTGGCAGCTTTGCTAGATGCAGTCAACATTCTCCGTGAATTTGATTGTGATTACTGCGAAGGGTACGAATTGTTTGACGCTAGTATCCCGCGCCGCATGATCGAGATCAAAGAACGTATGCAAAAAGAGTTCTTTATGACCGGCGGAGATGGTTGGCACCGCGCAAAGTGGTTAAATGGTGACAACAATGAAGACTGATAATAGACTTTTAAATGTGGACGAAGAAGTCCGCAGACTGATGCGCGAGTTTGGCGATATGTGTTTCGACCAAGTTGAGCAGGAAGAAATAGACGCCAAGCACCGCGAATATATGGCTGTTAAAAATCTGCAAATGAAAGGAATGCGATATGTCCCCAGATTTTAAACCTGTCGAAGGCTGCGAAGAGTGCGAAGCCCTGACCGAAATGTTCGATGAACCGACCGCCTGCTATGAGTGCGTCGAATACGGGGAGGCGGAAAAAAATGTCTCTTGATAACGTCGAAGCCGCAATCGAACAAGGAACGTCAATCAAACTAGCCCAGCTAGAGTCAGCCGTCCGTTCGATACACAAGGCCGCGCAGAAGCTGCCAGATAAATGCTTTGTCAAACAGACTGCGGAATGGGCAATGGAGATCGTCGAGCCCAACAAAAAAGGCTTCAGCGATGTCACCTGAAGACATCTTCATAACCACCTATCTGGTCAGCGGGTTCGCCCTGCTGGCCTTTCTTTTATGGGACGCTTGGAAATAAAATAACATTTTGTCGTTCCGAAACCACAGAACGGTTACTCTTCTTCAAAAGCGTTATTTCGGGTATCACCTTATATAGGGAGAAATTTAAAAAAAATATTTTTTTGTTTAAAATAGGTGTAACCGGTGTAACCGTGTAACTTTGGTTGTAACTTACTATTAAACAAAGGAAAAAAGGTTACACTTCTCGGTTACACTATAAAATACAAGGTGTAACCTTTTAGTTAAATGCCAAATCGGCCTTAGTGTGATTTGAGCGCGTTTTTTATAAAAAATATTTTTGACCCTATATAGGTATATCCTGTATAAACTATGGGACGTGACCAAATTAACGGTGAAATCCTTATGGCAAGAAAATCAGCAAGCAAAGTGACGGGCAAGCCCCGTGAAACGCGAGGCCGACCGCCTGCAACTGTCGAGCAGCCCCTAACCCGCAAGCAAGAACTTTTTGTAAAAGAACTTGTGAGTAAAGACGGTCAGATAACTTTGCGAGAGGCCGCTATCAATGCGGGATATGCTGTTACGTCAGCCCATTCGCGGGCATATGAGTTAACCAACCCACACATTTCGCCCCATGTTGTGGCCGCCATACAAGCTTACCGGCGCGAGTTAGACGAAAAGTATGGGGTAACATATCAAAGGCATTTAAGAGATTTGCAAACTATTCGCGATGTGGCTTTGCAGAACGGCGCATATAGCGCAGCCGTGCAGGCTGAGTATCGGCGCGGTCAAGCGCAGGGCGACATTTACGTTAACAAATCGGAAATCCGTCATGGCTCGATTGACAGCATGAGCAAAGAAGACGTGATGAAAGCTTTAGAGGAAATCAAACAAAGTTATGCCCCAGTCACAATCAACATCACCCCTGAAGAAACAACGAATGCCAGCAATCGCGGTAAAGCGCGAAGCAGGCTTTTACAAGCAGATGAAAGAAGCGACGCAGAGATCGAACCGCAAGATATTGTTGACGCGGATTGAAAACTCTATCGGCGCGGGCATCCCTGATGTTCTTTTGTGCGACGAACAAGGCACGTTTCATTTTGTAGAATTAAAGTTTTTGACCAGCAACGGGGTGACCTTGCAGCCGTCGCAAGTGGCATGGCTTTCCCGCCACCAGCACAGCCCGTCATGGATACTAATTAAAAAACAGAACAAACCTATGGATGATCCAGAATTGTTTTTGTATCCGGCCGGTGCGGCCGTCGATCTAAAAATGGACGGGCTGCAATCCGTCGAGCCCATACACCACCAAACAGGCAAATTTAACTGGGATGTCGTTTTCGACTTGATATGTCCCAGATAATCCTATATGTAAAAGCTGTCGTTAATTAACACGGGAGTTTTGAGCAATGATCGACGTTAAAAGAAAAATTCATATTGATTTGGTGGCTTTGTATGATTTGGCGTATCAAAACGATATGCCCGAAATATGCGGGGCTTTGTCTAATGTTGAGCATTTGGTTTGGGAAATGCGCCGTCGGGATGATAAAGAAGGGAAAAAAGCTTAATGTTTATATTCAGTATTATCGGCCGATTGCTTTACGGTAAAGACTGGGAAAAGCATACCCAAAAGCGAACGCGATATGTGAAACGCCGACGCCGATAGAAATTTTAAAAAATTCAAAGCCCCGTTAAAATATATTGACGGGGCTTTGTTTGTTCTATATATGGGATAAATCGCATTCAATTACGGGAGCTTTTGAAATGCTTAAAACTGTTAAAAATTCAACAGCAAATAAAACGGGCGGTTTAGCCGTGACCTATCGGGCGGGCGACGGGGACAACTTTGGAACTTGCCCCGCTGATTGCAGACTGAACGACAGCGGGCGCGGGTGCAAATCCGATCAAATTGACTTTGTATATCTGGACGCCGTTCTTGATGCCAAGCCGCGTCATGGGGAAAGCTTCACTTATTCCCATTTTCACCCGCTATTTTGGGCGCATAAACTGGCACCTAACAAGACGACGATAAACTATTCCGCCGATTCACTTTTTGAAGCCGCCGAAATATGCGCCGATAAGTTCGCGCCGGTTGTTGCAGTCGTTAAAAAATCTTTTTGGAAAAATGGCAAAAACGCGACGATAAAACCCGCCGATGTTTGGCCTTCAGGCCGTATATCGGAACCGGTGCGGGTTGTTCGTTGCCCCGCTGAATATTTGGACAATGTAGGGTGTATTAATTGCGGCAATGGCAAGCCATTATGCGCCCGTCTAGATCGTGATTATATTATTGGCTTTACCGGTCACGGTGCCAGCAAAAAGAAAATAGAAAACAATGACCGCGGGGGCTGTTATGCGGCGGGCGGCAATGTTGCCATTCATTGGCGGGCAACCGCCGGACAAGAACAAAAACAAACCGACGGGGAACGCTTGCGGGCTTTTGTCCGGACGCTATCGCCCCGCGCTATTATCCGGCATCACGTCGCGGGCGATATTGGGGCGGAATAGAAATTTATAAAAATTCACTTGCATCATATGGGCTTTTATGAGACAACAACACCGGCGGCGCAATATTGCCCGCCGGTTTTTAACTTTTACGGGATGTAAAACCATGACAAACACTATCGAAAATAACAAAAATTCGCTCGCAAATCTCTTGATTAAGGTACAAGATCAGGCCAGCCGGAATGCTGATTATCTGGCACCTTTAAAAGATTTACAAAAAACGACAACCGAAACCGGCAAGCCGCAAATCGTTGTCGAGCAATCCGGCGGGGTTCCAACGCAGTTTTTCGACATTAACGATGTATCATTTGGGCAAATTGCCAGCCATGCCGATATCGAAACCCGCACGGCGCGACGGCTTCAGGCCAGATATCCCGCTGAATTCGACGGGCTTTTGAATGCAATCTGGCGCGACAGCGACGACACCCGAATGATTCGGACACGCCATGCTGAAACAGCCGCGCCGTTTACGTTTGGCGGTGTTGGTATAAACCAGCCGCCCCGCTCGCAATGGAACAATGCCGAAAACCCTAATGGCATGGTGCGGGCTTTTGTTTCAGACAAGTTTAAGACGTTCGACAATGTCAATTTGCTCGAAGCCGCCTTGCCGCAATTGATGGACAACCCCGCCGCGTTTCAGGTTGTAAATGCCGACGTGACCGACAAGCGTTTATATTTGCGCCTTAAATCTCTTGTCCAGACTGGCACCGGTGCCGCGCTTAATGATCTAATGGCTAACGGCATCGGCTTGCAGAATAGTGAAGTTGGCGCGGGATCAGTTAGCGTGTATCAAATCGCTTGGACGTTGGCCTGCCTCAACGGTATGCAAACCCAAAACAAAACACGGTCAAGCCATATCACAAGTGCCCGTGATACCGACGACTGGGGCTTGCTATCTGATCAGGCAAAAGACGCCGACAATCACGCGCTTGAATTGAAAATTCGCGATCTTGTCGGGGTGTATTCAAGCCGCGACGCATTCGATCAGGTCATTGAGCAAATGAAACAAGCCGCCGCTGATACTATCGACGGTTTCGCAATCGACAAAACCGCCGTCGTTGGCGGGCTTGGCAAGGTGATGCAATTAACCAAAAAAGAAACGTCCAGCGTTCTTGATGGATTGCTCGACACTATCGGCCAAGCCGGTTATGAGCAAGGCCGCCCATTATCACGGGCAACCCTGATCAATGCGGTGACAGCCGTATCACATAAAGCCGACATTGACGATGTCGATTTGTGGCAACAACGGGGCGGGCAATTGCTCAATATGAAACCCGCCGACTGGCAACGGGTTGCCGCCCTTGCCGCATAATTTTACCCGCACAAGAACAAACCCGCCCCGCCCTGATCCGGCGGGGCTTTTTGTTGGGGCTTGCATCATATGGGATAATATGAGACAAAGGGTTGTCGGGTGGCCGCGGTGGCCGCCCCTGTTTAAACTACGGGAAATAGTAAAAATGGAAAATCAAAACTTTATACCAGCCGAAACCCTCGATCCGCGCGATCAGCAAATTGTCGATCTTGAACGCCAGCTCGAACATTTCCGCCGTCGTGATCAATTGAAAGCCGAACAACTAGACCAGTTGGGCGACGCGATCATGGCCGTGATTGGTGACAAAGTCGAAGCCTTGGCCGAAGCCAAAGTCGATGACGCGGTTGACGGCGCGTTTAGGGATTTCAATAGCGATTTTAATATTTATGATCACCAATCAGAAATTGAAGATATGATTGACGATCGCCTGCCATCCGTGCCGGATGAAGATGATCACCGTGAAGCCGTCGAGTCTATTGTCCGCGACGTTCTATCAGGGGCAACCGTCACAATAGACGTTTGAGCCCCGCATAAGCCGACAACCCGCCCCGCTGGTACATTACCGGCGGGGCTTTTTTAATGCCTGCTAGCTGGCCTGCGTTGCGGCATTAAAAGAGTTAAACAAGCCGCGCCGCGCCCCGCGATCTATTCCCCAAACATACCGGCCGTGATCCGCTGGCCGTGATCCGCTGGCCGTGAACCGTGAACCGGCGGGCAAATTGCGCCCGCTGCGCCCCGATATCTGGCGCGGGCGTCGCTAGTCCATGCTGGACGCTAAAAACGCCGCTGGCCGTGCTGGTGGTATCAACCTACCTAAAAACGCCAAACCCCGCTGTATGCGCTTCTATGCGCCAGCAATGGCCTATTGGCCGTTGGCCGCGGTATCTGGACGGCGTCAAGCCCGTCGTTGGCCGTGAAAATCGGCAAGGGGCCCCTGCATATCGGGTCAAAAACCGCAGAAATCCGCCAAAAATCCGCGATCCGCGCAGCGCGGCCACCGGCCTGCCTAGCGGGGGCAAGGGCCATGTTTCTCTCAAATATTTATATAAAAAACGATATGGGTTGTTTCACGTGAAACATTGCCTAATTATTAGGCAAATACGCAAGACTTGTTAACTGTCAATAAAACGTGCATATTTTGTCGATAAATTGTAAACGTAAGGGGCCCCCGATGGATGTTTCCGATCAGGAGTTGAAGCTTCGCCTGCGACTCGCGCAAATCGAGAAGAATGAAGCTTGTCAGGAAGACTTTTTAGTTTTTGTAAAATCTATGTGGCCCGAGTTCATAGCCGGGCGTCACCACAAAATCATTGCCGAAAAGCTTGAACGCGTAGCCAAGGGCGAGCTAAAGCGCCTTATTATCAACATGGCACCGCGTCATACTAAATCTGAGTTTGCGTCGTTCTTGTTCCCCGCATGGATGATGGGGCGAAACCCTAAAATGAAAATTATTCAAGCTACGCACACCACGGAGCTTGCAGTTAACTTTGGTCGTAAAACAAAAAATCTAATTGACAGCGATGAGTACAAAGAAGTTTTTCCGAAAGTTAAGTTGGCAGCAGATAGTAAAGCGTCTGGTCGTTGGGATACTGCTTCTGGAGGCATGTATTACGCCGTCGGTGTGGGAAGCAACCTTGCTGGGCGCGGTGGCGATCTGGTTATTATTGATGACCCGCACTCTGAGCAAACTGCGATGTCAGCTAACGGCTTTGACGACGCGTGGGATTGGTACACTGGGGGCCCCCGACAGAGGCTCCAGCCGGGAGGAGCGATAGTTCTAGTTCAGACCCGGTGGTCCGAAAAGGATATGACCGGCCAGCTTTTGAAGGCGATGGCTAAAGACCCGCTAGCTGATCAGTGGGAGGTTGTCGAGCTCCCAGCTATTTTTGATGACGGCAAGCCCTGCTGGCCGGAGTTCTGGTCTCTTGATGATCTAACCGCGGTAAAAGCGTCCATTCCGCCGAGCAAATGGAATGCTCAGTATCAGCAGAACCCTACCGGCGAAGAGAACGCCATCATCCCCCGCCAGTGGTGGAAGCGTTGGGAAAAAGACAACGTACCCAATCTTGAGTTTGTTATTCAAAGTTATGATACGGCGTTTAGTAAAAGAGAAACTTCTGACTTTTCTGCCATAACCACGTGGGGTGTTTTTCACCCGGAAGAAGCTGGGGGTCCCCCGGCGATTATATTACTGGACAGCAAGAAAGAGCGGTGGGATTTTCCGGAGCTCAAGCGAGAGGCGCTAGAGCAGTATCAGTACTGGGACCCCGACACCGTCATCGTAGAAGCAAAAGCTTCTGGATTACCCCTGACGCACGAATTAAGAAACGTCGGGATACCCGTTGTTAACTTTACGCCAAGCAAAGGTAATGATAAGATAACAAGAGTTCACTCCGTCTCACCGTTGTTTGAAGCGGGGATGGTTTGGGCCCCCGACACTTCTTTTGCTGACGAGCTCATAGAAGAGGTAGCAGCTTTTCCCAACGGGGAGTATGATGACTTGGTAGATAGCATGACACAGGCCCTTATGCGTTATCGGCAGGGTAACTTTGTGCAGCTACCGTCGGATGACTGGGGTGATGAGGATACCAACGTAAGAGTTAGGGCGTATTATTAATGGGAAATAGTGTAGTAGATTTGGGGGCCGCGGCCTTAGATTATGCCGAGGGTGTTTGGGATTATATGACAGGGGCCCCGGAAGCTTCTGCCAGTGGCGGGTATTACAAAAAGCTTGGCCCCGGAGCTCGCCAGTACTTTTCTGGGCCCGGAGACTATAAAAAAACCAATCCAGTAATGGAGTATTTTGGTTTTGAAGATGGCGGCAGCCCTGCGGTGGAGTTGCAAAACGACGGGTCCCTTCCCGGTGTAGATGAGTTACGTTACATGACCTCTGCCGAAGTAGAAGAGGGCTCGTACAATTTTCTCCAGAACATGGAAGAGCAGATGTTGGGACATTTGGCCGCGGCCCAGAGCGTCCATGCCGAAGACATCCCTGTGCGCCAGTCTCTAGATATGAAGCGCTACCACTATGAGGAGGCAGAAAAGCTGCGTGACCAGATCGAGCAGTTTAAGGAGCGACGCGCCAGCGCCATTCAAAATTACCCGGAGAGCAAAACTAAGCTATATATGAAAGAGGGGGAGGCTCCTTATGTAAAAGGGTTTCCGGATGATTTGGTTCAGGGCTTTGACAACGGAGGCGTGGCTTCCCTTGGCGCGGGCGAACCGGCATACATAGATATGGGTAACATGGACATGAACAGCATGTTCGCCACTCCGGCTCAACCCGGGGATGAGTACTATGTCGGGGAGTACCCGGGCCGTGTATATCGGGAAGGGGACTACATTACGGAGCCCGGCTACCTTGGTCCGGAGTATGAGTTTGAGGTAGACGGCCCGCGGCGCTTTGACCCCTATGAAGATAGCGGACAGTTTGCGCCGCCTCTAATGGACAAAGCCCTTGAGCCGTATGTTGAGCAAGACCGTGCGGGTAACTTAGGTATAATGGCTAACCTCGGTAAGGATGCGGATAGGACAAGTCCACTACAAGCCGCTCCGGAGTATCCCGGCATAGAAGGTTTTGACATTTACCGTGACCTAGCACCGGAACAGTTTAAACGCCGTCCCATAGATAAGCAGAATTTTGATAAGAAGCGTGGCTTCCAATACGGGCAGATGGTTCGATTAGAGGCTATGGATAATAAATTAATGAAGATGGCGGGGGCCTCCCCGCAAAGCTTGGGGCCCGCTGCTATGGACCAAATGTCGGATATTTTGGGGCGGAACATTGGCTAGTAACCCGGAAGACGACTTCCTTCAGTTTGAGCCCCCACCGGAAGGCGCGTACCGCGAACTTGGTATCGGGGCCCTTCAGGGTGCGACTACTGATTTAGGTGGTTCTTTCGCAGACATGGGTGCGACAGCCACGGGCATTGCGTCTCAAATAGACCCCCGTTTGTTAGCGGTGTCGCCGATAGCGTCGGCTTTGTCTGCCGCGGACCCCTACGCGCAGGCTTTTGTTAAAAGATTTGGCTCCGAGGCCCTCGGCTCACGGTTCTTTCCTCCTGCGCCAGAAGATTTGGAGGCGTACCGTGATTTGGGTCGGTTGGCTGGTGGAATCACGGGTGCCGGTGAAATGCTCACGGCCCGCGGAGCTAAAGCTGTTTCGAGTGGCATAGAGGACTTTATGCAGTATCTGCGGCCGCAGGTGGTTACTCCGGATGGTCAAGTGATGCCTTTACCGGATACTTCTGTTACCGAAATGCTGGCGTCTGCGGACACACCGGGAATGAATCCAAAATATACAAAGGACATAAAAAAGGCGGAAAAGACGGCGCAGGACCGCCTAGAAGCAGGCGAAGACCCCCGCAAGGTGTTTGAAGACACGGGGTTTATGCGTATTAACGTGGACGCAAGACCCGGGCGTGAAGCAGGGGATGCCCCGCTTGAAACCAAGATGGTTTTCGACATTCCGGATAACCTAACGCAGATCAATTTAGGCGGTTTGTTACCAGAGTCTGTTGCCTCTAAAGTAGCTGCTAATGCCTCTGCAAAACAGGTCATGGACGCGTTTGAAAAGCTAAAGGACCCCAAAAACTTTTTTGTTGAACAAGGCCACCGGGGCGGGAAGTATGGTAGAAGCGTACAGTTTAAATTAAATCAGGTTCTGAGCAAGGACCACCCGCTTTTTGATGTCTTTCCGGAGTTGGGAGAAGAGATAGACGTTAGGGTTATTGAAAAACCCATGAAGGGGTCTGGGGGTCATTGGGACGATACCACCAACACGATTGCCATTGGTGCAAAATATTTAGGGGACGACCGCTACACATCCACACTTTTTGTCCATGAGTTAGCGCATGTATTGCAGACAAGGGGAGATTTGCCCGGGGGTAGTGCTCCGTTTTTGGTTAAGGAGAGTGTGTCAGGAAAGCTATTTGACAACTTTGCTTTATTTCAGACAACAGAAGCTTTGGCGGAGCGGGGGAACCGGAATTTTAATCCATATGAGTTTTTTAATGAGTTGCGCCCTAAAGGGGAAGCAAAGAACGTAGAAAGCTTGGTCAACCAAGCTCGCTTAAACGTGAAAAACGCAAACCCGGCTGCGCCGGACAACTTAGCTAGAATGTGGCCCGGTAATACAAATAGCACCGCCCGTATTAATTTGGACGAAATGCCGTACAGAGATGAGGTACTGGCGGAGATGTATCGCCTCATCGGAGAAAAAGAGGCCAAAGCGTTTAAAGAAGCGGAGGCGTATCAGGCCCTTGGTATTGACATATATAGAGAAAAGAACGACGCGGGGTCTTTAAGACAAGGCTCATCGGCAAAAGGGAATTACATGAAGACGCGGGGCGAGTTTATGGCCCGCTTGCAAGAGGCGTACGCCTTGGCAACTGAAGGAATGCCAGTAGGTGAGCGCCGTAAATTGTTTCCAATGGACATACCTAGCGGGGGCGCTCGTGCAACAAAAGCGGCTCCGGGCGGCAACAAGGGCATAGCCGGGTCGTCGTTGGACGTAGAAAAACAGCTACGGCCTGACTACCGGACTATGCGCGGGACGCAGCTAAAAAGTTATGACACGGAAGGCGCAGAAAGAGGCTTGGTCGATGTCGAAGGTCTAATTAATGTAGACAAGATACCGGAAAACCTGAAAAAGAAGATTGAGCGTCCTCCTAGCGGGCCTGCCCCTGCTTTGGCCCCTGAAGCGTTGGGCGAGAGCATTGGCGGGCAACCGCTTATTCCTACTATGCCAAATCGTTTCTTTTTTGAAGACTTAGATATGTCTGAGCTTACTTTACGCCCTAGCCTAGATTTAAAGGGTAATGAAATTCCGAACAGCGTTGATATTGAACTTATTCGCGCAGGTAAAAAGGGCATGGGGCATGGCACGGAAATAATGCGTCGTTTAACAAAAACGGCAGATGAAACCGGCACGACGATGACTTTGTACCCAGCCCCTTATGGAGATGGTGGGTTAGAATTGGAAGATCTTGTTGATTTCTACAAGAAGCAGGGCTTTGAATATTTAGACCCGGACCCGGACATTTCTGACTTAGACCGGGAAATGATCCGCTATCCGCGGAAAGCAGAAGGCGGCGTAATAACTTTGGCCGAAACCGCGCGGAACATGACCCGCGGCCCACGGGGCGTAGCCGCTCTTGCACCAATAGCTAGGAATATGTATCGGCCTATGGTAAGTTAGGGGCCTTAAAGGAGAACACAGATGGCGCGTAAACCAATTGGCGGTTTAATGGACAACAATGTCCCTTCACAGTTAGACCCAGAGGATTTAGCTGCGGAGGTCGAATTAGAGATTCCGGGCAGCATGGACAACGTCGTGGCTTTTGAAGGCATGGCGGAGGGCATGGATATTGAGATGACCCCGGAAGAGGACGGCGGCGTTACGATTGATTTTGATCCGTCTGACCAGCGAGGCGAAAGCGATGACTTTTACGCCAACTTGGCAGAAGAGATGCCTGACCGCGAGCTTTCTAGGATTGCTGGCGAGCTTTTACATGAGTTTGATGCAAACAAAGCAAGCCGACAGGAGTGGGAAGATGCTTATGCAAACGGTCTTGATCTTCTCGGGTTCAACTACGAGGAAAGGACGCAGCCGTTCAGAGGGGCTTCTGGGGTTACGCACCCGTTGCTTGCCGAGGCGGCTACGCAGTTTCAAGCGCAGGCGTTCAATGAGTTGTTGCCAGCGTCCGGGCCCGTGCGTACTTCTATCATGGGAAGCGAAACAAACGACAAACAGCGGCAGTCTCAGCGCGTAAAGCAGTTTATGAACTATTACATCACCGATGTGATGGAAGAATACACCCCCGAACTGGATCAGATGCTGTTTTATCTGCCTTTGGCGGGGTCTACATTCAAAAAAGTATACTATGACGAGACTTTGGGACGTGCGGTAGCTAAGTTTATACCGGCGGAGCACCTTGTAGTGCCTTACGAAACGTCTGATTTGGAGACTTGCCCTAATATTACGCAAGTTTTGAGGATGTCTCTTAACGATTTGCGTAAAAAACAGGTTGCAGGCTTCTATTTGGACATACCGGTGATCCCTGCACAGGAAGAAGAAGACTCTGTTACCAGCGAAATCAATCGTATTGACGGCACAAGCCGCTCCCAGATCGACTACGATTGCACAATTTTGGAATGTCACGCCGATTTAGACCTAGAAGGCTACGAAGACCTTGATGAGGACGGTGAGCCGACGGGCATTAAGATACCATATGTTGTCACGCTGAGTCAGGACAACGGCCAAGTGCTGTCTATTCGCCGTAATTACCGCGAAGATGACGAATTAAAGCGTAAAATTCAGTATTTCGTACATTATAAGTTCCTTCCGGGCTTTGGTTTTTACGGTTTAGGGCTTATTCATACGATTGGCGGTTTGTCACGGACCGCCACAGCGGCACTGAGGCAGTTGATCGACGCAGGTACGTTATCCAATCTCCCAGCGGGTTTCAAAGCCCGTGGATTACGCATCAGAGACGACGATGATCCGCTTCAGCCCGGCGAGTTCCGCGATGTGGACGCTCCCGGAGGGGCTATTCGTGACAGCCTTATGCCGCTGCCATTTAAAGGCCCTGACCAGACATTGTTCCAGCTTTTGGGCTTTGTTGTGGATGCAGGACAGCGTTTTGCCACAATCACAGACATGAAAGTGGGAGACGGTAACCAGCAGGCGGCGGTTGGAACGACTATCGCGATGCTGGAGCAAGGTTCACGCGTGATGAGCGCAGTGCATAAGCGGTTGCACTACGCAATGCGGATAGAATTTAAACTTTTGGCCCGCGTGATGGGTGAAAGTTTACCAGAAGAATACCCATATACAATTGAAGGCGAAGATGCGTCAGTTAAAGCTTCTGACTTTGACGATCGGGTAGATATCATTCCGGTGTCCGACCCTAACGTGTTTAGTCAGGCGCAGCGTATTGCTTTGGCACAGACTAAGCTACAGCTAGCGGGTGCCGCTCCTGAATTACACAACATGTATGAAGTGTATCGGGACATGTACGATGCCCTTGGTGTACGCGACACGGACCGTATTATGAAGCGGGCTGTGGAAGAAGAGCCAACACCTAAAGACCCGGCGCAGGAAAACATCGACGTGATGGACATGGTGCCTCTGAAGGTGTTTGAGGGTCAGGAGCATCAGTCTCACATTATGGCGCACTTGATTTTTGGCGCATCTCCGATGGTTGGCTCTATGCCAGCTTTGGCTATGGAGCTTCAAAAGCACGTCATGGAACACGTTAAGGTAGCCGCGAGAGAGCAGGCTGCGGTGCAGTTTATCCAGAGCCGTCAGGCCGCGGGCGGCGAAGCGGCCACTGAGGAAGAGATGCTTGCAATCGAGGGGCTTACCGCGCAGTTCGTGGCGCAGGGTATGCAGACGGTTCAGCAGATGTCGGCGCAAGTCTCAGGTCAAGGCCCTGATCCGTTAGTTCAGCTTAAAGAGCAGGAGCTACAGATCAAGGCACAGTCAGAGCAGAACGACATGCAGGTAGATCAGGCCAAGCTTAATATGGAGGCGGCAGGCCAGCGTATGCGGGCGGATCAGTTCCAGCAGCGCATGGCAAGTCAAGAGCGTCAGACAGACAAGCGTATCCAATCTGCAATGGAACGGGAGATGCTTAAACAACGGGGGGACTAGATACTCATTAGTTTAGCTTGGGGGCGAAATGATAGCAGAAACACTGGCTGGTATAGCACTGGTCAAATCCGCGGTTGATGGAATTAAATCAGCCATTAACACGGCCAAGGACGTTGGCGAGATAGCGGGTTATGTTGACCAGCTTTTTGAAGGTGAAAAGCAGGTCCAGCAGAAAAGAGCTAAGAGTGCGTACCCCGGGATTGGAGATCAGTTCGGGGTGTCTAATATTGCGTCTGAAGTCATAGATGCAAAACTGGCTCAAGAAAAGATGCAGGAAATGCGTAACTTGATTGATTTGCGCTTTGGGCCCGGAACGTGGCAAAGTATCGTAGATGAGCGGGCTCGTAGGATACAGGCGGCTAAAGAGGCCGCTGCGGTAGAGCGTCGTAAAAAGATAGCCGAGGCAAAAGAGTTTGAAGAAACTATGAAGCAGGTCGTGCTTGTAACTTCGGTGCTTGTTATCGCGGTAGGGTTTTTTATATTTTTATTTGCGATGGTACTATGACGGTAGATAAATTTCTAGAGTGGAAGATACTTCCTCGTTTTATGATGCTAGCAAGCACCGTAATGAGTTGGCGCTGTGCGGAGTGGTTTATGGCGTTAGACGCGCCGACGGGGGCGCAGAGCGCTTTTGTTTCAGTGGTTATGGGCGTTATGACGGGCGTTTTTGGTATATGGATGGGGCACGAGCACAAGCCCGCGGCTAAATAATGTATCAGGCGGTTGTTCTTGCGTGTCTTGTTTTTAATATGGAACAATGTTACCAGTTAGAAGACCAGTGGGGGCCCTATAGCACATATGAGCGGTGCGAGAAACGAGCCTATGAAATGTCTCGCGCAGTTCATAAACACATGCAAGGGTACAAGCCGGTATCTTGGCAATGTCGGGCGTTACCAAAAGGAAAGTTAACAGCATGATTCAGGCACTTATTGGACCAGCTACCGAGCTAATCGGTAAATTTGTTGAAGACAAAGACCAAAAGAACAAGTTGGCGCATGAGATAGCCACGATGGCAGAGCGCCACGCGCAGGAACTTGCCAAGGGGCAGTTGGCTATCAATGCTGAAGAAGCCAAGTCACGGAACTTGTTTGTGGCGGGCTGGAGGCCGAGTGTTGGCTGGTGCTGTAGTCTGGCCTTGTTTGCTCACTTTTTAGTCTTTCCTACTATGGATGTAGTAACGGCCTACATGGGCGTTGAGCCAGTAGCCTACCCTCAGTTCGATATGGACAGCTTGATGACTGTCTTACTGGGTATGCTCGGGCTCGGAGGAATGCGTAGCTTTGAAAAAGCCAAAGGGTTAACAAAATAATGGAAGCTAATTTTTTTAAAAGCCTTGAAATGGTGCTGCACCACGAAGGTGGATTTGTGGATCACAAAGATGATCCCGGAGGCGCAACTAACAAGGGTATCACGCATAAAACTTATGCTGATTTTCTTGGCCGCCCGTTGGAAGACGTAAACGAGCTAAAAAACATCCCGGAAGACCACATTCAGCTAATCTACAAAAAAGGGTACTGGGACAAGATAAAAGGTGATGAGCTCCCGTCGGGGCTGGATTTTTGTGTTTTTGATTGGGCCGTGAACAGCGGTCCGGGCCGCGCGGCAAAAGCATTGCAGAAGGCGGTTATGGTTTCGCAAGACGGGGTTATCGGCCCGATGACCTTAGAGGCGGTTAAAGAGTATGACCCCGCGGGATTAATCGAGTCTATTACGGGGTATCGTGAGGAGTTCTACCGGAATTTGTCTACGTTTGAAACTTTTGGAAAAGGTTGGTTAAGACGCACAAAAGAAACTCGTGACTTTGCTTTAGACATGGTATAAAAACATATCAGATTTAATGCGGAGGTATACGAGTGGATGAAATATATTTTGCCGAGGCCGTGTTCCGGATTATCCGGGAGCGGAGACAGGCAGTTCAAGACTTGTTAATTTACGACAACGTCAAGAACATCGAGCAGTATCGTGAGCTCATGGGCAACTTAAAATCCCTAGATCACGTGGAACAGGAACTCAAGGGCCTGCTAGAAAAACAGGAGCAAAGCAATGGCTGAAGCTAAAAAACTTGACCTTGAAGCAGTGAGCGAGGGTGTTTCAAACCTAGCTTCTGCATACAAGGATGTCACCGATAAGGTGTTAGACCCCGAAGCTATCGGGGGTTCACTTCTTGAAAGAATGCCTAGTCCCACAGGTTGGCGGCTGCTTATTCTCCCGTATCGCGGAAAGGGTAAGACAGACGGCGGCATCTATTTACCAGACAAAGTCTTGGAGGAACAGAATGTTTCTACCCAAGTCGGCTACGTCTTAAAAGTGGGGGATTTGGCGTATAAAGATCCGGACAAGTTCCCGGTTGGACCGTGGTGCGAGCAAGGCGATTGGGTAATGTTTGCCCGGTACGCTGGTTCCCGATTCAAGATAGATGGCGGGGAGGTTCGTATTCTTAACGATGACGAAATCCTAGCTAAAATTCAAGAACCTGAAGATATTTTGCATTTCTAGGAGTGAACAATGGCAAAAGAGCAATTAAAAGACGACGACCAGATTGAATTGGAACTGGAGTCGGACCAAGACACTGACGTAGAACTGTCGGGAGGCGACGGGGAAGAAGAGGATATTCCTCTTGCGGCGGAAGCTGACGATAATTTTGAAAAGGCAGAAAACGCTACCCAGAAGCGTATTGACCGCCTGACAAAGAAAATGCGCGAGGCCGAGCGCCAGCGAGAGGAAGCTGTAAAGTTTGCACAGAACGTGCAGGCGGAAGCAACTGAGCTTAAAAAGCGCATGGACACGTTGGACACGAACTATGTCAACGAGTATAGTACGCGGGTTGAAACGGAGATGGCCGCGGCGGAAGAAAAACTTTCCCGGGCTATGGAGATTGGGGATACCGCAGGTGTTGTTGAGGCGCAGCGCAAAATCACGCGACTCGCGATTGAAAATGATCGCGCGGAACAAGCTAAAGCGCAACAAGAGCGCTATGCCCAACAGGTTAGAGCGCAACAGGAATCACAGGTACAGGCTCCTATGCCGCAGCAGCAACCTCGCCGCCCGGACCCGAAGGCGGAACAGTGGGCATCGAGAAACGCGTGGTTCGGCTCTGATGAAGCTATGACGTATGCTGCTTTTGGCGTACACAAAAAACTTGTCGAAAATGAAGGGTTTGACCCACAGTCCGATGAGTACTATAATGAACTTGATAGGCGTATGGCGACAGAGTTTCCCCATAAGCTTAACGGTGGTAGCAAACGGCCCGCTCAGACGGTTGCTTCCGTATCCCGCAGTACATCTGGGCGCAGTAGTGGGAAAAAGGTTAGACTCACCCCTAGCCAAGTCGCAATAGCGAAGAAATTGGGTGTGCCGCTTGAAGAATACGCGAAATACGTGAAGGAGTAGAAGATGTCTGAAGATCAAAATGAATCCCTTGAGAAGGGCATTACTCGTACTTCTCGCGCAACACAAACTCGGGAGAAAGCGGCAAGGCGTAAGCCGTGGGCTCCCCCGTCTATGTTAGATGCACCACCTGCACCGGATGGATATAAGCATCGTTGGATTAGAGCGGAAACCCGCGGTTTCAACGATACTAAAAATGTCAGCGCAAAAATGCGTGAGGGCTGGGAACTGGTTCGTAAGGACGAGTACCCTGACTTTGAGGCCCCGGTACTTGACTCAGGTAAATACGAAGGTGTGTTCGGAGTAGGCGGCCTAGTTCTGGCTCGCATTCCATTGGAAACAGTCGCAGAACGGACGGAATACTTTGCACAGCGGAGTGCCGACCAGATGCAGGCAGTTGACTCTGACATGATGAGAGAGAACGCTCATTCTAGTATGACGATCAATAAACCCGATCGTCAATCTCGTGTAACTTTTGGCGGCCCACAGAGATAAGGGTCGCCCTGATTAGGAGTAAGATCAAATGGCAAACCAAGAATCTGCCTACGGCCTACGTCCTATCGGGCTAGTTGGAAGTGGCGTAAACTCTACCGGTGTAACCGAGTACGAGATTGCTGCTACCAACGCCAATGCAATTTTTCAATACGCTATTGTCACACCGACAGCAGCAGGCGTAATTGATTATGCTGGCGCGACAAGCGGCGGCACAACAGCAGCATTGGGCGTCCTGATGGGAATTCAATACCACGACTCGATCCAAAAGAAGCCAGTATGGCTAAACTATTGGCCGGGTTCTGGTTCAGTAAGTGTTGACACCAACTACCCTGTAAAGGCGTTTGTTGCTGACAATCCAAACCAACTGTTCAAAGTTGCTTCTGACGCATCATTGACTGACCGTGCAACCGCACAGGCAGCCGTTTTTGCTAACGCATCTTTGGGCACATCAGCCCGCACCGGCTCTACCGACACTGGTAGCGCAAACGGTGCACTTAGCGTGTCTTCAATTGCCGTAACAGCGACTCTGCCGTTGCGGATTGTAGGAATCATGGATGACGAAGCCAACAGCGACTTTACTGCTGCGGGCATTCCAATGATCGTTCGGTTGAATGCACATTACAACGCAAACACAAGCCGTTTTGACTCGCAGACTACTGCGACTTCAACGGGCGTTTAAGGAGGGGATAGAAAATGGCTATTTCTCGCGCACAACTAGCGAAAGAGCTTGAGCCCGGCCTGAATGCCTTGTTCGGCCTTGAGTACGACCGCTACGAAAATGAGCATTCTGAAATCTTCGACGAAGAGTCATCAGATCGTGCATTTGAAGAAGAAGTGATGCTCGGTGGATTCTCAACAGCACCAGTTAAAGGCGAAGGCACTGCCATCAACTTTGACGCTGCTCAAGAGACCTACACAGCACGGTACACACATGAGACAATCGCTCTGGCCTTCTCAATTACTGAGGAAGCAATCGAGGACAACTTGTACGACCGTCTGGCATCTCGTTACACCAAAGCTCTGGCCCGTTCAATGGCTCAGACAAAACAGATCAAAGCTGCGTCGATCCTGAACAATGCGTTCAACACAGCTAACCCTGTTGGCGATGGTGCGGCACTTTGCTCTTCTGCTCACCCCTCACTCTCAGGCAACCAGCGCAACCAGCTTGCTGTTGCAGCAGACCTCAACGAGACTTCTCTTGAGCAAATGCTGATCGACATTGCTGGCTTGACTGATGAGCGTGGTCTGAAGATTGCTGTTCGTGGCACAAAGCTGATCATCCCGAAAGAACTGCAATTCATTGCAGAGCGGGTGCTCAACTCAAACCTTCGTCCAGCCACTGCGGACAATGATGCAAACGCAATGAAGAACATGGGTATGATCCCAGAAGGGGCAGTGGTTAACCACTTCCTGACTGATACCGATGCTTTCTTCATCAAGACTGATGCACCAAACGGTTTCAAATACTTTAACCGTGCGGCCATCAAGACTGCGATGGAAGGCGATTTCGACACAGGCAACATGCGGTTTAAGGCACGTGAGCGTTACAGCTTCGGTGTTTCTGACTGGCGGGCCGTGTTCGGTTCACCGGGCGCATAAGCAAAAAAACTTTCGGAAAAGGGCGGCTATTCAGCCGCCTTTTTTTGTTGTATAGTGTCTTAATCCCTGACAGCCTTATTGTGAGGCTGACACTAGCCACGACAGGAGAACTAAATGGCTAATACTACCTTTACAGGACCCGTAATTTCACAGCGGGGCTTTCAAATTGATAATCCAGCAGGAGACGTTTCCTACAGCCTTATTACTTTAGGTGCATTGGATGTTGGTGCGCTTCCCGCAGCTTCTGCCGCAAATCGCGGAGCAATTGTGTTTTCACCAGACTGCCGTAAGGCTGCGGAAGGTGTCGGCGCGGGAACCGGAAACCTTGTGTTTTCTGACGGCTCTAACTGGATTCGTGTAGATACCGGCGCAGTAGCTGCGGCTTAATAGGAGGCTTAGATGGCCGACTCTGATGTAAAATCAAAGCGCATTACCGCAACGGGGTCACTCGCTGTTGGTCCTGCGCGTATTCGTCAGATCCAATTAAAAACAGCCACCGGTACTCCCCGCCTTACCATCACTGACGGTAACGGCGGGTCCACCGTTTTGGACTTGGATTTTAATGCGTCTGATACGCACTCAGTAAACATCCCGTCAAATGGTATTCGTGTAGATGACATTTATGTGTCAGCTTTTACGAACATCACTGCGGCTACGGTGTTTTACAACTAAACGGAGACTCAAATGGCACGTGAAGTAAGTTCGATTACCCGTATAGGGACTTCCGAGCCGTTTGAGCTTCAAGTTGCCCGTGGTCAAATATCCTTCCATAAAACTGTCTTTAAATTTGGCTACAACGCTGCTGTTGGAGCCACAAAAGAAACCATCTGGGAACAAGGTGGTTTGTATTCATACCCCGCATCAGCCACAGTAATGACTATATCAAGCAGTTCAGCTAATGACACTGCCGCAGGAACTGGTGCAAGAACAGTAGAAGTTTTTGGCCTAGATGCGGATTACAACGAAATAAACGAAGTTGTCACACTGAATGGGCAAACTGCTGTTAACACCACAAAATCTTACCTACGGATAAATCGCGGTATTGTTCGCAGCGCAGGTAGTGGTGGCGCAAATGCTGGTACAATTTACGCAGGAACAGGTACGGTTACATCTGGGGTTCCAGCTAATATTTACCTGACCATAAATGGGGATGGTGATAATCAAACATTAATGGGTCTTTGGACAGTTCCCGCAGGATATACAGCGTTTCTTACAAAAATGTCTTTATCCACAGGAACCTCTACCAACACCCAAGCCGTTTTGAATGCTAGTCTTGTAGCTAGACCATACGGAGAAGTCTTTCAGATAAAAGAAAGATTTACCCTGACAGATGGCGCACACGAGCAGTTTTATACTTTTCCGTTAAGGTTTACAGAAAAAACAGATTTAGAGATGAGGGCGTTTTCTTCCTCTGGGTCTGTTGACTTTAATGTGTCCGCGTCTATGGAGTTTATTCACATTAAAAACGGGAGCGATTTGTAATGGCTACTACTAAGGACGTTACTAGAACCCCCTCTGGGAAAATCAAATATAGAGGAGAGACCTTTGCTGGATATAACAAGCCAAAGCGCACTCCGGGAAAATCAAAGAAAAGTGCCGTCTTGGCTAAAAAAGGCAGCGAGATTAAGCTGGTTAGGTTTGGAGATCCCAATATGTCAATTAAAAAGGATCAACCCGCACGTAGACGCAATTTTAGATCAAGACATTCATGCGATACTGCCAAAGACAAATTTAGCGCAAGATATTGGTCCTGTAAGGCGTGGTAAAATGAAAGTAGAAGAAGTATTAAAGCTTTTAGAAAAGCATGAAGATGAGTGTAATCGTCGGTACGCTAAAATAGAAAAACAGCTAGAAACCCTAGACATGCGGCTTTGGGGGATAGCTATTTTAATTATTGGCGCAGCGGTAGTTCAAAAGATGTTCTAATGGCTTATTCGCGAAAATCAAAAAACGCGCCCGCAAAGTCAAAAGGCAGCAAAATTTGCCCGGAAGGAAAAGCGTGGGCCAAGCGCACGTTTGATACCTATCCAAGCGCCTATGCAAACCTTGCGGCATCAAAATATTGCAAAGACCCTAATTACGCCAAAAAATCAAAAGGCGGCAAGCGAAAGGGTAAGTAATGGGTAAATTACAGGAGTGGTTAGATGAGGATTGGGTCAGAATTGATAGCTCGGGCAACATTTCGGGCGCATGTGGTACGTCAAAAGATAAGCGTAACCCTGACCGTTGCCTGCCTAGACGTAAAGCTCAAAGTCTTAGCAAGTCTGAACGCGCTTCGACAGCGCGTAAAAAGAAGCGTGAAGGAGCTAAAGGAAAGCAGGTTGTGGCAAACACTAAGGCTGCCAAAGTAAAAAAAATGGCCCTTGGCGGCGCAGTAACGACCCCTAAACGCCCGTTTAACGGAAAACGTGTATCGGGCACTGCTGTAGCTCGCGGCTGCGGCGTAGTAATGTCTGACCGGCGTAAACGCACAAAAGGATCGGTATCGCAAGCATGAGTTCTCTAGCTTTTTACATAGACAAAGAAAAAGAGATTTGCGAAGAAATTATCGCTTGGTCTGAGCACACGCTTCAGAAGCCAAACCCGTTTTATAACAATCTCCCGGCTTGCCCTTACGCGCAAAAAGCGTGGCAGGAAAACAAGGTAGCTATCTTGTTTAAATACGAGGACAGCTATCAATGCCTTTACAGCACCATATCTCAATGGGAAGATGTTTTTGATTTATGTGTAATTGTAGACATGAACTTTGAAAAAAGCTCAGACGCTTTTCACAATTACTTAGATAGCTTAAACGACGCTATTTCTGCGGGTATTTTTATAGATAAAGATGTTTGGGTAATGGGCTTTCACCCTTACGATGAAGCGAACGATTTTATTGATGATCATTCTTTTATGCAGATGGTTGACGACGAGTACGCGCTAGTTTTTGTGCAGCGGTTGTCTAAGTTGCAAGAATCCGCAGACAAACTAGCGGAAAAAGGTTATTATGACAATTATCTAGCAGAGTATGATGCAGAGGCTATATTTAATAAACGAGCCAAGTTATATAGGAGATTAAAACATGGCGATGAAACCTCGTAAGATGGTTAAGAAAACAGGCACCGTAAAGAAAATGCGCGGTGGCGGAATGGTTAAGAAGATGCGCGGTGGCGGAATGGTTAAGAAGATGCGCGGCGGCGGGATGGTGAAGAAGACATAAGATGGCCGTTTCCGGAACCAGAATTTTTGAGCTAGATGTCGCTGACTACATCGAGGAGGCGTTTGAGCGTTGTGGGTTAGAGGTTCGTACTGGATACGACCTCAAATCTGCGCGGCGTTCGCTCAACCTCATGCTTGCAGAGTGGGCAAACAGGGGGTTAAACCAGTGGACTATTACGCAGCGCAGCCAAGCGCTGGTTTCTGGCACTGGAAATTATACTCTTACTAACGATGTAATTGACATTTTGTCCGTAGTGATACGCCGTAGCGGCACTGACTACACTTTGGAAAGAATTAGTCGCGCCGACTATCTAAACATTCCTACAAAAACAACGGAAGGCCGACCGTCTCAGTTTTTTCTAGATCGTCAGATAAGCCCGGAACTAAAACTGTGGCCGATACCGGACAACAGCACTGACGTTGTTTACTATGACGCACTGACCCGGATGGATGACGCCGCTAATTCCGTAAACACAATGGAAGTACCGTTTAGGTTTTACCCTTGTTTAGCTGCGGGGTTAGCGTATTACATTTCGATTAAACGCGCCCCCAACCGGGTTCAGCTTTTAAAGGCAGTATATGAGGAAGAGTTTGAGCGGGCAATGTCTGAAGATCGGGACAGAGCCTCGTTTAATGTAGTACCTCAGTATGAGTATTTTAGGGCGGGGTAATGGGCAAGTTTGCGGTAGGAAAAAACGCTTTTGCTATTTCAGACCGTTCCGGGCTACGTTATCGTTACCGGGATATGCGTAGGGAGTGGAATGGCCTTTTAGTGGGTCGCGACGAATATGAGCCCAAGCATAAGCAGCTAGAGCCGCGCCCCCGTACTGTAGACCCGCAGGCGTTAAAAGATGCTCGACCAGATAGAGTAGAACCGCAAACTGCTAGGCTTTTGTCGTATAACCCATTTACTAGCGGAGTTGCGGGAACACAAACAATTACGGTGTATGAGCCATCACATGGGCGGTCTACAGCAGATATTGTGCGTTTTAGGGAGGTACAAGGTTTTGATGGGTTTACTAAATCGGTTTTGGAAAATGCTTCGGGGTATTCTATCACCGTTGCCACCGCAGACAGATACACATTTACGGTCGCCACGGGAACAGCGGCAGCCGGTAACACACGAGGCGGCGGTCAAAATGCGACCGCTGGGCCGGTAACTTTGGTGAGTTAAATGAGCTTTACATATGCACAGCTAGAAACAGCAATACAAGATTTCACAGAAAACTCTGAGACATCCTTTGTAACAAACCTGCCGGTATTTATCCGTGGTGCAGAAGACCGTATCTTTACGCTTGTTGATCTTGAGCTATTTCGCAAGAACGCTACTTCGCAGCTTACTGTCGGGGACCCTTACCTTAGTGTTCCCGCAGACTATCTAGCTCCTTTTTCATTTCAAATTATTACTGCAAACTATAAAGAGTTTCTCGAAATAAAAGACGTGAATTTTGTACAGCAGTACGCTGTAGATGCCGGTATTAACACTACACCTAGATACTATAGTGTTTTTGATGTGGGCAACTTCATTGTTGGCCCAACCCCAGACTTAGCCTATGACGTAGAACTACACTATTACTATCGTCCAGCCAGCATCACCGCAGGAGTGGCATCTGGCACAACGTGGCTTAGTGAGAATGCCCCGAATGCTCTTCTTTACGGCTCGCTTGTTGAAGCGTATACTTACATGAAAGGCGAGCAAGACATGATGCAGTTGTATGAGCAGCGGTTCGCGCAAGAAGTACAACGCTTAAAGGATTTGGCTGAAGCTAGAGAGAATAGCGATGCCTACAGGAGAGGTCTACCTGATAGGCCACGCACATAAACAGGAGTAAAAGACGATGGCAACATCAAATGCAGCAACCACCT
>Ga0208899_1000101_pt1 | contig 51250 bp, 72 predicted proteins | sample VirMetDEL_Nov_24_FD_184518 | JGI IMG/M metagenome (GOLD analysis project Ga0208899, IMG submission 184518) | Aqueous microbial communities from the Delaware River and Bay under freshwater to marine salinity gradient to study organic matter... | ecosystem: Environmental > Aquatic > Marine >... | reverse complement strand
ATTGTTCGACGCAGCGATTTCCGCTGACGCTTGCTTGTCGTGTGCACGTCCTTGCCACTTCGATATGTTCACAGTCACAAGCATTGCGCTTGATGAAAGTGTTGCGATGTTGTTAGCCAACTGACTAACGTATAGTTCATCTCTGTTTTGCATATTCATTTTATTTCTCCTTCTGCCTAACGGCTCTTTTGATTGAGGTGCTTTAGTTCCTCTTTGTTTGTGACACGTGTGTAGTGTCCTTTAGGGGTTGGTACGATACACCAACCCAATCTCTCTTCTTGTGCGTGTGTGTCTCCACACGACAGGCAATGTGGGTAGCCTAGTTCGGCTCGTTTATCTGGAAACCAATCTCCACATTCTATGCAGTAACTCATTACTGGTTCTCCCTCTGGATCTTCTCCATTGCTGCTTTTATGAAGTATGCGTGAGCAATTTGTTCGGCTGTAATACCACATGAATATGCGTGACTGCTCGGTGTGGCAGTTTCACGGTTCACACTGTGAAGATCACCAGACTCGTCTGTGATTGCGAAAGGCCATGTGTCGGCAAGTCCAACGACCCCTTCACTCTCGATGACGAGAGTATCACCAGTCTTGATCTTGTCGTTCCATTGGCAAGCATCATACGCTTCGCCAGTGCTATCAAATAGATGAGCTTTGTTGATCCCATCTTCTGCAATTAAAGTTGAATAATCCATTGTTTTCTCCTTTGGTGTTAGTCGACTGACTAACGGTTGATTTTAGTTGTCTGCCCATCGGTTGCAGACGTGAGGGTTGCGCTTGTCAACAGCGCGGAATGTAGCCTGCGGATCGTAGCTTGCAGGCATACGCGAAACGAGCCAACGCATACCTGTCTCATAGACGCGAGGCGCACCGTTTTCGGCGATGTAAGCGGCAATCAGATCGTCGTCGCTGTCGGTGTTAGTTGGCTGACTAACCATGTGGTCTCCTTTGTTGTTTGTTGTTAGATTTCTTAGTTTGTAGTTATACTATACCATATATATCTATAAATGTCAAGGTTTAGAGAAACTTATTTTCCTGTGATTAAACATAGCTAAACGTGGTATGTTACCTATTTGTGAGTTCATGTGTACGCATATGTGTGTGATATTGTGGGGGGTGGCGTAGCTGCTGCTGCGTTAGTCAGGTGGCTAACTATCTGTAAATAAACGAATGTTACCGTGTTACTTTTTGGTTTCGTGCCATGTTTCCTCTTAAGTCATTGAAAATAAAGGAATGTTACCATGTTACTTTTTTTGAGGGCTACGAAGAGGTTTGTGTGAGGTTAAGTTTGGAATACCAAAAAGAGGGGGAGACGAATTGTTCTCAAGTAATATTTTTAAGGAAACATAGGAAACATTGGTAACAATCGTTTAAAATCAATAACTTAAAAAGTAACAATTTGCAGACCAAAAAGAAACACGGTAACAATCGTTTAAAATCAATAACTTGCGTATTGCTGATTGGGAACTGGCATTGCTCATGGCTTGTTAGTCACGTGACTAACTGTATGTATACGTGTCTATGCGTGGCTATGTGTTAGTTATCTGACTAACGACCTTGCGTTGTGCTGCTCGGGAACTGGCATAATTGTATGTGTGTGACGTGCGACTGGCGTGGTGCTGCTCGGGAACTGGCATAATTTGCTGCGCCGAAAGCAAAGCATAATTTGACGAAAATTTAGGCACAAAAAAAGCCCCGAAGCCGAAGCCTCGGGGCAATGTAATTATTTCTGGGTCAAGTGATCTTGTGCGGTTTGTAAACCGAGTGTGATCGAAACGATATCCAGATCGGCAATGCTTTGATCTTTTTCTGGATCAAGCTTTTTGATGCGCTTTAGAGCCGACGCAATATCTTTAGCAAGCAATGTGAATTGATCACTTGTTGCCTTTTTTGCGCCAGTCTTTTTAGGCGCGGCACGATTTACTTTTTTGTAAAGATTAGTTGCCAGATCCCTGATCCAAGATTGCCAATGCTGTTTTTTCTTGGTAACAGCTTGCATTTTACCATTATGTACAACGGTAAATTCGCGTTCAGCTTTACCCGCTATCTCTTCGTCGGTCACGAAATCCAGAATAGCTTGTGGATCTTGTGCATTTACTGGCAAGAGTAAATTCATAGTGACAAAGTTACGAATATCAATATGACGCCCGTCAATCGGTCCAAGACCACCAGTAGGGCTTCTGAGATATTCAAAGCTAATACCGCGCTTTTCAAGCATGGCAATAAATCCATGCCATCCCTTTTCAGCTTTATTAGCCGCGCTTTCAGCTTTAGCTTGCAAGCCCATTGCCACAGTTAGAATTTCGATTTCGTTGGTTTCGAAATCGGCGAAAGTCGAATTTTTAATAGCCATTGTTTTTACCTTTCAATGGATCGGCGGAAAACATTGTGTCTCGCTAGTCCCGATAAGTTATTTATAGCACGCGATTGTTAGTCATGTAACTAATATAGAGACGTTTACATAAGATTAGTTACGTTTGACTAACCGTTAGTCACGTGACTAACACTTGCTTGACCCCCACCTACCCCCATCCCCCCCTGTACGCGCATGCGTGTGTACTGTTATATAATACTATTCTGCACAAATAATTTCATTTTCTACGAGTTTTAGTACCCCCCACCCCTTTTCGGCGTAGTCCCTACCCCACCCCCCTTACATATTCAAAAAATAGAATAGGAGTCCCAGATTGATATATTAAAAAAATTTTCTATAATAAAACAAACAAGGTGGGACTACACATGACATTACATATCGAACCAGAGCCTGACATACCGATCAAAACAACGCCGATTCAGCATGAGTTAGATGATTTGCAAGACCGCACCGAAGCCGCTGCCGAAACGGTAAACTTCCTGTCTGAGTATGGGTTGCAGGTAGATATAAACAACGAAGCTAAAGATACGGCATCTGCATTGACTACAGCATATGCAGAAGATCCGAAGAAAACATCGTCAGTGGCAACGACAAAACGTGTGGCACGGATGACCCCCGCCGAGATCGTATTGGCAAATGATATGCTCAAGAAGTTTAGTCACAGGGTTGTACAGGACGCAGCCGACGTGAGAAACTTTGTGACAAACAAACTGATTCTTGAGAGCGACAACGCCGATTCCCGTATACGAGTTCGTGCGTTAGAGTTGTTGGGTAAGATAGGAGATGTGGGTTTGTTTACAGAAAAGACAGAAGTTACTGTTACACATCAGTCTACAGATGAGTTACGTGAGCAGCTACGTGAGAAGTTATCTAAGATGGTTGAGGTCATAGATGACATTGACTACGAAGATATAACAGATGATGGCCCAATAGACGTGGATAAAGAGCTTGGACTCTCAAATGTTGAAAGTAACTAAAGCCGAATACGAAGAAATGTTGGTTATGTTAGACTCGTCTAGCGAGACATCGCTGCTGTCTCTGGACAAGATGATTCGCAAGTTAGAGGAAGAAGATACTCTACAGAAGACAAGAGATGACTTGATAGAGTTCTGCAAGAAGATGCAGCCCGACTACAAAGTTGGTAGGCATCACAGGATACTGGCAGATCAGCTCATGGCACTGGAGGATGGGAGTAAGGACAGAGTCTGTGTCAACATCCCGCCACGTCACGGCAAGTCGCAGCTCGTAAGTATATTTTATCCCGCTTGGTTTCTTGGGCGTAACCCAGATAAAAAGGTGATGATGGTGTCACACACCACAGACTTAGCGGTAGACTTCGGGCGTAAGGTAAGAAACCTGATCGCTACTGAAGCATATAACGAGATATTTCCAGAAGTTGCCCTTGCGGTGGACAGTAAGTCGGCAGGTAGATGGAACACAAACTTTGGAGGTGAGTATTTTGCGTGTGGTATTGGTTCTGCTCTTGCAGGTAGGGGCGCTGACCTCCTGCTCGTCGATGACCCCCATTCTGAACAAGATGTCATTAACGGAAACTTCTCTGTGTTTGAGAAAGCATATGAATGGTTTACCTTTGGTGCACGTACCCGTCTTATGCCAGGTGGTCGAGTAGCTATTGTACAGACACGTTGGCACATGGATGACCTTACGGGGCGTGTGACCAACGATATGGTGAAGAATGAGATGGCGGATCAGTACGAAATCGTAGAGTTTCCCGCCCTCTTGGACGCTGAAGACGTTGATGGCAAGCCGATTATGAAGCCATTGTGGCCTGAGTTCTTTGATTTGGCGGCTTTGGAGCGCACAAAAGCCTCTATGCCTGCATTTCAGTGGAACTCACAGTACCAACAGAAGCCTACAGCCGAAGAAGCGTCGATAGTTAAGCGAGAATGGTGGGGAATATGGCCTCATGACCAACCTCCGCACGTAGAATACGTGATTATGTCGCTTGATGCAGCCGCAGAAAAGCATAATCGCGCCGATTACACCGCGTTAACCACGTGGGGTGTGTTTTTTAACGAGAATGAGAACGCACACCACCTGATTTTGCTAGATTCTATCAAAAAACGGCTAGAATTTCCCGAATTGAAGCAACTTTCTATGGATGAGTACACAAAATGGGAGCCAGATGCGTTTATTGTGGAGAAAAAGTCCGCAGGTACGGCGATTTATCAGGAAATGAGGCGTATGGGACTGCCTGTGCAGGAGTATACACCCCACCGTGGCACGGGTGATAAGCTTGCAAGGCTTAATTCTGTGGCAGATATCATTGCATCGGGTATGGCATGGGTTCCATCCACTCGTTGGGCTGATGAGTTAGTCGAAGAGATAGCGGGATTCCCGTTTATGTCTAACGATGACCTTGTTGATAGCACGGTTATGGCGTTATTGCGCTTTCGTCAGGGTGGATTTATTCGTCTTCCAACTGACGAGTGGGAGGATGAGGCTCCTTATTACCATAAACGCGAGTATTACTAGCAAATTTAATTGCTATACGTCTGTCCCTACACAGGACAACAACTTTACCTGCGTCATCGTACACTACCCAACGGCGATGTTTCGTTTCCATTATCTTCAACGCTCTATTTTAATACACACAACCTTGGAGTTTTGATTTGTGACTAAAACTTTAGCTTCTTTTTGTGCTTCTTTACAGGCTTCCTCACTTGAGTAGCTACCCACATGGTAATGGTCAAAACTTCCGCTGACTACCTGTAACCACAGTAAAACCCACATTACCAACGTCCCTGCCATTTACCCAAAATATAAAAAAGTAAAAATAAAAGTCCGCCACCAATGCAGAATATGACCGCTCCAATAGCGAAGTTAATCATAGCATCTATACGTTCTTGCTTTTTGTATAGCTCATCCTTGCGTTGTTTACGCATCCTTGCCTCAATAGCTAGAACTTCTTTCCAAGCACTAGGCCCATAGGTGAAGCTGATGTGGTCTTTTATCTCAGATCGCATCTGCTCCATTTTCTTTTTATTAGCAAAGATTTCTAAAGCGGTTTCTTCGTCAGACCCCTTAAAAGTCTGTTTCCACCAAGGTGGATTCTTTTCTCGTTCTTCTAGGTTGGAGAAGTCAGAAAAAGCTTTGCCCCACTGGCTCAAAGTTCCCGTCATATCTTGGATATCTTTACCCGTACTTATAGCTGCACGTAAAGTCTTATACGCCCCTGTCGCTAAAGCCACACAACTTACTGGATCGATGGTTACACCCCACCTGAACGTCTCCCTGCACTCAGACCTTTTCTGCTAATTTGTCTATTTTTCCTTCTAATCTAACCAGATGGTCTACCACCCTAGACAGCTCTGATTGATGATCTTCACGCTTAATATAGTTCTCACGGGTCATGTTTAGCAAGATGTTGAGTCGTTTTAGCTCACTATTCATCTGGCTAATCCACCATGCCATAGGTGCTACGATTAACGTAACAACAATATTCCATATCATGGGTATTGAGACTTCCATTATGGTGCTTTTCCACCTTCCCACGCTTCGTTTATATCGGGCGTGTCAGGATTATCTCCAACAAGTTGGCCTTTAGAGTTTCTCGCACGTTTAGGTTTACCTTTAGATTTAGGTTCTGTAGGCCAGTCAGCAGCTTTTAGATTAGGCCAATTTTCATGTACCATGAGATTACGCAAAGCGTCACTGTACATAGACCACTCATTTCTTTCATCATCTGTTAATGAACTATCGTTTTCTTGCTTTGAATCGGATTCTGCAAGTAAAACGTTCCGTTTTAGCTTAACAGCTTTTTCTTCACTAGATTCTGTCATCGTATTTCCTTTTTGTTTACAGATTACACATCTTTATGCTACGCTGCAAATATAAAGATGGTTTTTTCATTTTTTGCTCCTCCCAACTAAGGGGTCTTTGCGGCCCCTTTTTCTTGTTATAGTATGAGTTGAGGCGTATTCTCCCTTTTTACGCTTCGAGGCGAAGCAGATACCCCCACCCAGAGATCTGCTTCGCCACTAGACGTATGGTAGTAATATCTGCTACAATCAAATTGTGTACACATTTAGGAGACCATAATGGCTATCGAAAAACAGATGGAGCCATCAGATTTAGACATCGAAGGCACAGATGCAGCCGATGTTGAAGTAGAGATAGTAAACCCAGATGCGGTAGCTATCAACACTGATGATGGGGGAGTAATCATAGATTTTGAAGGAGACCTGACCGAAAGTATTGCAGGTCCAGATCATGATGCAAACCTAGCAGAGTTTATCGATGAAGCTGTATTACAATCAATGGCATCTGAACTTGTAGGAGAATTTAGTTCTGACCGTGAGTCTAGAAAAGACTGGGCAAGAGCCTACGTTAAAGGATTAGATCTTCTTGGGATGAAGATAGAAGAACGTAGCCAACCGTGGCAAGGGGCATCTGGAGTGTTCCATCCAGTTCTTACAGAGGCCGTTGTTAGGTTTCAGGCACAGGCAATGGGTGAGTTATTCCCTGCGTCTGGGCCAGTAAGAACCAAGATTATGGGTAAATTAACCCCAGAAAAGACAGATCAAGCTGACAGAATCCAGACAGAGATGAACTATCTCCTGACTGAAGAGATGACGGAATACCGTGATGAGACAGAACAAATGCTTTTCAAGCTACCGCTTGCAGGTTCTGCTTTCAAAAAAGTTTACTATGATCCGTTAGAGGATAGACCTGTAGCTATGTTTGTCCCCGCAGAAGACTTCGTTGCTTCATACGGTGCATCAGATTTAGCTTCTTGTCCTAGATACACACACATCATGAAGAAGACCTCTAACGAGATATTAGAGTTACAAGTTGCAGGATTCTACAGAGAAGTAGAATTACCAGACCCTGAACCAGACTTCTCAGACATTCAGGAAAAATATGATGAGCTTGATGGTGAGAGCGCAGTCATAGAGGATGATGATCGTCATACGATTCTTGAGATGCACGTTACCATGAACATGCCAGAGGAGTTTGATGATCCAGATGGCATAGCACGACCTTATGTTATTACTATAGATAAAACCTCTCGTGAGATATTAGCCATTAGAAGAAATTGGTATGAGAATGATAAAAAGAAAAAGAAACGATTACACTTCGTACATTACAAATACCTTCCTGGATTGGGTTTCTATGGCACAGGTCTCATACATCTCATTGGTGGGTTGGCTAAATCGGCAACTTCAATTCTTCGTCAACTTATTGATGCGGGTACATTATCTAATTTGCCTGCGGGTCTTAAAGCTCGTGGTCTCCGCATTAAAGGTGACGACACCCCTCTTATGCCAGGTGAGTTCAGGGACGTTGATGTTCCAGGCGGTGCGATACGGGATTCAATTACGTTCATCCCTTACAAAGAGCCATCAGGAGTTCTCTACTCGTTACTTGGCAACATTGTCGAAGAAGGACGCAGAATAGGTTCCGTTGCAGATATACAGGTCGGAGACATGAATGCTCAAGCACCTGTTGGCACAACGCTTGCTCTTATGGAACGCAGCATGAAGGTTATGTCTGGTGTGCAGGCTCGCATGCATGCAGCTATGAAAAACGAGTTGCGTTTATTAGCCCGCATTATACGCGATTACATGCCCGCAGAGTACGCTTATGAGATGGATGGTGACTTTGATAGGCAAAAAGACTTTGACGCACGAGTGGACGTTATACCCGTCTCAGATCCTAATGCTGCAACAATGTCACAAAGGATTATGCAGTATCAGGCGGCGTTGCAGCTTTCTCAACAGGCCCCCCAACTATACGACATGGGAAAGCTGCATCGTCAGATGTTAGAGGTGTTGGGAATACAGGATGCAAGTGATATTATAAAACTACCTGACGATATTAAGCCTGCTGACCCTGTTACAGAAAACATGATGATGCTTAAACAAGAACCTACTAAAGCCTTCAAATATCAAGATCATGAAGCACATATTGCTGTGCACATGTCTGCTATACAAGATCCTAAATTACGAGAGATGGTGGGGCAATCTCCGTTTGCACAGGCTATAGGCAATGCTATGGCAGCGCACGTTACAGAGCATGTTGCGTTTCAATATAGACGAGAGGTTGAAAAAATGCTTGGTGTTGAAATGCCAAACGAAGATCAACCACTACCAGAAGATGTAGAGGTAGAGATTTCAAGACTTGCGAAAGAAGCAGCAGAAAAGCTGTTACAGAAAGATCAGGCAGAGATGCAGCAGAAGCAAGTACAGCAACAACAACAAGATCCTGTTGTACAAATGCAACAAGTCGAACTTCAAATGAAGCAACAAGAGTTGCAACACAAAATGCAGATGGACGCAGCCAAATTAAAGTTAGATGCTGAACGTATTGCTGCCGAGAACCAACGTGAGGGTGCACGTCTCGGTGTCAGGCTCGCTACTGATCTAGATAAGTCACAACGTGAGGATCAGAAAGAGGGCGCAAAACTGGGGATTGAAATAGCGAAGGAGCTTACAAAAGGGGATGGCTGACACTTACTTCACGCTAATACAGCGTAAGATTGATGAGTACGAAGAAGATATAAAGACATATCTAGCGTCTGGTCAAGCTGAAGACATGGAGAAGTATAATCGTATCGTAGGACGGTACGAGGCGCTTCAGTATGTCAAACAAGATATTAACGATATTGAAAAGAGATATATTGAAGAATAATATTTTTTAATGTAACGTAACACACATAGAGACTTCGTGGGGTGTCCACGCAAGGTGACTGTGAACCTTTAAATCACTGCAAGGTATTGGAATGTATACAGGAAATAAAGAAACAGAAGAGAAGGTAGCCTCTAAATTACCAGAACCACAAGGATATAAGATTCTTATTGGTGTACCAGAAGTCAGCGACAAAACCGAAGGTGGCGTATTTATGCCAGATGGCCTCAAGGCCGCAGAAGAAACAGCTTCAATTATCGGTTTTGCTATGAAACTAGGCCCAGATGCCTACGCAGACAAAGATAAATTCCCACATGGACCATATTGCAAAGAAGGAGACTTTGTTATTTTTCGATCTTATTCGGGCACTAGATTCAAAATTCATGGGAAGGAGTTTAGACTTATTAACGACGATACTGTGGAAGCAGTAGTTGATGATCCAAGGGGGTACACAAGAATATGAATCAAGTAGCTGAACAACAAACAGAGTTTGAAGAAGAAACAGTAGCAGAAGCTATTGAGTCTGCAAAACCTGAAACGGAACAAGAAGACGACAGTTTCGAAATAGAAGTCGTTGATGACACTCCAGAACAGGATAAAGGTAAACCTCGTCGCGCTGAAAACGCTGAACCACAGGTTCCAAGTGATGACGAAGTGGAAAAGTACAGTGAGGGTGTTCAAAAACGAATTAAGCAGCTAAAGTTTGAGTTTCATGAAGAACGTCGCCTTAAAGAAGAAGCAGCAAGACTTCAAGATGAAGCACTTAAATACGCAGAACACATAAAACAAGAAAACGATAACTTACGCAAAACATTAGCAGAAGGCGAAGGAGTTCTTGTTAATCAGGCAAAAGGACGTGTTTCTGCTGAAATTGACAAAGCTAAAATTGCCTACAAGACGGCGTATGAAGCAGGCGATTCTGATGCTCTTATAGAAGCACAAGAAAAACTATCTGCGTTACAAGTGGAAAAATCTAAATATGATGGGTATAGGCCAAAACCTGCACCTAAACCACAAGAACAAGCCCCCGAACCTCTGTATGAGCAAGAAAATATAGAACCTCCGAAGCCCAGTGAGATGGGTATGAAGTGGGCAGAAAAGAATACTTGGTTTCAAAATGACCCCGAAATGACAGGGTACGCATTTGGCGTTCACGAAAAACTTATTAAAAGTGGTGTTGCGCCAGACACAGAAGAGTACTATACTAAAATTGATGACGCGGTTCGCCGTGTCTTTCCAGATAAGTTTGATGATGGGCCTATTATTGAGGAATCCGCACCCCAACGTCAGACAGGCAACGTGGTTGCCCCTGCTGCTAGAAGTGGCAAAAAACCACGCAAAGTGCAACTGACCTCAACGCAAGTCTCTCTCGCCAAGAGGCTTGGTCTGTCAAATGAACAATATGCGGCGCAATTAATGAAGGATATGAACCAATGACGAACCGAAACTCACGCAACACACAGACTCGTGAAGAGTCTAAACGCAAGGTGTCATGGACGAGACCTTCTATGTTACCTGTCCCCGAACCCAGAGAAGGTATTGAATACCGTTGGATTCGCACATCAACACTTGGGAATAGTGACAATACGAATGTTTCTTCCAGATTTCGTGAGGGATGGACACCTGTTCGGAAAGAGGATCATCCAAACCTTCAAGTTGTGTCTGATATCGATTCTCGATTTACAGACAATATTGAGGTCGGTGGATTACTGCTATGTCAGAATGCTGCCGAAAATGTGCAGGCTAGACGTGATGCACAGCTCCAACAAGCTGAAAGCCAAATGGATGCTGTGGATAACAGCTACTTGCGTAACTCAGACCCTCGTATGCCCGTTCTGAATCCAGAGCGAAGCACACGATCTTCGTTTGGCAAGTGACTCGAAAGGGTAGCTTGTCGTAATTTTAAACTTTTAGGAGTATGAGACATGGCTACTACAGCAGCTCCCTACGGTCTACGTCCGATCAGACGATCAGACGGAATGCCGTATGCAGGTTCTACGAACCAATATCTCATCGATCCCGCAGGTGAAGGTACAAACCTATTTTATGGTCAAGCCGTCATTATTGGGGCAGATGGGTACATTGCGTTGGCTACAGGTTCAGGTGCAGACCTAACCTCCAATAGCATTTCAGGCACAACAGGCGTTGGCGCGATAGGCGTTTTCGTTGGTTGTGAATATGTAAACTCTTCAGGTCAACGTGTTCAGGCACAGTACTATCCTTCTGGTACAAACAGTAGCAGTACTGCGATTAAAGCCTATGTGATTGATGATCCAAATGTATTATTCCAAGCACAGCTTGACGGTACAGGCGCTCAAACAATCATAGGCACGAATACATTCTTTGCAGCAGCGCAGAGCACTTCAACTGGTTCTACAGTTACAGGTAACTCTACGTCAGCATTGGATGCGACTGTCAAAACGGCTGCGGCAGCTTTCCGCATCGTTTCTCATGTGTCAGATCCAGGTGATGCATTCCCAGATGTTCTTGTTAAGTTCAATCCTGGTGCTCACCAAATGACAAATAACGTTGGCTTATAAGGAGTTTAGACGATGGCTATATCACGCGCACAGCTCCTCAAAGAGCTATTACCAGGTCTTAACGCTCTGTTCGGTCTAGAGTACGAAAAGTACGAAGGCGAGCATGCAGAGATCTATGAAACCGAAAACTCAGATCGTAGTTTCGAAGAAGAAGTGAAGTTGTCAGGATTTGGCGCAGCTCCAGTTAAAGCTGAAGGCGCATCAATATCTTACGACAATGCACAAGAATCATTCACAGCTCGTTACAACCACGAAACGGTTGCAATGGGATTTTCTATCACTGAAGAAGCGATGGAAGATAACCTGTATGATTCATTATCTGCTCGTTATACAAAAGCCTTGGCTCGCGCTATGGCGTATACGAAGCAGGTTAAAGCAGCATCTTTGTTGAACACAGGTTTTGATACTTTCACTTCAGGTGACGGATCATTCTTGTTTGCAACTGACCACCCAACTGTTGAGGGTGGTACAAACGCAAACGAACCTGCGACTGCGGCTGATTTAAACGAAACATCTTTAGAGCAAGCTGTTATCGATATTGCTGCGTTCACTGACGAGCGTGGCCTATTGATTGCAGCGCGTCCTCGTAAGTTGATCGTTCCACCTGCATTGATGTTTGTTGCGACTCGCTTGTTGCAAACAGATCTTCGTGTCGGAACAGCCGATAATGATATCAACGCACTAAACACTAATGGCTCCATACCAGAAGGTTATCGCGTAAATCATTATCTAACTGATAACGATGCGTTCTTCCTAACTACAGATGTTCCAAACGGCATGAAGCACTTTGTGCGTACTGCTATGCAGACATCTATGGACGGAGACTTCGATACAGGTAACGTTCGTTACAAAGCGAGAGAGCGTTATTCTTTCGGTGTATCAGATCCATTAGGGATGTACGGATCTCCAGGTGCATAACCTGAATTAATCTTTTGAGGGGGCTGTTTAACGCAGCCCTTTCTTTTTTAAAAAAGTATGTTATTCTGTCATTATCCCTGACAGTCGCATGGGGCGACTGACTAACCCAAGACAGGAGATCGACATGGGTACAACAACTTTTTCAGGCCCGATTAAAGCGGGAACAATCAAAAACACTACTGGGACAACTCTTGGAACTAACATTGCTAATGTTGGTCAGGTGGTGATGTCTCAAACATTTGCAGCCGATTTATCTGGCGGTGCACTAGCTGCGTCTGTAACAGACGTTGTTATCCCTGCAAATTCTCAGATTATTGATTGTGTGATTGACGTTATTACAGCGTCAAGTGATGCAACTAACCTGAGTGTTGGAGATACTGTTGGTGGTGCAGCAACTATTCTTAACACATTTGCTATTGGAACAACTGCGGGTCGTAAGTATCCGACCACACAAGCAGGTGCAGCTCTAGCGTGGGAAGACACAGGAACAGCAGACATTCGTTTAACTGTAACTAACTCTGCCGCAACAACTGCGGGTGAAGTTCGAGTAACTATTCTGTACGCTCAAAACAACAACCTAGGCTAATAGGGGGCTAACATGGCGGGACAAGAGATACGGGCTTTTAACGTAGCTACTTCTGGTTTCTCAGCAGGTTTAGTCGGGCCTTCTCGTAGCAGACTGCAAGGTGTTCTAGTATACGCAACAAACACAACTGCTTTTACAATTAAGAATGGTTCTGCTTCAGGCGCTACACTTCTTGATCTTACGTTGCCTGCGGGGTGGAACGATATATTCCTTCCTAACGATGGTATACTAGCGGATGATGGTTGTTTTGTTTCTGCATTAAGTGGAACTGGATCAGTGATTACTCTTCTACTGGAGTAGTTATGGCGGAGAAAAAGAAAAAAGGCGAAATGCCTAAACGCAACAAAAAGAATTTCCGTCCCACTAAATCTGGGGCGGGAATGACTAAGGCAGGCGTTGCCGCGTATCGTCGTAAAAATCCAGGATCTAAACTACAGACTGCTGTTACTGGTAAAGTAAAAAAAGGTAGTAAAGACGCCAAGCGTCGTAAATCTTTCTGTGCTCGCTCCGCAGGGCAAATGAAGAAGTTTCCTAAAGCAGCCAAAAATCCTAACTCACGTTTAAGGCAAGCAAGGAAAAGGTGGAAGTGCTAGATGGCTATTTCCCGCGCTCAAATGCCTAGTCAATTAAGGGGTAACAGAATGGAAGAAAAAGCAGGATTTACGTCTACAGGTGATGATGCAAGAGACCTTGAGATAATTCGCATGGGTAAAGGCGGCAAGACTAAAAAGAAAAAGTCTAAAAGCCGTGTAAATGAAGCAGGTAACTACACCAAACCAGGAATGCGTAAACGACTATTTAATAGAATTAAGGCAGGAGGTAAGGGCGGTGCACCTGGACAATGGTCTGCTAGAAAAGCTCAGATGCTCGCCCAAGCCTATAAAAAAGCAGGGGGTGGCTATAAGAATTAATGGCGCTCAAGAAGTCTCAGAGAAGTCTAAAATCGTGGACGAAACAGAAGTGGCGTACTAAAAGTGGCAAGCCTTCTACCCAAGGCCCTAATGCTACTGGTGAACGTTACCTCCCTTCTTCGGCTATTAAGTCTCTTAGCTCTGCTGAGTATGCAGCCACATCAAGAGCAAAGCGAGCAGGCAAGGCTTCAGGCAAGCAGTATGTGGCTCAACCTAAGAAAATTGCAAAGAAAACGAAACGGCACAGAAGTGTAGTTACATAGGAATTTATCATGGCAGTAGTAACACCAGATCTACCAGAATTATTTGAAGAAGCTTATGAACGGGCAGGTCTTGAAATGCGTTCAGGCTATGATCTTAAAACGGCTCGAAGGAGCCTTAACATTTTAACATTGGAGTGGCAAAACCGTGGGCTTAATCTCTTCACTATTGAATCTAATACTCTATCCATTACGGCAGGTACTGCGACTTATACGCTACCTGCGGACACGATTGACATCATCGAACACCAAATCCGCACAGGTACAGGTACAAACCAAACCGATACGAACCTCCAAAGGATCAGTGTCGCAACCTACGCCCAACAAACCAACAAAGAAACGCAAGGTAGGCCGACCCAGATCTACGTCCAAAGGCTCCCAACAGAAACGAAAGTAACTCTGTGGCCTGTACCAGACAGCACGACAACTTATACTCTTTCATATTATAGGTTGAAAGGCATAGATGGCTTGTCTTCTGGTATAGGATCTACAGTTACGTCTGTGCCTCCTCGCTTTGTTCCTGCGCTAGTTTCTGGATTAGCTTATTATATAGCTATGAAGAAACCAGAAGTGGCTGCAAGAGCAGCACCACTGAAGCAAGAATACGAGTTTCAGTTTCAGCTTGCAGCAGGAGAAGATGAAGAAACAGCATCAATTAAGTTTGTTCCCTTTGATACATTCATGGCAGGTGGCTAATGAGCTACGCAAAAGCTAAATATGCGTTTGGTTTCTGCGACAAGACTGGGTTTAGATACCCGTTAAAAGATCTTGTGCCTGAATATAACAACGGTGTTAAGACAGGATTTCTTGTTGGAAGAGATGTTGTTGACCCCGATCAGCCTCAGAACTTTCTTGGTAGAATAAAAATAAATGATCCTCAGTCTCTGCGTAATCCAAGACCCGATAGATCTCTTGTAGAGAGCAGAGCTTTATATGGCTTTGATCCTGTAGGGAGTGAAGGAACTCTTATGACTGCATCAGTCGGTAGGGTATCTGTAACGACAACCGAAGTAGAGTCTGTTACTGGCGTGTCAGCTACAGGTAGCGTTGGTTCTGTTACAGTTAGTACAACAACAGGGAACGTGTCTGTCAGTGTTACGGGGTTAGTAGGTACAGGCGGAGTAGGTTCTATAGCCAATGTAATAGCTGATACGTTTACGGTTACCGTTGCCAACCCTGGATCAGGTAATCGATATTATATTGATGGTGTTTTACAAGCAACACTCACTCTTTCTGAAGGCCAAACATATGTATTTAACTGGTCAGCAGCAACAAGTCATCCTTTACGATTCTCTACTACTTCAGATGGAACACATAATAGCGGCTCCGAGTATACAACGGGGGTTGTAAAAGATGATAGTGCGTACACTACTACTATAACAGTTGCAGCAAGCGCACCAACACTTTACTATTATTGTCAAAATCACCCTAATATGGGCGGTCAACTTAACACAACCTAGGAGATTAAAATGGCTATGAAGAAAAAAGGTTATGCTAGAGGCGGTGCAATGAAAAAGCCTGTTGCTATGAAGAAAGGTAGCAAGGTTGTTAAAAAAGGGGCGGGATCAAAGTTAAAGATGGTGAAGAAGAACGGAAAGAGCGTTCCATTCTTTGCTGCTGATGGTGTAGGTAAAATGAAAAAAGGCGGCGCTGCTAAGAAAAGATACGGTGGTAGCATGAAGAAGAAAACCATGGCTAAAGGCGGTGCAGTCAAGAAAAGATATGGCGGCAGCATGAAGAAGAAAACCATGGCTAAAGGCGGCAAAACACGTAGGTAATGCCTTATTTACAAAGTAATATACCACATTTTAAATGTTGGGTTCGTCGTGAATATACGCATAACCACCAAGCCTACCATGGAGAGTTCCTTCATGCGATGGCAATAGCGGTAACAACAATGCCAAACAGATGCTTGAGTTTTCAAGTTATCTTTACAGGCTGCGAAGCAGATGAGGAAGGCGATGAGAATGTACATGGCGGTGCAATGTGGGCTAGGATGCCTATAACTGCGTTAGTTGCAGATGAGCCATTTGAGGAATGGCCCGAACCTATGGCGGTGCATGACGCACAGCCTTGGGACTGTTCCTCTCATACACACGCTGTGTATGTTCTTGACAGAGCAACTCCCTGTCCTTGGTTAGCTAAGATAGATGGTAACATGTTCCCTGCAAAATATATGTTTACCGTCGATTATGCAGAGAGTGAGATAGCTGACGACCCTGCACAACATAAACAAAGTCATGTTATGCAGTTGCTTGATGCAGGAGAATGGACAGGTAATATTGTTGCGCTCCCTAATAACCGTGTGAGAGTAACACATCCCGCTTGGTTTGAGACTGGCAAAGGCGCACCTGATTTTAAACCTTCACAACATATACACTATTCAAAAAGTGATTTAGACTATACACTGGACGTGAATAGAGTATTTGATAACCTTTATAACGAGGATTAAGACATGGCAGTACCTAGCCCCAAGAAGACCCGAAAAGACTTAAAGAAGCCTATGAAACCAAAACCAAGACCAGAACGCAGATCAGGTGCTGTTAAAAAGTCTCTACGCCCAAAAGAGCGTCCTGATGTTGTAGATTTAACGCCACCTGAAGAAGCAGATCAACTGCTCCTAAAAGAAAAAAGTGGTGGTAAAGTCACTAAAATGGGTATGGGCGGCAAGTGTCGTGGCATGGGCGCAGCAAGTCGTGGTGGTGCGTTTACTAGAAATGGGTAAGTAGATGAATTACGCTGAGTTATTACAGTCTATACAGGACTTTACTGAAAACAACGAAACAACTTTCGTTGCAGAGATACCTACGTTTGTGAGACAGGCAGAGGAATTAATATATAGAACCGTAATGCTTCCAGAGCTTAGAAAGAACGTGACTGCTAATATGAGTGCTAATAATCCATACGTTGCTAGGCCCGCAGATTTTTTAGCTCCATTTTCTTTTGCTGTAATCGATGGCAGTAGTAATTATACCTTTCTTATTGAAAAAGATGTAAACTTTATGCGCGAAGCATACCCTAATCAATCAACGACTGGGCTTCCAAAATATTATTCAGAGTTTGATGGAGATGTAACATCTCCCAGTTCTTCTGGTAACTTTATAGTAGCGCCAACGCCAGACACTACCTACTCAGTCCAATTGCACTACTATTTCGATCCACCTTCTATTGTTACTTCTAGCACGTCATGGTTAGGAGATAATGCAGAGCAGGCTCTACTATATGGTAGCTTAGTAAATGCATATATTTTTATGAAGGGTGAGCAAGATGTTCTTGCAATGTATAAAGAAAAGTTTGATGAAGCTATGAGCAGGTTGTTAGTGTTAGGTGAGGGCAGGCTAAAGCGAGACAGTTATCGTGATGGTGAGCCAAGGATGGATATGTAATGTTTAAAATTGATGTAAGTGTCCCACAGCACGAACAGATTGTAGGTGTCAGAACAACAGAAAACAGGGGATTTACTCCTGAAGAGTTGGCTGAACAATGTGTAGAAAAAATAGTTTCGGTTTCGGATCAGGCTCATCCTGGTATAAGAGACCAAGCTCATGCTTTCTCAAAGCATGTTGAAAAGCTTGTTGCATATTATATGAGACAGGCTATTCGCAGTGACCGCACGACTGTGTACAACGCAATAAAAGATGCGGGTCATCCCCAACTGGCTGAACTTATAAGGAGACTTTAACATGGCCTTTTCTGGAAACTTTATGTGTACTTCTTTTAAGCAACAATTGCTTGTAGGCAGTCACAATTTTACAAACTCAAGTGGCGACACTTTTAAACTAGCTTTGTATGATAACAATGCTTCTTTTAATGCCGCTACTACAGCATACACTTCATCAAACGAAGTAGGCAACTCTGGCTCGTATACAGCGGGTGGAGGCGCTTTAACAAATGTAACACCTACAACTTCTGGTACGACTGCTCTTACAGACTTCGCAGACAAGACGTATACCTCTGCAACAATCACTGCTCGTGGTGCATTGATTTACAACACTACAACAGGCGCAGGTTCAGGAACTACAGATACAGTTGTTGTATTAGACTTTGGATCAAACAAGTCCTCTACTTCTGGCGACTTTCAAATTGTGTTTCCAACGGCTGACGCATCTAACGCGATTATCCGTATAGCATAAGGCAGTCTTCCCGTGACAAACATCACAGGTTGGGGGCGTGGAACATGGGGTGAGGGCGCTTGGAATGAAGCGGTTCCTGTTCGTGTTGGTCACACTCTCAACGGTTGGGGTGAGTTAACTTGGGGTGAAACCTCTTGGGGTGGTGAGAAATCAACGCTTGCAGCAATGCAGGGTCAGGTTGGCACTGCTGTTGTTCGAGAAGATATATCAATATCTGTTACGGGTTTAGGTGCTACTGCTAGTCTTGGTAGTGTAACAGCAAAAGGTAATAACTCAGTTACGCCTGTTGGTCTTGCGGCTACAGGTGGTGTGGGTGACGTAACTCTTGTTACAGAACAGAACGTTCCTGTCACAGGTTTACAAGGCCAAACCTTTGTAGGAAATGTTGTAGTTGTTCAAGGTGGAGGCATTAATGTTTCTGTTACAGGGCTATCATCTACAGCGTCAGTAGGATCTGGCACAAGCATTGTAATTGGTGTGAACGTACCGCCTACAGGTATTGCAGCCACAGGTGGTGTAGGTTCTGTTACAATTAGTGAAGGTGTTGGTGTTGATGTTACGCCAACTGGTGTTGCAGCTACTGGCGGCGTTACTGAACCAAGTATCATTGGTTCAGCTCCAAATGTTGCAGCAACAGGAATAGCAGGAACAGGTACAGTTGGGCCTGTTACAGTATTAACATCACAAGTTGTGCCAGTTTCATCAGATAACTTGTCTGGAACAGGAGTTGTTGGTACAGTATCCGTAACGACTATCAGTAAAGCAGAGGTTACTGGTGTTAGCACTAGCGCATTGGTAGGTTCTGTGATAGTTTATGAAAATATAGTTCCCGCTCCAGGAACTTCTTGGTCTAATATTACGCCTAACCCCAACAGTACATGGGCGGAAATAGATCCCACACCAGGAACAACTTGGACAGAGATAGCAGCGTAGAGGTAGGAGAACATGGCAACCTATACAACAAACAGCGGTATAAAAAAGATCGCTACAGGTGACGAATCTGGAACATGGGGTACGTCAACCAATACAAACTTCGATATTATTGACCGTGTTGCGGCGGGTGTCGGAGACATCACACTCTCAGGGACAACGCATACACTGACCACATCAGATGGATCTGCATCAGATGGGCAGTATCATGTGTTAGTTCTAGGCGGCTCACCTTCTGGGACAAATACCATAACGGTTGCGCCAAATGATGCAAAGCGTATGTACTTTGTAAAGAATAATTCAGGTCAGTCCGCTGTATTCTCACAAGGATCTGGTGCAAATGTTACGGTAGCAAACGGTGCATCAGCTATAATTTACTGTGATGGTGCAGGATCTGGCGCAGCGGTTGTTGATATAGGGGCGGCGTTACCCTTATCAGGAGCGTTGCTTGCATCAAATAACTTATCAGATGTTGCAAATGCAGGAACATCTAGAACAAATTTAGGACTTGCGATAGGCACAAACGTATTAGCTTATGACGCAAACCTACAGGGATTTGTAACGGCTCTTACCCTTCCTACGTCCGACGGGACTAACGGGCAGGCGTTGGTTACAAATGGCAGTGGTACTATCTCTTTCGGTAGTGCAGGAATTGGAACAGGTAAGGCCATAGCTATGGCTATTGTTTTTGGGTAAAGGAGGCTAAGATATGGCTGCACCAAATATTGTAAATGTAAGCTCAATACTGGGTAAGACAGACCAGTATGCGCTTTCAACGACTTCACAGACTACAATCTTAAATAACGCAGCATCGAGTGATGATGTTTTGAAAGTGAACATGATTCAAGTTGCAAACGTAGATGGCACGAATGCTTGTGACATTACGATAGACGTACACAGCGCAGCATCAGGTGGCGGCACTGCATTCTCATTGATTTCAACTGCATCTGTAGCGGCTGACTCTTCACTGGTAGTGTTGGATAAGAACACAGCGATATACCTAGAAGAGAACATGTCTATCACTGCAACAGCAGGGACTGCTAACGATCTAGAAGTAATAATCAGTTACGAGCAAATAACTGACTAAGGAGAGTTGTTGTGAAGGTAATTGGCAACTTAACCAAAGACGCCATCATCAGGGCTGCGGTTAGTGAAGGATTAACTGTTACTCAGGCTGTAGGCACAGACGTAACTTTTAACACAGGCTCTACAACTGGTTTTGCTGCGGCTTTTGACTCTAACACAGGTAAAGTCGTAATCGCTTATAGCGATGGCACTGATGGACAAAGAGGTAAAGCTCGTGTTGGTACTGTAGATCCCTCTAATAACTCCATAAGCCTTGGTTCTGCGGTAACTTTTCAAGATAGTGAAATTACTGGCGATGAAATGGATTGCGTTTTTGATAGCAATGCAAACAAAGTTGTTATTTTTTACACGGACACAAACAATCCAAGCACAAACTCTAGAACTGGTACAGCTATTGTTGGAACAGTAAGTGGTACTTCAATATCTTTTGGCACTAAAGCAGCTTTTGAGTCAGGTAACACTCAACATATTAGTGCTTGTTTCGATAGCAATGCCAATAAGTTTGTTGTTGCTTACAAAGATGCAGGAAATTCAGATTACGGTACATCGGCTGTTGGCACAGTGTCAGGCACAAATATAAGTTTTGGTACACCTGTTGTTTTTAATTCTGCAAACACTAATAATACAGGAGCAGAATTTGATAGCAGTAATAACAAGGTTGTAATTGCTTATAGAGATCAAGGCGCAAGTCAACAAGTCACTGCCATAGTGGGAACTGTTTCTGGCACATCTATAAGTTACGGATCAGAGGTAGCTGTAAGTTCTAGCTCTGCAACTAATTGTGATCTTATCTTTGATTCGTCAAATAATAAAATGGTTTTGGTTTATCAAGATAGTGGTGATGCAAGTAAAGGAAAGGCTCAAGTTGGAACAGTAAGCGGCACAAGTATAAGTTTCGGAAGTGCTGTTGTTTTTAACGCAGGTCAGTCAGAATATCATCGTGGAGTCTATGACTCTAATGCAGGAAAAATAGCTATCATTTATAAAGACGGTGGTAACTCCAATAGACCTACATTTATATCTGGTACTGTTAGCGGAACAAGCATTACATTTGATACAGAAACAGTTCTTAAAGATGTTGAGGGCGTTTATCAACGCCCAGGAATAGCATATGACAGCACTAATAAAAGAGTCGTCCCTGCTTATTTAGATGCTACGGGAAGTGATCTTGGTATCACACAAGTAATAAGAGTAGGCTACTCTGCTGACACAGGCGGCACGATAGCCGATGGTAAAGCTGTCATTGTAAATGCAAATGGGACTGTGAGTAGTGTTAGTCAAAGTACTAGAGATCAATCTGTTACGAGCACCCCTCAATTTGAAGCAGCCTCTGTAGGTTATATTGCTAGTGCTTATGACAGCACTCTTGGAAAAGTTATTGTCGCATATAGAGATCAAGGAAACTCAGGTTATGGCACGGCTGTTGTTGGAACAGTAGCTTCAGGCGAAATTACTTTTGGAACGCCAGTGGTTTTTGAATCAGCTAGTATTGAATATACGGGCGCTACTTATGATACGGCAAATGATAAAGCGGTTATTGTTTATACTGATGTTGCAAATAGTAATCGTGGAACGGCAATAGTTGGAACAGTCAGTGGAACATCAATAAGCTTTGGCTCCGCAGTTGTATTTGAAACTCAAGTCGCAAGAGACTGCCAAGCAATTTTTGATAATGTAAATAATAAAATTGTGGTTGCTTATAGAAACAGCAGTGAAAACAATAGAAACTATGGGATTATTGGCACGGTAAGTGGTACATCAATAAGTTTTGGATCAAGAGTTCAGTATTCAGAGACAAACAATTATGTTTTAAGAATGGCTTATATAGGAAATAGTAAGTTTGTTGTTTCTGCGCAGGCATCAGATGATACAGGTCATGCGTATGTTGGCACAGTAAGCGGGACTTCTGTAAGCTATGGTAGCAAAGCAAACGTTAATGGCTCAAATCACGCTCAAAACCCAGGTGTGGCTTATGACTCAACGGCAGATAAAGTGGTTATTGGTTTTAGAAATTCAGATGACACTACTGGAGGTGCTGTTGTAGGGACGGTTTCGGGGACATCAATTTCTTTTGGGTCGGCTACAAATTTTGGTGCAGTCGGAAGCACGGGAGACAATTCAAATGTTTCTTGTGTTTACGATAGTGTAAATGACAAAACAATTGTTGCTTTTCCAGATGACTCAAGTTCAAATAAAGGAACTATTAAAGCAGGAACTGTGAGCGGAACATCAATTTCTTTTGGCGATGCGATAGTTTTTGAGCAGGGCGGAACAAAATATATAACTGGTGTTTTTGATAGTGCAGCAGAGAGAGTTGTTTTTGCATATGAAGACGATGATGACGGTGACTACGGAAAGGCTGTTGTTTATCAATCTCCTGGAACACCGTCCAACCTCACCTCAGAAAACTTCGTAGGATTTATGAAGGGTGCAGCGTTAGATGGCACGAATGGCGAGATACTTTCTTCTTGCTCAATTGCAAGAAATCAAACAAGCTTAACTTCAGGGCAGACATACTTTGTGTCGCCCACCGATGGGGCGTTAAGCACAACAGCAGGAAGTCCTTCCGTTACGGCGGGAACTGCTATATCATCCACAGAGCTAATAGTGAAAGGTTAGACAATGAAAACTATCGTGGAAACATCAACTAAGTTAAGCAAGTATCTACTTGCAGATGACGTAGTAATTACAGCGACAGCAGATAATATTACAGTGGGTGATCCTGCTCAGTTTATTATTGCTGATCTAAACAGTGGCAATGCGACTATTACAGAGAACGTGACCAACGCACCTAGCGATTGGGTGGGTAACAAGTATAAGTTAGATGGCACAACGTGGTCAGCTAATCCTGATTGGGTAGAGCCAGAAGAAGAAGAGTAGGACTCCACATGCGTATCATTGGTAACGATCCAAGCGTACCAAGACAGACACAAGAAGTCGCCAGTGGTACGTTGCCAAACGGCAAGCCTGTTGTTGTAAATGCAGATGGGACAGTGAGTGTTGTTGCTGAAACTAGTATATCTCAAAATGTAGGCAGTGAACAAACTTTTGCTAATTCAGATGCAGGACAACTTGCTGCTGCATTTGATAGTTCAAACAATAAAGCAGTTATTGTTTATAGAGATGAGAGTAATTCGAATTATGGAACATCTGTTGTGGTTTCTATTTCTGGAGATACTCTAAGCTACGGAACTCCTGTTGTTTTTAATAGCGGCTACGCTGATGGTATGACTGCTGCATTTGACAGTAGCAATAATAAAGTTGTTGTTTCATATGCAGATTGGACGAGTAGTGGACATGGAACCTCTAGAGTTGGCACAGTAAGCGGCACTAGTATTAGTTATGGCACGGCGGTAAAATTTGAATCTGGAAGTAGTGCTAATTATAGCGATTCTATTTTTGACAGTACTAATAATAAAATTGTAATTGTTTTTCGCAAATCTTCATCTTCTCACTACCCTCATGGAATAGTAGGAACTGTATCAGGAACAAGCATAAGTTTTGGAAGTGCCACTCAAATTGCAGCAAGAACTCTTGATGATAATGCTTCTTTAGCTTTTGACAGCACTAATGGAAAAGTTATTGTAGTCTATAGGAATAATACTACTGGTTATGCAAATGTAGGTACAGTAAGCAGCACAAGTATAAGTTTTGGTTCAGAAACGACTTGGAATGTAACTAGCACACCATCACATTACAAAGCTACTTTTGACAGCACGAATAACAGAATAGTTGTTGCTTTTAGAGATAATGGTAACTCTTATTATGGGACTGCGATTGTTGGGACTGTTAGTGGCACATCAATAAGTTTTGGCAATGAATATGTTTTTGAAGCCGCAAATGCCCAACAAACAAGTATTGGATTTGATAGCAACGCAGGAAAGGTTGTTATTTCATATCAAGACGGTGGAAATGGTCAGTATGGCACTTTAACAGTTGGAACTGTAAATGACACGGCTATTACGTTTGGCACACCAGTAGTTTTTCATAACTCAGGAGCTATATCTGGTGTACAAGGAGGAACAGTAACAGTTTTCGATAGCAACGTAAATAAAATTCTTAATTTTTATAGGTATGGTGGAGATGACAGGATTGGGGGTATTGTTTTTACAAACGCTTCTACATCACAAAACCTCACCTCAGAGAACTATATCGGAATGTCGGGTGGGCCTGCTTTTCAGACAGGAAGTGCTGCTTCTGTAGGATCTGACGTTGTTTTTGCAAGTGCGTCTACTAATCAAATTGCATCTGCCTTTGATAGCAACTCTAATAGAATAGTTATTGCATATAGAGATAATGGTAACTCAAACCAAGGCACAGCGATTGTAGGTACAATTAGTGGTAGCTCAATAAGTTTTGGTTCTGAAGTTGTTTTTAATAGTGGTAACACTTCTGAGATAAGTATGACTTTTTATGACGATACTAATAGGGTAATTATAGCTTATAAAGATGCAGGTAACTCTGATTATGGAACAGCCATTGTAGGAAGCGTAGACTCTTCTGATAACTCTATAAGTTTTGGCACTGAAACAGTTTTTGAGAGTGCACACACAACTTTTACTTCAGTAGTAGAAGACTCTAACGCTGACAAAGTTGTAATTTGTTATAATGACGTTGGTAACTCAAACCAAGGCACAGCCATTGTTGGAACTATTAGTGGTACGTCTATTTCTTTTGGTTCTCCTAATACTTTTGAAAGTGGAACTACAGAGCGAATATCTACAACATTTGACTCCAACTCTAATAAATTTGTTGTTGCATATGCAGATGGAGGTGACAGCAATAAAGGAAAGGCGATAGTCGGCACTGTTTCTGGTACAGGTACAAGCTTTGGAAGCATTGTTGAGTTTGAGTCAGGTACTGTTAATTCAACAACCATGACATTTGATAGTTCTAATAACAAAGTTGTGATTGCAATAAGAGGTAGTTCTGACGTGGGTAAAGCATACGTTGGAACTGTTTCTGGTACATCTATTTCTTTTGGCTCTGCTGTTGATTTTACGAGTGGATCAAATGATAATCGTTTAGCCGCTGCTGTTTTTGATACTAGCGTAAACAAAGTTGTTATAGCTTTTGTTAATAGTAACACTTCAATATCTGGTATTTCTGGAACTGTTAGTGGCACAAGCATAAGTTTTGATGATATCACAACAGTAAAAACAGGAAATAATTTAGATAATCTAACCGCTGCTTTTGATAGCAATGCTAACAAAGTTTTTATAGGTTATAGAGATGTAAATAGTTCCAATCATGGTACAGCTAATATTTTTACTACAAACACCGTAGCAACCACCAGAGGCCAAGTAGCAGACGGTGATCACGCTTTAGTAGACACACAAGGTGCAATATCTGACAATCAAATAGGATTGACAGCAGGGCAAAGCTACTACGTTCAGATAGATGGCACAATTGGTACAACGGCTGCTGATCCTAGCGTCTTTGCAGGGACGGCTGTATCGGCAACTAAACTTATCGTGAAAGGGTAACTATGTTAAAGCGTATAGGGGCTGAAGAAGGTGGTGAGTTTAAAGCAATAGCCAGTGGCACATTGCCATGCGGTAGGCCAGTGGTGGTTAATGCAGATGGGACAGTTAGCAGTATCAGCTTAACTACTGCATCAGAAAATTTAGGTTCCCAAGCAAGTGTTATAAATAGCGCAAGTGGAGAAACTGCTATAGTCTATGACTCAAATGCTAATAAATTTTTAGTTGCCTATAAAGCTTCAAACAACTATGGAAAATGCAAGGTTGGCACAATTGATACTTCAGACGATTCTGTAACTTTTGGTAGTGAAGTAACTTTTAATGCAGGTAACACCACCAATATAGCCGCTGCTTTTGATTCGACTAATAACAAAGTCGTGCTTTCATACAGGGATAACAGCAACTCCTACTATGGCACAGCAATAGTTGGTACAATTTCTGGCACTTCCATAAGTTTTGGAACAGAAGTAGTATATGCAAGCGTCAATACTTCTGCACAACAAAATGGAATAGATTATGACTCTAGCAATGAACGTATTGTAATAGCATATAGAGATAATACTAATTCGAGGGGGTCGGCAGTAGTCGGCACTGTTTCTGGCACTTCCATAAGTTTTGGTAGCGCAGTTAATTTTCGTACTTCTACAACTAATGCTCCTGCGGTAAGTTTTAATAGTGCACAGAATAAAGTTTTAATTTGTTATGGGGACGCAAACACTTCTGCTTCAGGCAGAGTTGGAACTGTATCTGGCACGAGCATAAGTTTTGGGACTGCTGTTACCTTTTTGTCCAGTGAATCTAATTTCATAGATTTAACTTACAGCAGTTCTTCAGACAAACATATATTAGTTTATAAAGACGTAAACGATAGTAATAACGGAAAAGTTAGAACCGCTACAATAAGCGGAACAGATGTAAGTTTTGGAACTGCTGTAGATTTTGAGACAGAAATAGTAAATTATAATAGTGTTACATTTGATGAAACAGCAAAGAAGTTTGTTATTCACTACACTGATGGTAGTGGTGGAGGTAATGCGGATAAAGTATACTATGTAACTGGAAGTATATCTGGAACAGATGTTACTGTTAATTCTAGGGTTTCAGTTGATACTACCGTTTCTTCTGGTTATACAGAGGTCGCAGCTAATGGCAGCGGTCAAGCTCTTCTTTTTTATCAGGATGGCTCTGGTGGTAATTTAAGAGCTAATGCTTTGCAAATAGGTTACAGCAACTCAAACCTCACCTCAGAAAACTACATTGGTATGTCGAGGGGCGTGGTCACACCATCAGTCCTTGGGACTGAACTTACATATGTAAGTGAAAATGCTACTGAAAATATTCTAGCTTTTGACAGCAGTAATAACAAAGTTGTGTTTGCATACACTGACGGATCTAATAGTCCTCAAAAAGGTGTGGCAGTAGTTGCTAATGTGTCAGGGACTACTATGACCGCAGGATCAGCAGTAACTTTTGCAAACGTAGATACAAGTATGGGAGGAATGGCTTTTGACAGTTCTAATAATAAAATAGTCATAGCCTATAGGGATGGAAGCGACACTTACGGAAAAGCGGTAGTAGGCACTGTTTCTGGTACGTCAATATCCTTCGGATCGCCTGTAACTTTTAAATCTGGAAATACCAATAACATAGATTGTTGTTTTGATTCCAACGCTAATAAAGTTTATATTTCTTTTGGTTATAATAACACAGGAATTGGTATTGTTGGAACAGTGAGTGGGACATCAATATCATTTGGCTCAGAGCAAATTTTTGTAGGAAGCGAAGCCACTTATATAAAAAGCACTTTTGATAGCTCTAACAATAAAGTTATTACTGTTTATAGAGATGATGGTGGTAGCTCAAATGGAAAGGCTATTGTTGGAAATATAAGCGGTACTTCAGTTTCATACGACGGCTCACCCACTGCATTTAATTCTGGGTCTACAGGTAACATACGTGTTGACTTTGATAGTGCTAATAATAAAGTTGTAATTTTCTTTCAACAAAGCACTTATAAGGCAATTGTTGGCACAGTATCAGGATATTCAATATCTTTTGGTTCAGAAGTAGAATGGTCGAGTGTTGAAAACCATAATAATTATGGCGTGTCTTTTGATCCGACTTTAGGTAAAATGATTGTCATATATAAAACAACTGGCAACATAACAGCATCTAAACAAGGAACTGTTTCAGGCACTTCAATATCTTTTAGCGATCAACAAGACAATATAACTTCAGGACAGGTTTATACTCCTAGAATAACCTACGATACCAATTCAAAAGTAAGTGTGCTTGTCTACAGATTGACTACAAACAGTAATTATGGAACGACAAGAGTTTACAATCCAGAGATTAGAGGCCAAGTAACTAACGGTCAAGCTGCATTGGTAGACATAATTGGATCAGTTAGCACAAACCAAAGTAGCCTCACCGCAGGGCAGCAATACTTTGTACAAACAGACGGAACGATTAGCACAACAGCAGATGACCCAAGTGTACTGGCAGGGACTGCTATCTCTGCAACCGAACTCGTAGTAAAAACATAGGTGATGAATGCCACTAACCAAGCTTCAGTTCCGCCCAGGTGTCAATCGAGAGACTACCTCTTACACCAATGAGGGCGGTTGGTTTGACGTAGATAAGGTACGTTTTCGCTTTGGTATGCCTGAGAAGATTGGTGGGTGGGAGAAGTTTAGTACAGCATCATATCTTGGCACAGCAAGAGCTATGCACCCTTGGGTGGCATTAGATAACAGCCGACTTATTGGTATTGGCACTTCTCTAAAATACTATATTAACCAAGACGGCGGTGCGTTTAACGATATTACACCCATAAGAAACACAACAGCGGCGGGGGACGTAACCTTTTCCGCAACTAATGGTTCATCTACAATTACTGTAACAGACACTAATCATGGCGCAGTGGTAAATGATTTTGTAACATTCAGCGGTGCCGCAAGTCTTGGAGGCAATATTACAGCAGCCGTGCTTAACCAAGAATACTATGTGACACAGGTTGTTAATGATAATAGTTATACCATCGTAGCGAGAACCGCAGGCACAACAATTAAAGATATTACTGTAGACGGAGCATTATCCCCAACGCCTGTCACCGCAAACTCCTCTGATACAGGTAATGGCGGTAGTTCTGTTGTGGGTGCGTATCAGGTAAGTGTTGGTTTAGATACAACAGCAACAGGGGCAGGTTGGGGTGTAGGTACATGGGGACGTAATGGTTGGGGTCAGGCAGCTACTACGCCTATTGTTACAAACACTTTGCGTATCTGGTCACATGATAACTTTGGTGAAGACTTACTTATCAACGTGCGTAATGGCGGCATATATTATTGGGACAAAACTGGTGGTTTTACTACAAGAGCCGTCAGTTTGGACTCGCTTGCGGGATCAACAAGCGCACCGACTATAGCCAAACAAATTCTTGTTTCTGATAGAGATAGGCACATCATTGCTTTTGGTTGTGATACAGAGGCAAACCCCGGCGTTCAAGATCCATTAGCTATACGTTTTTCTTCTCAAGAATCTTTAACTGATTGGGCAACAACAGCAGCAAATACTGCGGGTGAATTAAGGCTTGGATCTGGTTCTGAGATAGTTAGCGCAGTTGAAACAAGGCAGCAGATCTTGGTTTACACCGACGAATCGTTGTATGCCATGCAGTTCTTGGGGCCACCGTTTACTTTTGGTGTAAACCTTGTTTCTGAAAACATTACAACGATGGGGCCGCTTTCCGCAGTTGCTGTAGAAGATAATGTGTTTTGGATGGGTCTAAAAGAGTTCTACGTTTATGGCGGTACAGTACAAAGATTGCCTTGCTCTGTAAGAGACTTTGTATTTGATGATTTTAATCTTTTACAACGTGAAAAAATTGTAGCTGCAACAAATACGGCTTTTTCTGAAATATGGTGGTTTTATCCTTCTGCATCTAGCGACAATAATGATAGATATGTAGTTTATAATTATGAACAAAAGGTTTGGTATTATGGTTCACTTGCAAGAAGCTTTTGGATGGATCGTGGTATCTTCGACAACCCTATTGCAGCAGGGCCAAACAACTATCTCTACACTCAAGAATCTGGATTTGATGACGATGGGTCTGCACTTACTGCATATATTGAATCAAGCCAAATGGACATTGGAGATGGAGAGCAGTTTTCTTTTATCCGTCGCATGATACCAGATTTAACATTTAGAGGATCGACTGCAGGTAGTCCATCTGCAAATATAACTGTAAAAACAAGAAATTTCCCCGGTGGTAATTATCTACAATCAACATCAAGTGCTGTAACAAAGACAGCGTCTGTGCCTGTCGAACAGTTTACAGATCAAGTTCATTTAAGATTACGTGGGCGTAGTTTTGCAATGAGAATTGAATCTACAGCAACAGGCGTAGGTTGGAGATTGGGATCTCCAAGACTTGATGTGCGGCCTGATGGGAGGCGTTAGTGTCCCGAAATTTAATTCTACCTTTTTTTGCTGTACCTCCAACGCAGTACGATCAACAATATTTCGCAAATCTTACGCGAAGTTTTGCTATTTATATGGAGCAACAACAAAATCCCGGCGAAGAAAGAGCAACGAGACTCACTTTAACTGATTTGCAAACAGATGATTCTGGTCTTGAAATTGGTGCTTTGTTCCAACAAGATGGATTTGTAAAAATAACCCGAACAAATGTTCCCCATGTTCGTGGTTCTAGTGCAACAGGATCTGTGGGGACAGTAACGGTGACAACAACATGAGTGATGATACTATTCTTATCATGTCTAATGGCTCCAAATGGAAGCCATCTACGAGCCAAGACTTAATTCATTGTGCTTCTTGTAATAATGCAGTTGATACCCCCGAAGAAATTGCATCATATCCAGACGGTAATTGCCCCCAATGTGGCAATACTTGGACAGGATCTGAATCAAAAGGGGTTCGTATTTTCGCAACTGCACCAGAGGCTATATCAGGAGAAGCCTGATATGGACCCCGTATCTTGCGTTGCTTTAGCGACAGGAGCGTATAAAACAATACGTGCGGCTATCTCTACGGGCAAGGATTTACAAGATATGACAGGAACTTTGTCCCAATGGGGCAAAGCCTTTTCTGATTTCTCTAATCTTGAAGAGCGGGAGAAGAATCCTCCGTTTTGGAAAAAGACGTTCAAGGGGTCTGACGAAGAGACCGCTTTGGAGATCTTTGCCAATAAAAAAAAGATGGAGCAAATGAGAGCCGAGATAAAAGATCACATCAGTTGGACATATGGTCCGAGTGCTTGGAAAGAGGTCTTGGCGATTGAGGCGGAAATGCGTCGAAAGAGAAAACAAGAGCTATACCGAAAGCAAGAACAGGTAGATGCCATGATAAATTTTGCCATAGGAGCTACAATATTTGTAATAAGTGGAGGCATCTTATTTGTTATTTTCTACTATTTAGGCAAATGGCAAGGTAGGTGGTAAATGTGGGTATTGTTGTGGTTACAAGTAGTAAGCGGCAGTTTCGATCATTACCATGTGGGTAGCTACTCAAGTGAAGAAGCTTGCAAAGAAGCACAAAAAGAAGCAAAAGTTCTTGTTACAAATCAAAACTCAAAGGTAGTATGCATTAAAATAGAACGGTGATACTCAAGGAATGGCGCAATAAATACATTGTATATGACAAAAACGGAAAAGTGGTTATAATAAGCCGTGATAAACGAGTTGTTATGACATATGCGAGATCAAAGAAATGACAGAATTTGAAAAAGCAGATTTAAACAACAATGGCGTTATAGAGAAAGCTGAGTGGAACAAACTGGCTTTGGAAGATCGCAGACTTGAAATGATTGACCGAGATCTGAAGCGTAACGCAGAACGTAGATTCACAGGGTTTGCTCTTGCAGGCATGTTGATTTATCCATTTATTATATTACTTGCTTCTGTGCTTGGATTTGACAAGGCGGCGAGTTTAATCACAGATATAGCAAGTGTATATGTAATTGCAGCGTCTGGTGTAGTCGCAGCTTTTATGGGCTTTAATGCGTATAGCGCAAAGGCTGAAAGTAAGAAAACAAGCATTCAGATGGAGGGAGACTGATGCTAGATTTAATAGGAAAACTGGTTGATCCAGTAAGTAATATTCTTGACAAGGTAATTGAAGACAAAGATCAAAAGGCTAGATTAGCTCACGAAATTGCAACAATGGCTGAGAAAAACTCTCAAGCTCTTATGATGCAACAACTGAAGATTTTGCAAGCTGATGCGCAAGGAAATTGGTTTCAAGCATCGTGGCGACCCCTTATTGGATGGATCGCAGGCATATCGCTCGGTATAAATTACATGATCGCCCCAATTGCTTTGGGCTTTGGTTTTGAAATACCACAGGCAGATATGTCAGTAATGATGCCATTGTTATTGGGTATGCTCGGAATTGGTGGCATGAGATCGTTTGATAAACTTAAAAAAACGGATAGTAAAAAATGAGTGACCTAAAAATTCCAGTAGCATTAGTTTTTGCCATGGCAGTGCAATTAGTTGGTTTGGTGTGGTATATCAGCAACATTGTACACGACATCGAACACCTTCAAGGACAAACTTCAGCGCAACAAGACATCATAGATCTGCTTAATGCTGACGTAAATGATTTGTGGTATTTCTGTACCTACACCGAAAACAAATGGGCAGAAGCTTACACAGATGATATGGTGTATGAACGTGTTTGTGGATCAAAAGAGGTTGTAAATGAGTGAAGCACTAAAAAATCTACAAGAAAAGATTGGAGCCGCACCTGATGGTGCGTTTGGCCCTAACACCGCAACAAAGATTTGTCATCACTATGCTCTGAATCCAGAGCGTGGGGCACACTTTCTTGGTCAGTTGGTACATGAAAGCGGTACGTTTAAATACGTTGAGGAAAATTTAAACTACTCTACTGAAGCTATTCTCAAAGTGTTTGGTAAATATTTTCCAACACAAGGTGAGGCTGAGAGTTGTGCACGTAACCCCCAAGCACTAGCGGATAAAGTATATGGCGGTAGAATGGGTAATGATGGACAAGGGTATTTGTGGCGAGGGCGTGGTTTCCTTCAGTGCACGGGCAAAAATAACTATTCCCAGTTTTCAGCAGACATGGATTTACCAGAAATTATGAAAGATCCTGATTTAGTTGCCACAAAATATCCTATGGAATCAGCTATTTGGTTTTTTCACAGGAACAAGCTGTGGGAAATTTGTGATGAAGGTGTCAACGACGATGTTATAAAGACTATAACTAAGAGAGTGAACGGCGGCTACAATGGATTGAAACACCGAAAAGAAGAAACTAAGAAGATTTATGAGTGGTTAAGATAATTTAAGAGTGACACTTTGAAATTAGGAAATAGTATGTTAAAAAGTACGCATGATACTCGGAGCGCCCAATGTTAGATAAAATTGTACAAGGCATCGGAGCCTTAACAGGCGGTAATTTTGTATCTAATCTTATTGCAAATGCTATAACTTCCAAAATTCTTGGTGGCAGCACAAAAGATGCTCTTATGTTTACCGCCCTTCAACAAGGTCTTGGGAGTGGTGGTTTAAACTTATTTGGCGGTCAAGAAGCAGCGCCAAAACAAATTAATCTTTCTTCACCTCAATCATATGCGACTAGCCCTATGATGGAGGCGGGAAGAACTGTTAATCCGGCAAACAAAATTGTAAACGCAGCGAGTGCAGCAAGTAAAATTAATCCAGTTTTTACACAGGCAGATAACACGCTTGGTTACGCTAAATTTCTTGTAGATGCGGGATTAGTTAAGCCCGATAGTAAAATAGCAACTCTTTTAAATTCTCGTGTTGGAGAAGCTTTAGCAACTGGTCTTGGTTCTCAACTTTTAGACACCTTTAGTAGTGATGATCCCAGAGCAGGGAGAGGCTCCAGACCATTTGGCGGGGAAGGTGATATAAGAATTAATATACCAAACAAACTTGCTGACGGAGGATATATTGAGGGTCAATATTTCCCAAGGCGTAACGGTGGCATAATGCCGTCTGAAGGTTCGGGGCAAAAAGATGATGTTCCTGCTATGTTAATGGCAGGTGAATTTGTTCTTACAAAAGACGCTGTAAAAGGTCTTGGTAATGGAGATTCAGAGCGTGGAATTGAAAAAGCTTATTCCATGATGAATCAATTAGAAAATAAGGCGAACAATTATGTCTGATGATAATGTAATTACACAAGAAAACGTAACTCGTCGCCCGGAATACATTGAGCGTTTAGAAAAAGCCTTATTAAGCGGAATATTTGGCACTGAAACAGATGGAACTTTATCAGGTGGCCTTCTTCAAGACCCTAACATGTTTGTAGTAGCTCCTTACAAACTAGCAGGTCAAACTGGTCGTGATCCCGCTACTGGTGCAATTACAGGTCTTGGCCTTGAAACATTTGCATCACAAGCGTTAATGCAAGACTTGAACAATGATGGTATTCCAGATTTCATAGGTCGTTATCAACCTTACTTTGATGTTGCAGGTGGAGCAGCCACTGGTGGTATTGAATCATTAAGTCGTGGTCTTGGTGCGTTAGGTGAAGCAAAAACCTTTTTTGGCCCTGCCGCACAATATGTGTCTGGTGGTCGAGGGATGTATGATCCTTCACAGTATGTAACGCAATATATGAATCCATATACCGAAAATGTAATTGATGAGACTGTTGCTGACATTGAGCGTCAAGGTAATGTGGCTCGTCAAAGAGCTTCTGCTGAAGCAGTTGGTCGTGGAGCATTTGGCGGTTCTCGCCAAGGCATTCAGGCCGCAGAGGTAGAACGTGCGATTCAAGATGCAAAAGCAAAGGCAACAGCAGATTTACGCGCAAAAAATTATGAGCAAGCTCTTGCTGCATCATCTCAAGCTTATCAACAAGCAGCGACTCGTGATTTAGAAGCAGGCCGTCTATTAGGTGGTCTTGGTCAATCTGTTGGTCAACTTGGCACAGCATTCGGTGGTTTGGGCGGTCAATATGGCACTCTAGCGGGAACAACCGCAGACATTGGTCGTGTGTATTCAGCATTACAACCTGCGGATCTTGCATTTATGACAGGCGTAGGCGAAGCAGAACGTGCTTATCGTCAACAGATGATAGATACAGCAAGACAGGAATATCAACGTCCGACAGAACAAGCGTTGTTACCATATACATATGCATATGGCGCATTATCTGGAACACCTTCAGCGGGTGTTTATTCAGATACGCAACAAAATTATTATGAGTCAACAAACCCATTTATCGGGGGGCTTGGAGCTTACACAACTCTTCAAGGCGTTAACCAAGCAGCGGCATAAGGCGAACAATTATGGCGAATGAACCTATTCGTAGCATGAAAAACCAAATGTACAATTACGGGATAGGTAGAGCTTTTGCCGACAATAGGCCCGTAACCAGAGGTCAAATGGCAAGAGCAGCCATTCCAGAAAGCACTAGCTTAATTGATGACATCAAAAGACTTCAAATGGCAGGTGGCTTGAGTGGTAGAAATCAGTTAGTTGAAAACAAAGCTTATACTTTACCTGCTTTTTCTCTGCCCAATGATATATTTTCTGCAACGGAAGAAGTTATTTCTACAGCTAAAGGGGCAAGAGTGCCTGATGATTTTGTTCCTTTTGTGGTGCCTACAGAAGGTCAAGAGGGCGTTGGTATCGTCCGTGGTGGGCCGGAATCTAAAATTGATAAAACAATTGCTGACGGAAAAACATTTTCTACTGATGAAATTTATTCCAGTGGTCGCCAAGGTAATCTCGGAACAAGAGTAATGCCATCTGATCTTGCAGGCGGTAGAGGCGATCTCATTGAAAGTTTGACTGAACGTGCAGATTATATTTCAGAAGAATCAAGAAAAAAACAAGAGAAGAGTTTTGACCAACCACAATCAGATAAAGGAGACCCTGTCACTAACGCTTTTATGGCAGGGATGGATGAATTTATAAAATCAGCCCGTGATGCTAAGTCTCCAGACGCTACCAAGGTCAGAGATCTTGATGATTATAAAAGAGAATTTGCAGACGCAACAGGTTTAGATATTAGTGGCAAAGTGGACAAGAGCCAAGCTCTCATGGCGTTTGGTTTAGCCTTGATGCAAAATCGTGCAGGTAAAGGCTTCAACGTAGGTAAAATGCTACGAGAAGTTGGTAAGGCAGGTGAGAAAGCAATGCCAGAGCTAGAGGCTGCAAGACAAGAAGCCAGAGCAAATGCAGCGGCTGCGGGTAAATATGCGTTAGATATGCGTTCTGCTGACCAAGAGAAGGCAATTTCAGCAGCCATGGCAGCACAACAGCGTGGCAAATATTACATTATGCCTAAGTCTGAAGGAATAAGTGGTTTTCTTTCTGTGATGGATGAAGGAGTAGCAGAATTCTTAAATGCCACAGAACTTAATGCGTTGGTAACAAATCCAGAGTTTTCTGAACAATACGATATAATTACTGAAGAAAGGTTTGCCACACTTGCAGATGCAGCCTTAAATTCTGAAGAAGCTGCAGAACTTTACTCAACCACAAAATCCGATATGGTTTTATTCCCCGGAGATAATGTTGACGCTATTTTTACTTTTAAAGTAAACGATGTAAATCCAAATTTACCTGAAGATAAGACTCCCAAATTTGGTAAATTGTCAAATCCCGGGCAAGCAGATCAAATCTATGATGCTTTGGGTAATGCATTACAAGATTTAAATAAATTTGAAACCACTTTTGCGGGAGCCATTGCAGATATTGATGAAGGTGGTGCAACTTTACAAGCTCAAGCTCAAAACGTTCTTATTCAAGCCCTTAACAGAATAGGTGTAGATGTAGATGCAAATACGCCTACACAAGATTTAAAAAGATTTGTTACTAAATTACAGGCTCAGAATGCTGCTGAAATTTTAGGGGAAGCAGGTAAAACTCTTTCTGATAAAGATAGACAACTTGTAGCAGAAATTGTAGGCGATTTGCCGGGTCTTTTAGGTGGATCTCCTGACGATTTAAGAAAAAAGCTTCTTCAATTAAAAACAGAAATAGTTGATAAAAAAAGAAGACAAATACTTTCAGCCGTTAAAACATTAGATAATCATTCGCGTAATAATTATCATTCCTTGTTTACTGATGGTGATTTCTCAGAAGAAGATGAAAAAGAGTTGCTTAGATTAAGAGAAGAGCAAGGGGTTAAAGCTTAATGGATAAGCAACAAGAACTCCTTATTAGACAGTTGCTTGCACAGCCTGAAGGTTTAAACAAACGCCAAGAACTCATTTTGCGTCGCGCACTTGACGGTCAAGTAGACGCGGATAGGGCTTTTGGTGAAATATATATGAGAAATTTAGGATCACCCAAAAGTTTTGAAGAAAAAATATTAGAGGCTCGTGGTAAATCTTTGGCTGAAGAGAATCGTTTTGATCGTAAAAGCGGCATAAAAAATGCAAAACTACGTTCTTCTCTGGGTGCAGCAGAAACCAAAGAAGAAGAAGATAGTATCCTGTATAAGTTTGGCTTGACACAATCAGACTTTATTCGAGACAGGCGTGGTAACTTAGCACTTACTCCAGACGGTGCTACTAAGTTTGGTGTGAAAACAGACCGTAACATTGTAATTGATGAGGAAGGTTTCAGTCGTTACGATTTAGCAGATTTAGCAGCAATAGCTCCAGAGTTTAGTGGTGCGGTTGCAGGCGCAGTTGCAGGTCAGACACTTATTCCTATTCCGATTCTTGGCGCAATGATTGGCGCAGGGTTAGGCGGTGCAGGCGGTTCTTTGCTTGAAGAGGGCATAGAGGGTTTAGCAGGTGTTTCTAAACAGACCGCAGGAGAGATAGCTAGAGATGCAGCGATAGAAGGTGGAATCTCAGCCCTTGGGGAAGGTGTCGTAGGAGGAATTGCCAGAGGCTTTAATTTTCTTAGAGCAGGTCAAAAAAGTAAAGCAGATGAAGATACAATACGCGCTGTAGGTATGGGGCGTGAAGAATTTGGTATTACGGCTGATCCGGGTCGTTCTGGTTTCAATGCACTTTTAGCTCGTGTTTTTGCTACAGGTGAAAAAATATTTGGTGGCTCTCCCCGCACATACAAAAACAACATGGCAATTCAAGATGTTTTAAAAGAATTTAGAGACTTAGGTGGTGATATTGACGCAAACAGGCTTGGTGAAGCTTTATTTAACGCACGATCAACTGGACAAAAAATATTAAGTGATGACGTTTTAGATGCTCAGAAAAAAGTATTGAAGCAGTTTCAGTATGTTGCGGATGATTTAGGTAGGGCATCTAAAAACGATGTACAAGCGATCAATGCAGATTTGTATGACGCTTGGAAAAATGCATATACAGATTTTCAATCTCTTGCCACAGCAAAATTTTCTTCTATTGACGATGCAGTAAGAAGTGCTGCAGGAGATGCTAATATTGTTCCTATAAACGATATCAAAGAATTTACTAAAGCTAACAAAGTAAGATTTGAAGGCTCTGTATTAACAGATAGCACAGGAACAACGGTTACAGCGTTAAGTAGTTTATCTGGATTGGGAAGGCGCAATAAAGCATCTTTTGCGCAACTTTATAATGCGCGTAAAAGTTTAAATGATTTCATTGCGCAATTTCCTAAAGATGAAACTCTTGCGAGATATGGCGGTGATTTGCTTAGTATGTTAGATAACAAATTACTATACACAAACATTGAAGATGCAGTCGCTAACGCAGGAAAAACCATAGATAGTGCAGGATCAGATTTACTTGTTCAAGCTGCAAAAGATATTCCGGGTGCTAGAAATTTTTATAGAGAAGGCATGACTCGTTGGGGCGAAGTTTCTAATATTGCAAATTTAAATCAATTAAGAAAAGAAATAAAAGGTCTTGGCAGAGCAAATCCTGCAGGTATGATGGATCGTTTAGTTAAAAATAATAATCCAGATCTATTAAAACGTGCAGAGGAGATGCTTGGAGATAGTTGGAATAATCTAAAAGGTAGAATTGGAGGAGAATGGATTCGTAAGAATATTGGTAATTCTATAAATGATCTAGATCCCAATAACTTCCGAGCGAGTTCTTTCCGTACCAAAGTAGATAATTTAGGATCAACTGGCGAAGAATTGTTCGGGTCTAGTCAATATAATCAATTAAAAAAATTAGCTCGTCAAATGGAAGCAACTAATCTTAAAACCACTGATGAAGCTGTTATAAGCCGAATAAGTGCTTTGGTTGATGCAGATGAACCTACGATTGGTCTTTTAAAAGGATTGCGAGACACTCAAAAACAATTCAATGAGTTTGAAAGGGACCGTGTTTTATCAAAGCTAGATAGCGGTGACTTAGATGAAGTTGCTGCAGCAAACTTGATTACAAGCCCAAACACAGCCCCAACAACAATCAGAAAGTTATCAAAATATTTTGCTAACCCAGAAGTCGATAGGAAATTTCGTAGCGTTTATATGGAAAACCTTATTGGTGACTTTGGCGAAAAGTTTGTTTCGGAACCCGGCAAGATGACTGAGTTTGGAACAAGACTAATTAAAGAGGCAGACTCCGGTAGATTAAAAGAATTGTTTGGAGAAGAGATGGCGGGGCGTATGCGCCGCTTTGGAGAAACGCTTACGTTCAATGCTAAAACTGCTGACGGTGGTGGAATTGTTGCGGCTCACGTTGCAATGTCACCTTTACAAAATTTGGATAAGTTAGCGAGGTTTGGCTTGTTCACTAGAATGATGTCTACTGATTTGTTTTATAAAAATTTAGACGATCAATATAAAGCTCTTACTGGCAGAGCGAGTGTAAAAGAAAAAGCAAACACTTTTGGTAGATTGTTTGCAGATTCTATTTCAAAAGCTATAGCTCAAACTGGAGCGCAAGCTGTTGATGAGTCATCAACTAATGCAAGACGTACAGCAGAAAGCTTGCTTGAAAGTACAATAGAAGAGAACAGGCCAGAGGCAACACCAACAGCTTCTCCAACACCGCCCCCAACGCCAAGGCCAATGAGAACTCCGGTGCCTACAGTTAGCCCGACATTGAACGTGGCTCCTCAACCAACGCAACCTCAAGATATACTTGGTCAGATTCGTCAAAGGGCAATTGAAAAGAGAAATATACGCCAAAGGGCAAAAGAAAACCCCGCAATAGCAGCTACACTATTGGGGGGTCTTGGAAGCGCAGGGCTTCTTTAATCTTCTATGACTGCAGATAAACCGCCAACGTATTTTTTTCTAAGCTTGGCAGGTAAATCTGCTTTCCTTAATTCTCTCATCCTGTATTCTTCATCGACTAACAGAGCTAATTGTTGTGAAATGTTTCGGCGCTCTTCGTGTGCAAGATGAACAATCTTTTCATAAGTGTCGATACCGACACCTATTGACTTGTATTTTGATGGTTTAGGCACTAGCATAACTCCCATAATGTTCTCGAAACCAACATATAATCCCAAACTAAAAAGGTCAAGACCCAAGTACGGTAATAAAAAAACTGTGGTTGACGGAATAAAGTTTGACTCTAAATGGGAATCACAACGCTATCTTTATCTGAAGTCTTTAGAAAAAGCAGGTCGAGTAAAGAATTTAGAGCTACAGCCAAAGTTCATCATTTCTGTAAACGGACAAAAGATCTGCACCTACATAGCCGACTTTAAATATGACAAGGAAGACAAAGACGGTGTTTGGGAACATGTGATCGAAGACGCAAAGGGTGTGGAAACTCCGGAGTTCAAGTTAAAGAAAAAGCTTATGAAAGCTGTTTATAACATTGAAATCTATCTGTCTAAAAAGTAAGGGGGCCGAAGCCCCCTCTTCGTTATTTAAAATAAATGACTGCTCGTTTATCTGCGGCTTGCCCCATAGACCAAACTGAATCATTGTAAAAGTAAGAGTAGGTGTTATCGTCTATTAGGACACGATACTTTCCTGTCTCTTCATTGCCTTCAAGTTTGGCTTGAACAGAAATCTGGGGTTCGAAATGATCTCTCGCCCCAAGCTCAATCTTATCATTACCAGTGGTAATTGTTGTATATGAAATACAAACGGTCTTACCGATAAGACTTCCAAGCTGCCGATCAATGGCTTCCTGTCCGTGGGTTTCTACATTTAAAATGTAAGGTACTTTTAATTCACTCATAATGAGCCTCCGAATTTAGTTAAATTAAATCAATCACTTCGATTGATAATCCCATAATATCCTAAACGTAATTAAATGTCAACCCCCAAAAATAAAAAAATTTATAAAAAAAGTTGTTGACTTCTATCCCATAATTTTCTAAACATGAAATTCTAGCGAAGTTAAACAATTTGATCGGAGCATGAAATGAACAGTAATGAACTGTTTGATCGTCGCACAGAGTTAAAAGCAGTGCTTTCAGAAATGAAAGATGAACTCAAGGACATCGAACAACAAATCTCAGATACATTTTTAAACCAGACACGCGATGCATTACGCGCAGATGGTAAAGACTTTGGCACCACATACATTATAGCAGGGAATAAAAAGCTCAAAGCTAAAATCTCTAAAAAGGTTGTGTGGGATCAAAATGAACTTGGTGTCGCGTTAGAGAGTATGCCTGAAGAGGATGCGCGTCACTATGGTAAACTTGTGCTTTCAGTTGAAGAGCGCAAGTACACAGCAGCACCACCCGCAATCAAAAAAGTATTGGAGCCGTGTCGCACGGTAGAGGTTGGTGCATTTTCAATCGAAGAGGTGGAATAATGGGTTTACAAATTATCACAGCCGAGGAGCGTCTTGCAGAGAAGCGCGGTCATAAGATCGTTGTTTGTGGCGCAAGTGGTGTCGGCAAAACAACCTTGGCTCGTACATTAGAGCCAAGCAAAACACTATTTATGGATTTAGAAGCGGGTGATGCGGCTATCGAAGGATATCCCATTGACGTTATACGTCCTAAGACATGGGTAGAGTGTCAAGATTTTGCATGTTACATAGGTGGGCCAAATCCATCCTTGGCAGAGGATCAACCGTATAGTGAATCACACTATGATTATGTGATGCAAACATATGGTGATCCATCTGATCTTATGGCAAAATTTGATACGATCTTTGTTGACTCTATTACAGTCGCAGGTCGCCTATGTTTTCAATGGTGCCAACAACAGCCAGAAGCAAAATCCGATAGAACTGGCAAGTTGGACACTCGTGCAGCTTATGGCATGCACGGACGCGAGATGATGGCATGGCTTACGCACTTGCAGCATATCCGCGAAAAGAATGTCATTTTTGTCGGCATCCTAGACGAAATTACCGATGATTATGGCAGAAAGCAATACGCGCTTCAGATTGAGGGTAGCAAAACTGGACGCGAATTGCCGGGAATCGTGGACGAGGTCATTACAATGGCTGTTCTTGGGGGAGACAATGGGCCATTTCGTGCCTTCGTCTGCGGTGCCCTTAATGAATGGGGCTACCCTGCTAAAGACAGATCTGGTAGGCTTGACACATTGGAAGAACCGCATCTTGGTAAGTTGATGGAAAAAATGTCAACTGGACCAGTTCAATCAAATCGTAATTTGGAATTCGTTGATCCAAATACTCAAAATTCTAGCGAAGGAGAAATCGCAAATGCTTAATTTAAACAACGCACCTGTATCAGACGCACCACAAATGGAGCGCACATTAATTCCTGCAGGAACAATTTGCCGTGCAGTTATCGTAGTCAAGATGGGAGACATAGAGATTCCTGAGTTTGGCAGTGGACAATGGTTTAAAAGATCAGCCACTACAAATGCTAAATGGATGGAACTAGAGTTTACCGTTATTGGTGGTGAGCATGACAAACGTAAGTTCTGGGAAAAAATATTTGTTGATGGTGACAAGATGGGTCAAAGCGGTATTCCGCAAGCCAAAGAGATTGGCTTACAGACTCTGCGCCAGATCATTGAGAGTGCAAATTCACTACTACCGAGTGATATGTCACCGGAGGCACAACAACGTCGAAACATTTCAGGCGTTATGGACTTGAATGGAATGGAAATTTGCGCTAAAGTCGGTGTCAAGAAAGGCAATGATGGTTACGCTGATACCAATAGGTTAACAGCAGCATTAACGCCTAACCAAAAGGATTTTATCCCTTCTGGTCAAGCGCCAGTTGCACAGCAGTCAACGGTAAGCGTTACAAGCGCCCCTGCCACAGGCACACAAGCAACAGGCGGCGTAGCACCTAGTTGGGCTAATAGGTAATATCTAGCGGCACAGGTCACTCCGATACCTGCTAGACCACCGAAGGGGGCGGTGGGCCAGATACCCCCTCATTTTCTAGACGAATGGAGTCCCAACATGTTATTGCGCCCTTATCAAGAGGCCGCTGTTAGTGATGCATGTAAAGCATTAGACAAACACGGTAATACAATTGTCGTAGCACCTACTGGAGCAGGTAAGACGATTATGCTTTCCGCGCTCGTAGGTGAACGATACAAAGACGGTAAAAAGATTTTGGTGATGCAGCACCGCGATGAACTTGTAGATCAAAACAAGTCCAAGTTTGAGCGTATCAACCCATACATTACAACAAGCATTGTGAACGGCACGATCAAAGATTGGGGTGGCAACGCAATCTTCTCAATGGTGCAAACAATATCACGCGAAAAAAACCTACAAGACCGCCCCGCGTTTGATATGGTTGTCGTGGATGAAAGCCACCACGCTGCAGCCGATACATATTTAAGAGTTATCAAAGCAGTTAAAAAAGATAATCCAAAAGCAGAGATTGTTGGCTTTACTGCAACACCGAATCGTGGCGATGGCAAAGGGCTACGCAGCGTTTTCAATAATTGCGCTCACCAAATTGAAATTACAACATTGATTCGAGAAGGCTTCTTAGTACCGCCCAAAACATATGTAATTGATTGCGGTGTGAAAGATAAACTTAGTGGCGTAAGCCGTAAGGGTAATGATTTTGACATGGATGAAGTCGAAGCCATTATGAATCGCAAAGTTATCAATGAAGCTGTTGTTGATAACTGGATTGATAAGGCAAGTGATCGAAAGACTGTCGTGTTCTGTAGCACAATCAAGCATGCAGAGGATCTTCTATATGAATTTTTGGACGCTGATGTTAACGCTGAAATGGTTACAGGCGAAACTCCAAGGGCAGAGAGAGCCAAAATACTAAATGACCTAACCTATGGAGAGTTACAGGTTGTGGTCAACGTAGCGGTCCTTACAGAGGGTTTTGACGCACCGCCAGTGTCCTGTGTGGTTTTGACAAGACCGTGTTCACAGAAGAGTACAATGGTTCAGATGATTGGTCGTGGTTTACGCACGATTGATCCAGAAGAGTTTCCAGACATAGTGAAAACTGATTGCGTTGTGCTTGACTTTGGTACAAGCGTCTTTACGCATGGCTCACTTGAGGACTCAGTCAATCTTGATGATCGTGAACAAGGTGAAGCGCCTATTAAGAATTGTCCTAATTGTGGTTCAGAAGTTCCTATGGGAACCAAAATCTGTCAGTTCTGTGAGCATGAATTTATTTCTGAACAAGAGGGAGAAGAGAAAGAAGAGTTGTATGACGTTTCAATGACTGAGTACGACTTGATGCAAATGTCACCGTTCCGGTGGATTGATTTGTTTGGCGATGGCAGCTTGCGCATGGCTATGGGGTTTGAAGGATTTGTTGGGGTAGCAAACACATCAGAGTTGTCTATTTCTTTTGGTCTTACCAAAGGCAAAAAAATGCAGCTTAAAGTTCTTGCCGTAGGTGGTAGCCCACAAGCTACAGCAGCCGCAGATGATTTCTTGCGTGAGATAGAAGATGGTAATGCAGCAAAGAAAACAAAGAGGTGGCTTGACCAGAGAGCCACAGATAAGCAAACCGAACACTTACGCAAGCAAGGCATCGAAGTGGGGTTTATGGACTTCTCATGGACTAAATATAAAGCCGCATGCATGCTTAGTTTCATGTGGAATAAGGTAGAAATTGAAAGAGCAGTGGAGAAATATCTATGAAAGATGTGAAAACAAGATGGGCGGTATACGATGAGGGACTCAAGGTTTGGTATGACGGTGAGTTAGTGGCAAAAATAGATCCATCACAATTTAAGTATATTCTTGCCGAATTAGCGTTATGGTTAAAACATAACAGCAAAGAGGAGAATGAAGATGGCTCGATTTGAACTCATTTTATCAATAGCCAAAAGAAAAAATGACAATGAGTTATACACAGAAAATAAAGAGTACATGTGTTATTGTAAGGATTTGGGCAATATTGAAGAGATTACCGAAACTGTAAATGAGATTGTTTACGAAGAATTTGAGGAAAATGAGAAAGACGAAGTTTTGTTTGGATCAGCAGACGTAATTATAAATAAACTAACTGTTATGATGATGCATTACAAAAACTCAGATCTTCCTAAAAAAGAAGTAGAAGACATAATAGATTTATTAATGGAAGGTTCCAGAGAGGAGACAATGCATTGACTGTAATGCCAGAACCAAGAGCAGCGATAGATGAGTTAGCTTTCATATTAGACAAATTTGGTTGGGAAACCAGATTTTGCGATCTATCAGAAGATCAAGTCCACGTTTTACTGTTTGCCATACAAGAAGCAAAACCAATATCACAGGAGATAGAAATTGGAGTTCTCGAAGAAAAATACTTTAAGTCAACAGGTGCTTTCCCAATTACAAGCATCCCCTTCTGATCCTGTCGCTGATGCAATAAAAAAAGAGGTAGACGATGCAATCTTGCGCAATGAACAAAAGCGTGAACGCAGGAAATATCTTGGCGCATCTAGTATCGGGGAAGAGTGTAACCGCAAGATACAGTATCGTTTCCTAAATTACCCACAAGATGAAGGGTCGGGATTCAGCGCACAGACTTTGCGTATCTTTCAATTTGGTCACGAAATAGAAGATTACGCAGCTAAATGGCTCAAAGATGCGGGTTTTGATTTACGCACAGAAGACAAGCAAGGCGAACAATTCGGGTTTTCTATTGCTGACGATCAGATAAAAGGACACATAGATGGAGTAATCTGTGGTGGACCAGTATCAATGGGATATCCTGCTCTGTGGGAAAACAAATCATCGAATGATAAAAAGTTTCAGGCTTTTGTTCGGCATGGCGTAGCAAAAGCAAATCCAACTTACGCAACACAAATTGCACTTTACCAGACATACATGGAGTTAAGTGAGCATCCCGCGTTGTTTACTGTTGTGAACAAAAATACGTCAGAAATATATTATGAATTAGTTCCTTACGATCAGGAATTAGCTCAGATGGCAAGCGACAAAGCCGTAAATATCTTGACGGCTTCGAAAGTAGGTGACATCTTACCAAGAGTCGCACAAAGCAAAGACTTCTTTCTTTGCAAGTTTTGTGAGTTTAGGGAGACTTGTTGGAGAGATGAATAAAAAAAGGGACTAGTCCTAAAACTAGCCCCATTATGAAGTGGTATATGAGTATAGGTACAATATAATGTCATTAAGAGTAGTTGGCAATACAGGATATGGTAGTAATCAAAAAGATTTAGTTGCGGAGATAACGGACAAAGTTCCGTCATATGTTCAAATTGAATCATTAAAACGCGCATTTCCTAACGGTAAAGTAATTAGAAATGAGTTCTATATCGGCTCATTATCTGGCGAAGCGGGTCAGTCATTAAAGATTGATATTGATCCAATAAGCCCAAATTTCATGCGTGGTATGGATTTTAACACAGGTGAGGGCATTGGTGGCATCACAAAAATATTGATGGCAGCTTATAATTGGAGGATCAAAGATGTGGCAGAACATTTCTCTACATTCTTAGACAAAGAAAAGTTAGAGCCGCCAATGAATCCAATCAATCCAAGCATGGCGCAGCAGCCCCCGGTAACACAACCCGAACAAATTAAACAACGCCGGGTGATTGATGTAAATACACCACATGATGGTGAATATTTATATCTTTCAGAAGACGGAGAAATCCTTGTCACGGTCAGGCGTTACATAGAGAGGGACTCAACAGGGGAAATTGTTCGGGATACGGACGGGAATACAAAGAAAGAGTTCCGCCAGTTTCCACGTTTGCCTGAAACTAGACCACTTTATAATCTGCCTGATATAGCACAATCAGATCGCGTGATATGGGTTGAGGGTGAAAAGTGTGCAGATGAACTAACAAAGAAGGGATACACAGCAACATGCACCATCGGTGGTGCGGGGATGTTGTCTCGAAACACAAAGCACAAATTTGATTTCTCTCCGTTACAAGGCAAGGAAGTTATCATATGGCCTGATAATGATGAGGCGGGTTTAAAACTTGCAAAGATCGTTCAGGAGTTGTCGCAAAATGCGGGGGCAAAGCTAATCACTATGCTTGTGCCGCCAAAGGGTAAGCCTAAAAAGTGGGATGCAGCAGATGCAATTGAAGAAGGGTTTGACATATCGGACTTTCTTAATGCGCCCACACACAAGGTAAAAAAGTCATTATCTCTTAAAAACCCTAACTTGCTTGCCAGTGCGCAGTTTCAAGGCAGCGCACCAGAGCAGAAGTTTTTGATCGGGGATACTATGCCCCTCGGGGTTCCTGTTGTTTTTGCAGCCGCAGGCGATAGTGGTAAAGGTATGATGACACTTGATCTGGCAATGAAAGTTGCGTCAGGTGACGGGATGCAAAACGCCTTCGGGGGTATGGTCTCCCAACACGGGACAGCTATCATTCTTTCAGCAGAAGATGATCGGGATGAACTACATCGCCGGATCAGCAGGCTCGATCCCCTGAACAAACGTTCGGGTTATGAGCATGATCTCATTGTTGTGCCGCTGCCGAATGAAGGCGGAGTGTTTCCAATTATGATGAAAGTTGACAATACATATGCAACATCATCGGAGTTTGAGAAGATATATGAAGAGATGTTGGAGATTGAGGATCTCGCGTTGGTTGTTGTTGATCCAATGGCATCATTTGTGCATGCAGATGTAAATGCAGATCCTGCTGCAGGTGCAGCATTTATGGGTTTATTAGCGCAAATATCTACAGAAACAGGGGCAACGGTGATCGTAAACCACCATATGGCTAAGATTAGAGACAAAGAACCAATCACAACGCCAGAAGAGGCTCGTAACCTTATTCGGGGTACATCAGCAATTGTTGATGGTGTTCGTTCAGCTTTCGCTGTTTGGCAAGTAGATGCATCACTAGCCGAGAGCAGATGCACAGAATTAAATATAAAATATACAAGAAACGCTGTATTTGATGGTGCGGTAGTAAAATCAAATGGTCCTGCCAATCGGGAAATAAGACATTTTATTAGAAACCCAGACACGGGATTACTTGAAGATAGAACAGTGGATTTAAAATCATCTAGACAAGTTATGGAAAAAGTTAAAAGTCGGGAAGAATATCTATTTGCTTTAGTCGCAGATCGGGAAAGTCGTGGTATTCAAATGACTATGGGCGGTGGAACAAATGGTGTTCCTGAAGCAATCAGAACTGCTTCCCATGATGACATAAATGCTTTTAATCTTAAAAGGTGGGCAAAATCAACGATTCTAGCCAGTGTTAATAAGTTAATGAATGATGGTCGTATCGGCAGATATAAAACAACGCGCAATGGACCTAGACAATGGCTCGGGGTTGTTGGGGGTCGTTTGGATCAAGAAGAACAGGAATTTGGATACTAATGGCAAAAACAGAAAAAATACATTGTCTTTCTCGTAAGTGGGAAAAGTCTTTAAAAAAACAGGCAAAGGCAAAAGTCCGTAAAGAGGGCAAAAAACAATCTAAACAAAACCTTGACTAGTTTGGGATAGTATGCTATAAATCCCAATCATTCTAGTAAAAGGAGAAGCTATGATTACAGTAATGGAAGATAAACAACCAACGCTTGAAGAAGCGCAAAAGATTGTCGGGGGTTTAGTGGAGATGGTACATTCTCCCAAACAACCTGATTGGCAAATCTTGGTGAACGAAGAAGGCTTACTTCGGGATTTACCTTACAATCAAGAAGCCACAGAGCTATGCGGGACGGGTATTGTCGGGCATGCTATCATCCTCAAAGGGGATGCTAAGTGGACGTAGAAACACAAGCGTTAATTAAACAGCTTAAAAGAAAAGCTCATCTGTTAGTTAGTCATACAGAACAGATGGGCTTTTTTAATGTTAAACAACAGGGTGAAGAAATAATAACTTTGTTGGAAATGTTAGAAAGAAAAATCCAAAAATAATAATCGTGGGACAAAGAGGTAAACCCGCCTCAATGTCCCGCGAAAAATAATACAGATAATTGTTCGGGTTATCAACCGGATCATAAAAAAAGCGGGGAAGTCCCCGCTAATTTTTTTCTTTATCTTCTTTAATTTGTTCGGGTTTTTCATCCCATGGTGGCTTCGATAGACTAACGCTATCTTTAGAAAGATTGGCTAATTTACGTTTGTAACCCATCCATTCTTTTTGTTCTTTAGTCCACTTTTCATTAGTTCTATCTCTCATGGACGCAACTTTGGTTTGGTGATTTCGCGGTAACCAGAGACAAACGGCGTCCGTTGGCAATACATCATAATTTCTTTACCGTAGGTATCGGCAAGCACGTCGTAAAGATCATCAAGCACACCGTCGCCCATTGCCTCATAACATTCGTATTCGCTAGGAAAGATAGCGGTGGTTGATACGTCCTGATCCTCAACAACGTATTCAATCACAAGCAACGTATAGAATATTTTAAACATTTATTTCTCCATTCCTAATTTATCCATCCAGTTTTGCATGGTCTGGTAATTGGCAAAACCAAGTAAGTCAGCAGCCTCAACAAATGTTTTTGTCTTTGTCAAAGCCCTCTCAATGTAATAACGCTTAACTCTGTCAAGCGCAGCGTTCATGTCAAAATCATCGGGATCATCAACAAAAGAACCGTCAGGCATATCACCATCGGGATTAAGTTCACGGTGTTCATCATTTACGCTAATGTTGTATCTGATCTCTTCCATAAAGTCTTGTAAATCAGTCTGGGTCTTTATACCACCCAAACGCTCAAGTGTATAATGCATGCACATTGTATCATCAGCAATACTCATTTTCTTTCTCCATTTTTCCAGTACCCTCACATTCGGGGCATTTAATTGTTTTAACATCTATGTAACCAACGTCACGATCAAAGCCATGAGGTCGGGGGGCATCGACTTCGATTACCCCCCAACCATCACATTTTTTGCAGAAATTACTGTCCATCAAAAATGCTCACCACATGCACTGCAATACTCATCTTCTCTGTCAACACGGTGTCCACCAAGTCCATCATCTGTTGCTTCGTCATAGACGTAACCCTCTTCGACTACTTCCCAACCTAAATGTCCATCCATCTGCTCAACACCAAGCCAAAAGGCATCTAACTCGCCTTGTGTTTTGAATTTGTAAGTTACGGCTTTGTCACCATTTTCGTGTGACCATCCCCATAAAATTGAAACTTTAGGCATCTTCAAACTCCTTTAATACTGCATTGATTTTAGTACGCCATGCTCTCGCATCTTCGTAGCAATCAAACGTAGGCGTACCCGCTGTAATCATGTTAATGTTATTGGCTTCCATAGTCTGAAGCCAATACTCTACGTCTGCGTGATAGGCAGACAACACCTCTTTGATGTCTTTTTTCAATCCCTCACGCATCTTACCAACTCGCAACATAGGTAACGCTATTACAAGAACTTGATTCAGACCAATCAGCAGCCTTGTCAAATAGCTTGGCATGATCTTCGGCTTCGGAACGTAATTCATCCCACCACTCATCACCGCCAAAGAAAAAGCCATGGCAATCATCGTTTTTTGGTAAATCGTTTTTACGCAATGCCTTTGCAATGTTGCGCAGATCCTCGGCAACCAAATGAATTGGTTGACAGTTGTCAACGCCTTTAGCAAATTCTTTGACAATGAAATTGTGCAACGGTGCGAACTTGCGCCAAGTTCCCAAATCAAGAACTTGTTCACTTACTTCAAACCCATCAACGACAGGTCGTTTCACTTCTAATGGCATATCGTTCTCATCACGCTGTGAAAGATCCCACTTGCTGATGAACTTGTCACCGCGTAAATACATATCTAAACCCATGATATCACTCCTTTTTTCTATGCTAGGTTTTGTAAAGTATCCCATTTATAAAATGGTTTATAATCGGTGTCAAGGAAAAAATAAATAAATTTATAAATAAAAAAAACCCCTCAGAACGGAGGAACTGAGGGGTAAGGCACGGGCTTCTCAAGGTTCGTCCACTAATCAAAACGCGTCGCGCTAAGAACAGTCCTCAACTATGTCCACTTAGTGCCATATAGTTGTGAGGCAGAAAGGCAGACCAAATGCATCTCTGCGAATATTGGTTTATCATGGGAAAAATCCCAATGCAAGAAAAAGTGCGCAGCGGGGACAAAAAAAATAACCCGATAAATTGTTCGGGTTGTTAACCGGATATAAAAAAACCCCCGAATAAATT
>Ga0208899_1000096_pt1 | contig 51956 bp, 73 predicted proteins | sample VirMetDEL_Nov_24_FD_184518 | JGI IMG/M metagenome (GOLD analysis project Ga0208899, IMG submission 184518) | Aqueous microbial communities from the Delaware River and Bay under freshwater to marine salinity gradient to study organic matter... | ecosystem: Environmental > Aquatic > Marine >... | reverse complement strand
TCCATCCGGAGTTCCACAACTACTACGTGATGATGAAGAAACGACTTGCTCTGGGTAAACCTGTTGACTGGGACGGCACATTCAAGGCCACAACGAAATAATTATTTTTTGGTATTGCCCGTGGAGTCGAAAGATTGCGAATGACTCTTGTATTTTGAGAGTATCTCGTCCAGCTCATCTGAACGTCCGGCTTTGACGATCTCTTCCTTGTACTCCAGCACCATGCTGAGTTTGGTGTTGAGCCTGATCATGTCGTTGTCCAGCATGCGGATACGATCAACCAATTTGATCAGTGTGCTTGAAGCGTCGCCCAGCACGGGTTTGATCTCCTCCGTCACCCACTTCCAAATGTAGAAAACGAAGTAGCCCAGGCCCATGGCCGCGACTATGGGGAACCCAAAGTCCTTGATCATCCCTGCTATGCCACTAGTCTCGGCGAGCATCGTTCTTTCCCTCGTTGGCGGCTATCCTGTCCGCGTTTGGTCTGATCTTGAGCACGTAACTCAGTAGAGCATCAATTTTCACAAGATCGTTGTTCATGGTCTGCACCCTGTTGTCCAGTGCTCCTATTATGGCCTTAAGGCTGTTCACCGATCCGGTCACACTGGCAAGTATGAACTTCAGCGTGATGAACACGAACGCACCCGCGGCTATGGCTCCCGCTATTGGGAAACCCACTTCTGCTATCAGAGTCACGAAATCCATAATATGCTGGTATTTATGAACCGCTAGTTTAATGATGCAGGGCCAGTCTTAAATACTTTTAGATGAAGTTCATTTTGGTCATCCTCATATGCATCAGCGGACAATGTAACAACCTGTACGAGGAGCGCCTGTACGACACCAAGGCACTGTGCGAGGCCGAGGGCGCGGTGGCAAAACAGTACATGATGGAGACCTACCCCAGCAGTTCCGGGGAGATCTGGTGCCTGACCACGGATGAGTTCCAGGAATACTACCAATACTTAGAGCAACAGGAACAGTTGAACAAGCCCGACGCCTAATTGACATTACCAACATAGTGTAGTATACTAGTGGCATGATACACGCCATGATAGATCTGGAAACACTTTCCACAAATCCCAACGCTGTCGTACTGACGGTGGGTGGGGTAAAGTTTGATCCATACACGACGGCGGAACCCTCACAGGGCATGTACTTCAGGGTGGACGTGGACTCACAGACCGAGATGGGTCGTGACGTGATGCAGGACACACTTGACTGGTGGGGTCGACAGGACCCGGAGATCATGGAAGAGGCATTAAGCGACAAGGATAGAATAAGTTTGGACGCAATGATCAAGACGATCAACAAATGGAGTGTGGGAGTGGACGTGTTCTGGTGCCAGGGACCGCTGTTCGACTATGCCATACTACAGAACCTATACACACAACTGGGACACCCACAACCATGGCAGTACTGGCAGATCCGAGATTCGAGGACACTGTTCAATCTGGTGCCTAGGGATCCAAACGAGAAGAGGACAGGTTTACACAACGCACTGGAGGACTGCTACTTCCAGGCCAAAAAGGTACAAAGAGTGTACAAGCAGTTGGGCATCAAGAATGATAGATATTAAACACACCTATAAGATTGTGGCACAGACCATAATCACACACATTAGAGCAGATTTACAACTGCACTTCTTCTGGGCCATGTTCCTTACACTGTTCGCATTGTTCTGGCAACCGTTCATATACCTAGGACTAGTTGCAACTGTCATAAAAGAGTCACTGGATCTATGGAGCAAAGGACACTGGAGTTGGGATGACTTCGTGTTTGGTGTGCTGGGTTGGATAATGGGTGCCTACTTCGTTGGACTGATCGCATGAAGTGGTACACAATAGAAGACCTCTACACCATAGAGCGATACAAGATCAGACACAGTAAGAATCCCAAGACACCATGGATAAGATTGCCCTGTGTGTACAAGATACGGATAGGAAATAAAATCGTACATGTGGGCAGGTCCGACACCTGTCGCAAACACGGTGGAGCGGAAAAGGTTCGCAAGGCATTGGTAAATCTATTGGACGTACATGATCACAATCCCAGTGTGCCCAAGACCAAGTACTGGCAGGAAATCAGGTTGCGACACAGACCAAATTCCAGTAATATAAGGATAGGAATAATTGAAACCAATGCGATCGAGAAAACCTATCTACAAGAAGCCATATGAGAAGGTAGACCACTACGAAGAATCAGTGTGGCTCAGCAACGACACACCGATCTTTGAGACAGAATTCACCGCGGTGTTCAGAGACCGTTATCCCTGCGTGGAGGGACACACCCTGTTCATACCCAAGAAGGACACGCCAGAGTATGTAGGCAAGAGCTACGAGCTCGCATACCAGACGGCACAGGACTGGGTGGCGGAAGGGATCATGGCAGGATTCAACGTGGGCATGAACATCGGCAACTGTGCTGGACAGACCATCTACTGGCCACACATACACCTCATACCCAGGCACGAGGGAGACGCTGACAAGAAGGGCGGAATAAGATACGCACACCCCGGAGCGGATCATTACGAATACTACTCAGAGGAAGACACATATGAAAAAGATTAAAAGGAAAAAGAAAATCAGCAGGAAGATCATACCCATGCCCATCTACACGTCACCGGATGGTGGCGAGACCGTGTACGAACAATTACCAAACGGTGAACGCAAACTGGTGGAACAATCACAGCGGGCCCGGGACAACCAGACCGCGTATGATGAGTTGGAGATGGTGGGTGTGGAGGCCATCGAGCTGAGACGTCGGCACCCAGCACTCAAGAAGTCCTGGGATCAATATAAAACAATTTGGCATTTAATCAACACTGTAAATAACAACAATGACTAATTTTGACTGTGTGATTGTTTCAATACCTTTTATTGAATATTACCTACCTCCTGCCGCTCCAGCGGTGTTAAAAGGACATTTAGAAAGCAAAGGATTCAAAGTACAGACTTATGATTTCAATATAACAGTGCGTAAAAAATTCAAAGAAGACGAGTTACCTATAGCGTCTGCTTATTTTCTTAATAATACAACTGAAAAAAATTTTCCAGATGACATATTATCAAAGATCGATATGTTATGTGAAGAGTGGGTGGATACTATTTTACAAAAAAAACCAAAATTCATAGCAATAAGTGTTTTTACATATGATAGTCGAACGGCCTGCGAAATTTTACTAGACAAACTTAAAAGGCGCGACCATGATTCTAAAATCGTATTAGGCGGAATGGGAGTGGCAGAAAGTTGGTTAGACACTGTAAGAGACAAAATAGATTTTTACATTATGGGAGAAGGAGAACTGGCGTTTGAAAACCTTTTACAAGGCAACTTAGATTACAAAGGCATAAACGGTAGAGTTGATCAAATCAAAGATCTTACAGGTCTGGGAACGGCAAACTATGATGACTATGACCTCACTCCCTACGAAACCTTTTATCAAGATAGAAAGGTGGTACAGATTACTGGATCAAGAGGATGTGTACGTAACTGTTCTTTTTGTGACATAAACAACCACTGGCCATCATTTACTTGGCGATCAAGTGAAAGTATCGTTACAGAAATTCAACGCACTTATGAGACGCATGGTGTAAGAGATTTCTTTTTCACTGACAGTCTTATCAATGGTAATCTAAAGGTTTACATGAGTATGGTAGAGAAACTAGCGGATTTTAATTACAAAACTGGAGCGAAAATAACTTGGGGAGGACAGTACATCGTGCGAAAAAGTCAAAACCTAAGCAAGGATTATTTTTCCCTCACCAGAGATAGTGGAGCCTACAATCTGTCTCTAGGAGTCGAAAGTGGTTCTAATACTGTGTTGGCCCATATGAGAAAAGGAGTCACTAGGGAAGACCTAGACGCTTTCATAGAAAATTTTGATACGCACAACATCACATGCCAGTACATGCTGTTGTTTGGATATCCCACAGAAACTGAGGAGGACTTCGAAAAAACACTAGATCTATTTTATGAACATCAAAAATATGTGGCATCAGGAACGATACATGGCGCCACTCTAAATGTTACAATGGGCATAAGTGAAGGAATGCCGATAGCGTCTGCGGAACCAAAAGTTTTTACAAGAGATAAAAGTGAAGATTCTTTGTGGGGTTGGACCTCAACAGTGATTCCAACATTAGATTGGGAAGAACGTCTGAGAAGGAGATTGCTCGCACAAGAAATATGTGATATGTTGAAATGGCCTACTATAAGTGCTGACAGAGAAATAGGAGGTTTATTGAAAACACATGAGAATTATCTATTATGGAAAAAAGGTATTATTACAACAAATATAAACAAGCGACCACTCCTAAGCCAACTATCATAAAATTAATATTGCAGGGCACAGCAGGCAGGCATGGTTATCCGCGAGTGAGAATCTCAGTGGGTAAGAACATTTATTTCAACGATGAGATTAGGAACACACAACAAATCGAATTCACAGTGAAAGAAATAAAAAAAAGAAATGTTCTGAGTATCGAAATGGTCGATAAATCATCTGACGACACAGTGGTCAAAAATGGGAAAATAATAAAAGATAAATTTTTAAAAATCCAAAAAATATGTATGGACAACGTAGACATCAAGAACTACATTTATCAAGGAAGACAGAAACCAATTTACCACAATGAAAATCAAGGCCCTAGGCTAAATTTCTCCGAGCATTTGTTTTTTAATGGGCCATGGAAACTGTTTTATAAAAATCCAGTTACACTTTTTTTGGCATGGTACAACGGGCGTGGACAAAAAATCAATTCGCACGAAAAACAGATGTTGAAAAATAACTATTTGGCACGATTAAATTTTTTGGTAAATTCAAACAACAAATGAAACGAACAACAAACACACCATGGTTATCGTTTACCAGCAGTGTGTGTGCTTCTGTGTGCGTTTAAAGGGGTGATTAAATAGCGTTATGACCAAGTATGTGAGCATAATAGGCAACGGTGAATCGAGGCGTGGATTTGACATCTCGCCATTAAAACTGTTCAGCACAGTGATCGGTTGTAACGCGATCTACAGAGATTTCGTCACAGAGTATCTAGTGTGCGCCGATCGACACATGTGTCAACAGGCTGTGAACGCTGTGGGCAAGGGCACCACCATATTCACTAGAAAGGACTGGGCAGACCAGTTCGCGGCCTGGCCCAATGTTCGTAAATTACCAGACCTTCCTTACTCGGGAGACAAGCGACAGGACGATCAGTTCCACTGGGGCACAGGTCCCCATGCGGGCAACCTGGCACTGACCTACAAGCCCAAAGCCATATTCATGCTGGGCTTCGACCTACACCCATTAGAGAAGGACAAAATCAACAACATGTACACAGGTTCTGAAGGCTACACTTACATCAAGAGACCGGTTGATCCCAGTTACTGGATCTACCAGTTCCACAAACTGATGGGCTACTCGGATCCCGACACTAGATGGATCGTGGTCAACCATGACCGTTGGGAGATGCCCAAGGACTGGTCTAAACATTCCAACGTGTTCCAGGAGACCTATGATGGCATGGCGAAATTCATCAACAAGCAGTTGCATAAAAAATAAGTAGAAGCATGTTTGAAACATACCAAAAAACTAAATGGGTTGACTTAAACAAAGACATCGAAGAGCTTACTAGGATCAGTCACGAAGTTTCTAGTGAAAGAATAAAGGAACCACAAAACACCTACACTGGCAAAATAGATCTGGACTTTGACGAGATTCTAGCAATAAATTTCAAACCAGAAGATGAAGTGCCTTTCCACACTCCAGTGTCAGGAGGTATAGCCCAAACACGCCACGAAGGGATGATCACAGGAAACTGGGTGGGCAAACACCACTTCGACACAGATCACAAGATACATCAAGCAATTCAAAAAAAATTCAAGATCACAAAAACACAGGCAAGACTCAATGTCCAACGACCAGGAACCCTGTGCGGGGTTCACATCGACAAGCACAGAAGTTACACCACGAAAGGAAATTACGATTACAGCAATACACTTACCGAGAACATTTTCCGAGGAATAATATTCTGTAATGATTGGGAGTTGGGGCAGGTGTTCATCACAGGACACCAGACAATAACCAATTGGAAACAGGGAGACACATATGTGTTCCCATGGTACATGTTCCATGGTTCCGCTAATGCCAGCGCAGGCACACGACATCTTGTGATGTTCATGGGCGACAGCGTCCAGTTGACAAAATAAAAAATCAAATCTATAATAATTGCATGATCAGACCAATGGTGGATCACCTCATGGTGCAACAGCAGATACGCGGACCACACCGAGAGTGGAAACACATGGTGTCCGTGATGTGCCTGAACCTGACATACAGGAAACACGTTAAAATTATATTACCACGACTGTTTAAGCGATATCCCAACCCCCAGGCATACCTGCGTGGCAGGTTGAAGACCCAACAAGAGATGTTGCGACCCCTGGGTATGTGGGAGGTGAGATCCAAAAGGATACGTAAAATGACCGAACAGTACCTCACCTGGGACAAGAGGGAGGCCAGTGACCTGCACGGCATCGGCAAGTACGGATCAGACAGTTACCAGATATTCTTCATGGATAGGATTCCGCCCAACGTACAAGACAAGGAGTTGCGGAAATACATTGACAAGCTCGCACAATAGTCTATAATAAGGTTATGTTTGAAAAATACAAAGATGGAGATCTTATCACTCTTAAACTGGCTTCCGGGGAAGAGGTCATAGCGAAATACCAAGGCAACGACGACTCTAGCGTGAGCATAGAGAAGGCACTTGTGCTGATGCAGGGACCTCAGGGTCTGGCGTTCGGTACGTTTTTCTCCACTGCCAACCAGGACGAGGTGATCATGATATCAAAACTGCAGATAATATCCATCGCGTACATCAATGACAAGATCGAGGGCGAGTACAAGCGGATATTCTCGACCATACAGACGCCCGCCAAGCCCAAGATAATCACATGAGCCAGCACTTCGACAAGCACAAGAAGAGCCTGACCGCACTGGTGGACACATCGGAGGCCATGCTGAACGCCATGGAACAGCACGGCGTTGACCCAGAAACTGTGAGCAACAGGCCGGAGTTCTCTGTGCTGATACATTTCCTCAAGAGCATCATTGACGGTGAGTTAAATATACCCAACGAACTAACGGATCGCATCAGAGAGGAGGCGTTCCAACACGAACTTGACAGCAAGATCAACAAGAGGTTGAACTGATGTCAGAGAGGACTGCAAGACTTTCATCCCTCTATAAAAATTCTGCAAGTCATCAACGCAAGGAGACAAGATGACTTACTACTCGACCAAAACATATGGACACAACATAGGATTAGCCTGTGTGTTCAGACAACCCAACGCAGACCACTCACACTGCCACCTACTGCATGGCTATTCACTGGCGTTCAGATTCACGTTTGGATGCAAGGAGTTAGACAACAAAAACTGGGCAGTGGACTTCGGAGGACTCAAACCATTGAAGAAATGGTTAGAGGATCACTTCGATCACAAGACCGCTGTTGACAAGAACGATCCACACCTAGACAAGCTCAAAGAACTGGAGAAACACGACCTCGCGGAGATCGTGGTGTTCGACGGGGTGGGTGCGGAGATGTTCGCCAAGCACGCCTTCGACTTCGCCGACCAATTGATCAAGGAAAAGACCGATGGCAGATGTTTCGTGGAGAGTGTGGAGTGCATGGAACACGGAGCCAACAGTGCGATCTACACTAGAAAATAAAATCTGTATAGAATACGACAATGTAGAAGTCACAGTAGATATCTACGACACCCCGTTGGGCAAGAGATTCATCGAAGCACTGGCAGACAATCTACAACAGAAAAGAGTACTGGAGAAGAATTTCTGTTTCCTAGGATGGGCCAGTTCCAATAGAGATCTCAATTTCTTGTGTAAGGAATTGAACAAGAACATAGACCAGCTCAACTCTTTCAATTTCAAACCTGCCTATGAAAGGATAGAACCATTTGTGGCTGACGATTTCCAGTACAGTGCCAATCTCAAAACAGGAATTGTCAATGATGGGGATCTTATGGCCAAGCCCGGACTACGATTAAAACACGAGGCGTGTAATCTTCTTCATAGGTATTTTGAAGAACTACAAGGAACCGCTTGGAAAACATCGGACTACTACAAGCAGGCAGATGCCAAAACAAGGTATGCGATAAGACAGTTGAATAATCTCTGTCATGAGATTGAAAGTTGGGTTTTGTCCTATAGAAAAAGTGTGATCGAACCAGACTGGATTAGGCCATCGCAGATAACCACGTTCCTAAATGCACCAAGGCATGACCTACACGAAGAGGATTTTGAACTCTTCAAACAAAACAGGTACGACAGGGAATTAGGCGGTGTGTATCTACACTGGTCGCAAGTGGGTAAAACACTGTTTGAAGTGTTCAGGGATGAACACGCACCCAAAATGACCGAAGCATTGTGTTCTGAGATAAACCACCAAAAATTCTATTCCGGTGAGTTCGACGTCGAATGGGGCAACACAATAACCGAATCAACAAACGACTTTAAAAGGGAGGAAATGATAGCATACAGGCAATGGCTAAAGGAAAATAATTTTGACTGGGAAAACCCCAGACTGTCCTTGGGGTACATCAAACTTGGACAAGTGGATCTTGTGTCTTCATTCAATGATGTTTCCTTCCTAGGAGTTTATAAAGTGATGAAACAAAATTTAAATATAAGAAAAATAAAAATAATTGGTGATAAAAACATAGAAAACGATTTTCCTTACACTCTGGAAAGTAACGACTGGGAGCAGATACAAATGGAAGGACTCAAAAGTGGACACTAACCACGTGTTGTGCGTGAAATGGGGCAACAAGTACAGCGCCAAGTACGCCAACGTGTTGAACAGCATGGTCAAGAGGCACACCACGGTGCCCTACCAGTTCCACTGCCTCACAGATGATCCAACAGGCATTGAAGCAGAAATCAATGTGATCAGATTGCCTAAAGATCCATGGATCAAATCGTGGTGGAGCAAATTGTGGATGTTCGCACCCGAGATGCCAGTCAAGGGCAATCTACTTTTCTTTGATCTCGACGTGGTGATATTCGACAACATAGATCCATTGTTCTCCTACACCGGCAAGTTCAACATCATCAGAGACTTCAACAGATGCAGGGTCAAAGACTGGAAAATGAGCAACAGCAGTTGTATGCGTTGGCAGTCGGGCACCATGGACTACCTATGGCTGGAGTTCAAGGATAGGTCAGCACAGATCATGCAACAAAACCACGGTGACCAAGACTGGATAAACAAGAGGGCCAGCAACGACATCACCTGGTGGCCAGACGAATGGATAAGGAGTTATAAGTGGGAGATGGTGGGACTCAAGGACACCAAACTGCTTACCAAGGATGGCAAGAGATATTTCAGGACACCTGCCAAGATAGAACCCGGCAATCGGGTGGCCGTGTTCCATGGTCTACCAAACCCCATGGAGTGTGCTGACAAGTTCGTGGAGGAAAACTGGCGATGAGTTATGGACAGATCAAAGTCAAGAGGGTCAAATCCCACCTAGATGAAATACCTGAGGACTGTGGATACGAGAAGAGGTTCAGATACAACATAGACATGAACGACAACGGGATCTCCGGTGAGTGCATAGAATGGTGCCAGCGAAACTGCAAACACAGATGGGGGTGGTGGTTCGAGCAGAAGGATCTCTACAGCACCGCATGGCACAACTGGGAAGACCAACATGCCTACATGAGTTTCGCGAGTAAAAGGGAGGCCATGAGATTCTGGCTGACCCTAGGGGTAAAACACATAGCAAAAAATGAAAGATAATTACTAGTATGAGCTTATTTGAAATCACAGACGCCGCAAAATCACAGATCGAACGCCTGCTGGAGAAGAACCCTGGCAAGTACGCTGTGAGCCTGGCGGTGCTGGGTGGTGGTTGCGCGGGCTTCAAGTACGAATGGGGATTCGCGGACACCAAGGAGAGCATAGGTAATGGCGACCATGTCGAGGACTGGGGCACGGGACGGTTCGTCGTAGACGAGACCTCAATGCTGTACGTGGCGGGCACCCGGATCGACTGGATCGAGGAAACGTTTGGATCACAGTTCGATATATCAAATCCCAACAGTTCCAGCTCGTGTGGTTGCGGGGAATCATTCGGCATCTGATGGACACGGCTTTCATCATAGGCAATGGTGAGTCCAGGAACATCTTTCCAATACAAAATTTGAGAGGCAAGGGCGTGGTGTATGGCTGTAACGCCATCTACCGAGACCATCCAACCCTGTGTGATCACATAGTGGCGGTGGGACCAGAGATGTTCCAAGAGCTTCAAGAGTGGCATGGGTCAGCAAACACCAAGGTCCGCATACATGGCATCAACGACGTCAGCGGCTGGGACTACATCTGCGATGGCGATCGAGAGACCGATGTTCCCGCGGGACTGAAACTGTACAGGATCTGGCGTGGCGGTAACATAAAGAAAGGTGGCAAGATCAAGACCAATGACTTCTCAAAGGCAAGGGGGTCTGGTTGCAGTGCGGTGCTGATGGCGGCGGAGAGTGGGATCCGTAACGTGGTGATACTGGCGTTCGACATCATGGGCGCCCGGCAGTGGGAGATGGAGACACCCAGTCGCATACAGAACAACATCTACAAAGAGACCAGGAACTACCAAGGACGCGAGAGCATGAAAGCGTATTTGAAGTATGAATGGATGTACCAACTGCGACAGATTTTCCGTAGATTCCCAAAGACCGATTTCTATTTCATCAATCGCAGGGAGTACCTGGAGGGCAATCCGTTCCTGCGTTGGTACTTTGATCAACCAAACATAAAGTCGGGCATATACGCTGACCTGCAGAGATGGATCACGGGCGAGCGTGATCTCATACGCTGGCAGAAATTATAGGGTCTTGGAACTGCTGGCGTCCAGTTGGTAGATCCGCCTCATCTTGACACCCACTGACTGCGCGAACTTCTTGCTGTCACACAGGTGACACACGTGCTTGTAATCGTTGGATGCCCTCTGCACGTCAACACGTGACTTGGGCCTCATGAATATCGTAGAACAACTGTCGCAACGGAAAACATATATGGTGTAGGTGCGGCGGAAGGTGTGGGGGACACCCAATTTGCTCTGCCTCTTGTGTAACCTGAGGGTCTTGAGCGTCTCTATGAACATACCAGTATTTAATAAATACGCATAACAGATTATGGCGAAACTTACGATAGACACAGGGGCGGCGGGCAATCCGGCAACGGGCGACACCCTACGCACGGCGATGACCAAGGTCAACGCCAACTTCACGGAGATCTACAACGAACTGGGCTCGGACGGCACGTTCAGCAACATCTCGTTCGCGGGCAACACCATCAGCACTGACAACACCAATGGCGATCTTACCATCGATCCCAATGGCACGGGCAGGCTGGTCATAGACGCCACCATCACCAACACTACGACGAATTCCAACATCACCATATCGCCCAACGGCACTGGGGCCATCGACGTTGACACCAGCAGGATAATAAATGTCACAGATCCCACTTCAGCACAGGACGCCGCCACCAAGGCCTACGTGGACGCAACATCAAGGACCGGTGACCTAACAATAACCGGTAGCACGATATCAGCACCGTCGAACGCGGCCCTCACACTGACCACGTCAGGTACGGGCAACATATCACTTTTCGACAACACATCAGTGCAGGGCACACTGGGGGTGTCCAGCGACATCACAGTGGATGGCACGTTCAACAGGATAGGTGACTTCACCTTCAGTGGCACCAGCATCAGTTCAGGCAGTTCAACGGCGATCAACATCAACGAGCAGTTGAACGTGGATGGCGCGATGGAGGTGGGAGGAGACATCCTTCCGGCCACGGACAACTCGCAATACCTGGGCAGTGCCTCCAAGAGATGGCACACCTTGTATGTGGGACCAGGATCGATCAACATAGCGGGCGCGTCCATAACCAACGTGGGTGGCATACTCAAGATACCAGGTGGAGTGGAAGGCACACAGGGACTGTCAGGTCTCTTCGTTGACCCCACCTCTCTGCCCTACGGTGGAGAGAACGACGTATTAGGATCACTGTTCAACTACGACGGTACCACTGTGTTCTATGAACAGAGCACATGGACCAATATCAAATATTACGTGGAGAACGTGGCGGGCTACAGCGGCTGGGTAGTCGGTGACGCACTGCCGACTGATCCGATAACGGGCACCTTCGATGATCCATCAGGAACCACCATAGTCCCGGCAACATTCTCGGCCACCACATCAGGCAACAACCTGGTCAGCCTCAAACTGCTGACTGGCGGTAGCGGACTGGGGGCGGGGGCCACGGACAACATCCTGGCGTTCAGGGTGGGAGACCCCATCACCACATACGCGGTCACGCCATACAGTGGAGTGCTGGGAACGGCCAACCCACAGGGAACCATACAGTCAGATTCCACGTTCACGGGCAGTGTGAACGTCAACAGCAACCTGTTCCTACACGACAGCGTGGACGCCTACGGCACCATATCGATGAACTCCAACAAGATCACGGACCTGGGCACGCCGACGGCCACCACGGACGCGGCCACCAAGGGCTACGTGGACACGCAACTGTCTTCTTCATCACACAACATCACGTTCGTTGGTGATGACTCAACGGGAACTGCGGTAACACAGGGCGAAACTTTTAAATTCGCTGGAACACAGAACATCACCACAGCGGTGTCAGGTGACACACTGACCATAACAGGACCAGACCTAAGTTCATACGCCACTCAGTCATACGTGACATCACAGGGCTACATAACAAATTCAACCACAACCATAGTTGGCGATGACTCTACAGGCACAACTTTGAATTCGGGCGAGACCATCAAGATAGCGGGAACACAGAACATAACGACTGCCGTCAGTGGTGACACACTGACCATAACAGGACCGGATCTGAGTTCATACGCCACGCAGTCATTTGTCACATCACAGGGCTACATTATCACAGACGCAGGTAAATTTATTGTGGTCGGTGATGATTCGACTGGAACGACTATCAATTTAGGTGAGACCATCAAGATAGCAGGAACTCAAAATATTACAACAGCAGTATCAGGTGATACTTTAACCGTCACTGGTCCTGATCTGTCAAACTACCTACAGAACACGGGCACACAGACCATCGACAACATCAGTTTCAACGACAACATCATCTCAACATCATCCAACGCTGACCTAAATCTAAATCCAGGAGGCACGGGACAGGTCGTGGCCAACTCGGCATTGAAGATCAACAAAGGTTACATCGAGGCCATCAACACATTGACATCCAGTTCGACCATCACTGTGGACTTTTCAGTAGCATCAGTACACACTGTGACACTGGCGGAGAACACACAATTCGTTGTCACAAATCTACCAACGGGTGCGACGGGCACCATAATCATCACACAGGACGGTGGCGGATCAAACACGGGCTCATTCGGCACTGATGGATCCACAGCGGTCAAGTTCGCGGGTGGCACACCAACGCTTTCAACGGCGGGCAACGCCATTGACGTTGTGACCATATTCAACGACGGCACCAACTATCTGGGCAACATAGCCAAGGCGTACGCGGCATAGGGGACACCATGCCATTGAGATTCTCATCATCAGTGCTGACCACAACAGCAGGAGCGGGTTACTCGGCACCGGACTTTGTCAGCTCTGGGTTGACTGCCTACTATGATCCAGCCAACCCACTGAGTTATTCGGGATCAGGAAGCACACTGACGGACCTCTCCGGCAACGGCATCGACGGCACCATAGTGGGAGCCACACACACGGACAACACATACTTCACACTGGACGGTGTCAACGACTACATCGTGACCGGCAACTGCTACTCGGCCATCAGCGCCGCGGACACGCACACCGTGGAGATGTGGGTTTACCTCAATGCGGTAAATGACTCGTTGTGGAGTGACCTGGGTAGCACAAACAATCCAGCCACATCAACTTATCACTTCGCTGGCTCACAGATCCTACAGGTGGGACCATTCCAGCAGATCATAACGGGACTGTGGAACGGCACGGCCATCACACGTGACGTGGCGGGTTCGGGCACACTGACGGGTGCGTGGAAGCACGTGGTCAGGACCTATGATGGCACCACTCTGAGGGGTTACCTAAACGGCGCCAACGGGGGCGGCGGTGTGGCAATGACATTCGACAGTCCCGATGACGATGGCGAGAGCAGTTGGTACCTGGCGTTCGGAGCGGAGGACACAACCACCTATAACAGCTCAACGGCGGGTTGGTTGAGCGGTCGTGTGGGCATAATGCGTGTGTACGACAGGGCCCTGAGCGGTGCGGAAGTCACGTCAAACTACAACGACGCCAAGGCCATCTACGGCCTGTAGTATCCGCTAAATACCATTAAATTATGGCACAACAACTGATCAACATAGGTGTAACGGCGGACGACGGCACGGGCGATACCATCAGAGGCGCGGGCATCAAGATCAACGAGAACTTCACGGAACTGTACGCTACAGCGCTAGCCCAGACCCAGATAGGACTGTTGGGCAACAACATCAGCACCACGCAGAGCAACGCGGACCTGGTGTTCAAACCGTCGGGGGGCCTGGGCGCCATTGTGTTCCCGGGAATCACCATAGATGACAACAACATCCGAGCCAACAGGAGCAACGATGACCTCGTGATCAAGGCCAGTGGCACTGGCTCCGTGGTGATCGGTTCACTGTCATTCTCAGGCACGTCTATGTCGTCCTCTGACTCCTCCCTGGTCAACATCAACGAGACCTTGAACGTTGACGGATCACTGACTGCCAACAGCACGGGAGGCCTGGTGGATTCCGGACCAGTCACAATAAACTCCACTTTGGACGTCGATGGACTCACAACATTGTCCTCGCTGACGGTTTCCGGCAACAGCAGTTTCGCTGGGGTGACCACAGTGGACAACCTCACGTTCAATGACAACATCATTTCAACTTCATCCAACGCTGACCTGAGGCTGACGCCCGGGGGCACGGGGGTGGTCAACGTGTCAAACCTCACCATTGATTCCAACATCAACCTAACGGACAACGTCATCCGTGTGATCAACTCCGACTCGGACCTGGTGTTGTCCGCAAACGGATCCGGCGTGGTAAGGATCAGCAAGATAGATCTGGACCAAGGAAACATAGACAACACGGTGATAGGTGGCAACACTCCAGTGGAGGCCACTTTCGAATCTCTGTCATTACACACCGCCAACACCGCGGGCATAACGATAACAGACAACAAGATCACTACCACTAGGTCCAACGAGTCACTGACGATCACAGCCAGTGGCACCGGGCACGTCAAGATGAACGGATTCCAACTGCCCAACACAGATGGGTTCGGCGGACAACTGCTAAGGACCGACGGCGCCAAGACAGTTACTTGGGAGAGCGCACCACCGTTCGTGGTCTCAAACACTGATGTACAGGACGCCACCGCCACGGTGCTGGGCGCGAGTTCCGCCGCACAGGTCATAGACTCGTGGTCCGCTACCACATACCGTAGCGTCAAGTACCACGTACAGGTGTCGGACACAACGGCCGACAGGTACAGCCTCACAGAGGCCAACGTCACGCACGACGGATCCACGGCCTACATCAGCACTTTTGGCAGGTCAGGCAATGGCACAGGCGACGGATCCACCGCGTACGAGCCCTTACAACTGTCCGTGGACGTCTCAGGCGGTAACGTTAGATTGCTAGGAACAGTAAATAACACAAACGACCAGGTTGTTAAACTGGTGAAACGAGTGATAGAGGTTTAAAAAGATGGCACAACAGACACTGAACGTAGGAACCAACGCCAATGATGGAACGGGTGATAACCTGCGTGTGGCCATGCAGAAGGTCAACGAGATGTTCACCGAACTGTACCTGTCGCCACTGTCGGGCGGAGACCTGGAATTCTCCGGCAACGAGATCAGGGCCACCAGGAGCAACGACGACATAGTTTTCAAGCCCGCGGGCACGGGTGCGGTGTCTATGCCAGCCATACGATTCAACGACAACAACATAGAGGGCACGAGGTCCAACGATGACATAAATCTCTTACCATCTGGCACGGGGTCGGTCATGGTCAACTCAATCAAGATAAGTGGCACGACACTGAGCTCGGACGACTCAGCGGCCATCAATGTGAACGAAGATCTACTCGTGGACGGAGCCCTGAATGTGTCTGGCACCACCACCATAGATGGTGCCGTGAGTTTAGGATCCACATTGGACGTTCCCTCTGGGCTGACCAGTCTATCAACATTGACAGTGACCGGTACCACGAGCCTGGCAGGCACGACCACCATAGACAACCTCACATTCAATGACAACATCATATCATCCACCTCCAACGCGGACATACGACTTGAGCCAGGTGGCACAGGTGCGGTCATCATAGACAACCTCACAGTGGACGGCAACGTCAACATCACCGACAACGAGATCACCACCACGCAGAGCAACTCCGACCTGGTGCTGACCGCCGCGGGCACTGGCAGTGTGGTGATAACATCGGACGTGGACATCAACGGTGGCACCATAGACGGCACAGTGATAGGCGCAACGACCCCGGCCGCGGGCACGTTCACCACCGTGACCACCAGCACTGCCGTGAACATCGACGGAGTGACCATAACTGACAACACCATATCCGCCAACAGGAGCAATGATGACCTAGAACTGTCAGGCAGTGGGACAGGCACCATCACCATCAACGGTTTCACATTCCCCACAGTGGACGGATCAACAGGTGAATTCCTACAGACCAACGGTGCGGGCCAACTCAGTTTCGCCAATCTTTCAGCACCCACCACGCTGAACCACTCCGAGATCGGAGACAGCACCGCCACAGTGGCAACGTCGGCAACTTCTGTGATCGACACCTGGGACGCCACCGCATACAGGAGCGCCAAGTACTACATCTCGGTGTCTGACGCAACCAACAGCAGGTTCGAGATAGTGGAGGCCAACGTGGTACACGGGCCCAGTGCTGACAGCACCACAGAGGCCTACATCAGCATCTTCGGCAACACCACCAACCACACTGCTCCTCTGGCCACGTACACAGTGGACGTGCTGAACGAGACCGTGAGGCTGAAGGCCACAAACATAACCGATGACAGCACGGTGTTCAAGATACAGCGTGTGTTGATAGACCTATAATAATCACATTAGGTTTATAGAATACTTGCTAAATATACCTACAAACCAGGAGATTTACACCAATGGCCAAACAAACCATCAACATAGGATCCAGCGCCAATGACGGCACGGGTGATCCATTAAGAACAGCATTCGACAAGATCAACGACAACTTTACAGAGTTGTACGGCACGGACAACGACATAAACACGTTGGACGCCAATATGAACGTCAACAACTTCGCCATAACCACGGGAGTCACCAACGGTGACATCACTGTGACACCAAACGGCACGGGAAACATCAACCTGGGATCAGTGACCATAAACGGAAGCACCATCAGTGCCAACGATTCAACACAGATCACCGTGGCGGAGAACATACAGACCACAGGCACACTGAACGTGTCGGGAGCAACCACTCTAGCAACTTCACTGACTTTGGCATCAGGGGCAACTGTTACTACTATTCTAGACGAGGACGCGATGGGATCAGATTCAGCCACAGCACTTGCCACACAACAGTCTATTAAGGCCTACATCGATGCACAAAACACTGCGCAGGATCTCGACTTTACGGCAGACGACTCCACTACAAATTCAATAGACCTAGATTCAGAAGTGATGCAGTTCTCAGGGGGCACAGGTATCACTACAAGCGCGACAGGTAACACAGTTACTACAGCGATCGATTCAACGGTTGTCACTTTGACAGGTTCACAAACATTGACCAACAAAGTTTTGACCAGTCCTACTATATCTTCACCATCGATCAACGGGGTGACCACAACGACGTCGTTGACCACAAATGATATCACATCAAATGGATCAAACGCCAACATAACCATAAATCCACAAGGAACAGGAACAATCGAATTAGGTGCGGCAACAAACATAACAGGTAACGCATCGGTTTCAGGAACACTGAGCACCGCTGACATAACCACAACCGGTAACCAGACCATATCAGGGTCACTGACAACGGGTACGCTCAACATAGGGGATCTCAACATCGACGCACAGGGCAAGATCACAACGGACACCAACGGTGATGTGGACATCGATCCATCGGGCACGGGCGCCATCAATCTGACAGGCCCTACCAACATCACAGGCACGGCAACAGTCACCGGACAACTAAACGTCGACAACCTGAGAATGGACGCCAACACAATATCATCTACTTCGGGTGGAATCACAATCTCACCACTGGCCAATGAAACTTTGGCACTGGGTGGAGTGGTGACAGCCGCAGAGTTCCAGGCAACCCTGGCAGAGATAACCACTTTGAGGGCTGACACAATACAAAACGACACGTCAAACGGAGACATTGTCGTGAGCACACAAGGAACAGGAGTGGTGGACTTCAACACCGCTACACAGAGCACAATAGGCGCCAACGGAGCGGCGTCGGCATTGACCGCCAACCCAGTGGGCTACCTTAAGATCAAGATCGCGGGTGCCGACAGGATCATCCCGTTCTACAACGCATAGTGATATAAAGACGAGATTATGAGGAAACGCCACACGGGCAGACAGCACAGATCACCCCGATCAGAGATCACCAGGCTGGATGACGCCATACGTCGTGAGGGTGACAAGGTGGAACGGGAACGCCTGAGACAGCACCGGGAACACTGGATTCGCACGCAGAATTCTAGCCAGTAATCGCCAATAAATACCCTTGTAAGGAGTAACTTAATGGCAACACCAGTGTGGACCACCACGGCAGGTAAAATTGCATCCATAGACGAGCAGGTCGCTTATTCTCTTCAACTAGAAGCGAACACCAGTGACTCTACGGCCATAACTTACTCCGTGATAGCAGGTAGCCTGCCCCCAGGAATGAGGGTCACAACAGATGGGCTACTGACAGGTACCCCGGCCGAGGTTGCCAAGAGAACTCTTTACACCTTCGTCGTGCGAGCCACGGCCGGTGCCTCTATCACAGACAGGACTTTCAGTTTAGATGTCAAAGGTGCGGACGCACCCGTGTTCACCACCGCGTCCGGACAACTGTTGTTGGATGACTCCACCAGCGTGGGTCTCTACTGGGTCATTGACGGATCCAGCGTCAACTTCCAGATGCAGGCCACGGACACTGACACCGAGGCGGGGCAGACCCTGGTGTACGAGATAGTCAAGGGCGAACTGCCACCAGGAGTGACCATGAGCAAGACCGGCTTGATCTCCGGCATCGTGCGACTCACGGAGGATCAAAGATTTGGACCACGTGGAGGGTTTGATGCCAACAATGAGGACTACGACGACGTAGTTTATGACAAGACAGTAGTAACAAAAAGTATCAGCAAGAATTTCGATTTCATAGTGAGAGTATCAGACGGGACCAGTTATGTGGAACAAAACAATTCAATATTTGTGTACTCAGCAGACTACTGGCGCGTGTCAAACACACAGATCACCATTGACGCCACACAGATAGATGGGTCACCACTGACAATGGACCTGAGCGCCAACAGGCGACCGGTGTTCAGAACTGCTCCGGATTTAGGAACTTTCAGACATGACAACAACGTGGTCATTATTATCGACGTTGAGAACTTTGATCCTCTGCAGGGTGACCTCGAGTACAGCATACAGTCTGGATCACTACCCCCAGGACTGCAGATAGACATCAACTCAGGTGAAATTTACGGCACATTGGCCAGACAGACGGCAGTGGAGGTTGATTATTCCTTTACAGTGCGGGCCAACAGAGTGATATCGCCCGGAGTCAACGTTTTCGAAGATCAAACATTCACAATGAAGGTCGTGGGAGAGATAGACATCGGCATATCATTCACCACGCCAGCACAAGTTGGCACTCTACAGGCCGGAATTCCTAGCCTGTTGGCAATAGAAGCAGTCAATGACACACCTAACCGGGTGCTTACATATTCCGTGACCAGTGGCACACTGCCTCCGGGCATAACTTTATCACAGTCCGGCAACCTAGTGGGCACCATAGATGCCAGTGATTTCACAGACTCCACTAGATCATACACATTCACGGTCACCGTCAGTGATCAGTATCAGATCTCCGCCACATCCAAAGAGTTCACTGTCAACATTGACATTCCATTCACACAGACCGAGTACGGTAACATGACCGGACACGCCACATCATTGATAGATCAGAATATATTCTACAACATCGCACAGGATCCCAACATCAACTCACCGGCATACATCTACAGACCGGAGGATCCTAACTTCGGTATGCGTTTGAAACCAGACATGCTGATGATGGCCGGTCTTGAGGCACAGACCCTCACCGAGTTCCAACAACAGATGGAGCAGAACCATGCTCCCAAAACACTTTACTTCGGTGACCTAAAGACTGCTGTGGCCAAAGAAGGCACAACGACCAAGTATGAGGTTGTGTACATAGAGATAAAAGACAGCATGGTCAACAAAGATGGCGTTGCGGTTTCCAGTTCCATAAGGTTACGAGACGCGGTGGTCAAACCTATGTTAGGTCCCAGGGCATCCAGTATGAACGCTACAACCGACTACGTGGACTATGAGGTCACCACAGACGGGGGTCTATCGTTCAGCACAGCAGGATCCAAGGTCAGGTACGCGAACCAACTGTCAGCGGACTTGGGATACATGGAAACACTGTACCCCAACGCGGTGGCCAACATGAGATCTAGGATGAAGAGTTTAGGACACAAGGAATGGGACTATCTTCCTTTATGGATGAAGACCACACAGGCGGGAGATCTCGCACCACTGGGTTATGTGATGGCAGTTCCGATATGTTACTGTCAACCAGGCACCTCAGCACTTTTAAAGAAAAGGATCGAGGACAAAAATCTGGACTTCAAAGATATCAAATTCATCATAGACAGATATCTGGTCAGCAACAGTACAGTGACCCCAGACGAATTCACGGGCGATGGATCGACCACTTCTTTTGAATTGGACGAGATAGTCCATGAGCAGGACATTTACGTGCTGGAGGGCACAGAGCAGGTTTACGTTGGTGAGGGCGTAACAGCGGACAACAACATCGATCCGTCTTGGCTGACTGCTGACAACACCCTGCGGTCATCGGACCACGAATACGGCATAGAACTCTCACACGACACGGTAAACAGGAAGACCACCATAACGTTCACCAAGGAGGTGCCAAGCGCTGGCACAATAATAAAGGTGGAGAGAAGCAACGATAAATACCTTAAATTTAGAGACAAAGGAATACAATAATGGCAAGTAACATAGTACCAGGCAACATAGACGCGACCTATCCGAAAGCAGGACAGGACAACAGCTCACAGGGTTTCAGAGATAACTTCAGTGGTGCCAAAAATAACTTTACCTATGCTAAAACTGAGATAGAGGACCTACAGACCAACAAGGCCAATCTAAACGCCGCCAGCAACTTTGCTGACAACGAGGTAACCAGGGCCAAATTCAAGGACACCAGTCAGACCGTGTATCCGCATGGAACAGTCAGCAGTGGAAACGTCACACTGGACCACGAGAACGGACATTACCAAACACTGACCATCACAGCAGACACCACTTTTGCTTTCCAAAATTTTCCACCATCTGGAGCATTGGGTAGGATCATATTAGATGTGACTGTGTCAGCAGGTGCAACCAATCTAGTGTTCCCTAGTGCAGTGATCAAAGCGGACAACGTCACAGGCAGTGACGGTACGTCAGACACTATAGCGCCGGGACTGGGCAGGGCACTCTACGAATTCATGTCACCAGACGGTGGTACAACGGTGCTGATGCATCAACTGGGCAAACAGTACGCCTAACACATAAAGGGGTATAATGTACTTCCATCCACTACAAGAAGAGATAGGCAACATGAGCGAGGAGGAGATCTCCAATCGCATCAAGGAGCTGTCAAGGAAAGTGGCCATAGCGAGACGTGGTCGCAATCCAGAGATGTTGTCCAACCTACAGATGGCGCTGAGGACCTATCAAGATGCCATAAGGCAAAGGCGCATCGAGGAATGGCACAAGAACAACAAGAAGTTGAGGAACGAACCAGATATCGGCGATTTGATCAACATCGACTAGTAAGTAAACTAGATGTCAAGCAGTTTCACTTGGAACACCAAATTCAAATCAATCATAGTCGTGGACGGAGAACTGTTCCCCAACGAATACTCCGTTGAACTCACGCTGACACCACACACCGCAGACCTCAAGGAACAGACTGCATACTTTGACAGGTTAAAAAACCTGTTCGAACAGGTGTTCGCCAACACCATAACCACCTGGCGTGAGGAGAAACTTTATTCCGTTTTGAGGAAGAACAGCACCAACAGATTCATTGAATTACCAAGGCCACCCTATGACCAGATCATGGCCGCGGTGTGCTACTGCAAGGCCAACAGCATATTGGACAGCAAGATCATCATAGAGAGGATAGCCCTGAGCTCATGGCAGGGTGATGGTATTACCTACACGGTTGACAAGGACAGCAAAGAGCTTATACTGTTAGATAGGCCTGACTGGTTCTCGCAAGAATTCAGCCATTTCGACCCATGGTGGTTGAGGCCAGACACGGCGACATATGATGAGGAACTTGACAAGGGCATATACACAGGACACTTCAGTTGGACGAACCAACAGATCACCATTGACAAACAGCACCAGGAACATGCTAAAATATTCGAATTCAACCCAAAGGTGCTAGATGGCGGAAAAGACAAAGACAAATGAACACGGTGATGTGATCTTCTCGGAAGAGGATGCCATAGAACTAATCTACACCAATCCAGAATTTGACATATCAAGACTGTTCTTCGATGACACAGAGAAGTATTCCACGGCCTTGAAACAACTTGGATTGAATCTGCCAAGCATAAACACCGCACCAGAAAGACAAACACTGTCAGAGTTTGACAGGTCGAACATCGACCGCTGGCACATGCCAGAGAAATATTACCAAATCAACGTTTTACAATGGTTGTTGGAACGATGCCAAAACGACGAGGAACGATTGCGTGTGCAGATGGAATACGACCTCTTTGAAAAGAAGAAATTCGTCCGAGTGCTACAGTTCTTGATCTATTTCGTAGACACACTCAGGGCCAACAACATAGTCTGGGGAGTGGGTCGTGGATCAAGCGTGGCCAGTTTCTGCTTGTTCCTGATCGGGGTACACAAGATAAATCCCCTGCTGTACAATTTGGACATCACGGAATTCCTGCGATGATAAGTAATCAATATAGGAGTATATTAAAATGGTAGCAAGAGCACCCAGAAAGAGAATGTACAGAACCATGCAGGGTCGGATGGTAGACATAGAGAAACTGAGAGCGGCCAACGAATCCGTGCAGGCAGTGGGCAACATGAACGTCAACGCCAAGGGAGACGTGTTGGGAGCGGGTGGACAGATAGTGACACCAAAGGAAAAGATCATACAGAAATACTACGAACAACCCAAGGGCATGGTCAGTGACACACCGACCAAGGGCAAACCTATGCCAGCACCCAAGTCAGAGACAGTGAAGACTGTGCAGAAGATGACACCTGTTGCGGCAAAACCTGAACCCAAGAAAACAGTTGCGTCACAACCAAAGAAAGTGGAAACAAAGGTGGAGGCGGAGCCCACACCGGTCTCGACATTCAAGCCAAAGACCGAGACCACAGAGAAAAAAGGCATCGACGCCGCTCTTGACGGATTGGAATAGATCCGCTATAATACTTCTACAATGGGACAGATAGAAGACTTACAGGCAAAGGGATTCGGATCACACGGTGGAAAACAGTACACCGTTGACTACGACATAACACCACTTAAAAAGAGGGTGTTGGTATCTGACATGCAGTTCGGTGCAACCAAGACCAAGGGCGGAATCATACTCATGGACGACGACGGCACCGAAGCGGGCATACACCCACGTTGGGCCAAAGTGTACGCCATTGGAGATCAACAGGACGACGTTCGGGTTGGACAGTGGGTGCTGGTGGCACACGGTAGGTGGAGCAGGGCACTTAAGGTCAAGAAAAACGATGTTGAATTGGAAGTGAGGATGATCGATGAGAACGATATCCTGTTACTGTCAGACGATGAACCAGACTTCAACAACAGACAGGCCGGATACATCAACACCGGCGGCATGAGACAGATGACCTCCCTGCCGGGCAATGACTAAGAAGATATTGTTCCTGGGCTGTAGCAATTTGGCCGAGGATAAACAGGAAATCAACAAAGAGCAGATATGGAAGGACGTTGTGTTTGGTGATGACGTCGAAATCACTAACCTGTCATACCACGGTGTTGGCAACCAATTCATATATGGTAACTGTGTGGACTACATATCAGATCATAAAGTTGACTACGTGTACTGTCAGTTCACAGGACTGGCAAGGCATGACATCTGCATCGACGAAGAAGCTCCGATGCCTGGGTATGACTACGCCATAAAAACTTATAAACGGAGATACCTATGTTCGGGAGGCAAGGTAGGGAGTTGGATGGGCACAGACAAGACCACAGAAATTTTCATGCCCGTGTATTGGCGCACTGATGAATACGATCATGTGGCTCGTGAAAGTGTACAAGCAGTGGCCGGCACCATATGGTTCCTGCAACAGAACAAGATACCATTCAACTGGACTTTCTTCTACGACATATGCAATCCGGCACACCCAGACGAAGAAAATTATGACGGTCGAGTCAATGAATTTCCAAAGATACTTGACAAGACCCATTGGATAGATTCAGATCCCCACACATATTGTTACCGTAACAACGGACTGCTGGAGGACAACTGTCACTTCAAGAACCCTGTGTACAAGCAATGGCTACAATCAGTGCGTGAGCAACTGGATTTTCATCAGTAGACAGCACACAGAAAAGTGTTACAATATACTATGATTCAGCGTTTTGGTTTCTGTTGCAAATGGCTCAATGACGAGTCGGAGTTTGGCGGAATGAAAGTCAACGCCAAGGACCGGGATCTCAATGGCAGGTCAACCACGATGCGTTGGTTACGTGAACACCGAGACGAAGCCGAACAGCGACAGTGGGACATCATGACACACAACACCACGGCCGCACGTAGACTGATAGAAAGAGTGGGCACACTACCACCTGAACGCAGGATGGTGAGGCTGGGATCGGAGATGCTACAGGGCTACACAGAGAAGGACTGGAAGTCATGGTGGCAACAACGGTACATACAGGATCATTTACAGAATTTATTCGCTCCCGTGGGAGAGATGGCACGCAAGTTGGACGTTAAGGTTTCATTCCATCCAGGACAGTTCTGTGTGCTGGCATCAGAGACTCCGGACATAGTTGAACGTAGCATAGAAGAATTCGAATACCATGCGGACATGGCAAGATGGATGGGCTTTGGCAAAACATTCCAAGATGGTTGCAAGATCAACGTACACATATCAGGACGTCAAGGTCCAGATGGTATCAGAAAGGCACTACCGAGACTATCTCAAGAAGCACGTAACCTCATCACAATTGAGAATGACGAGATGGGACATGGACTGGAGAAGAGCCTTGAACTGGAGAAGGACCTTGCACTGGTCCTTGACATACATCATCATTGGATCAGAGACGAGGAATACATCGAACCCACAGACGACAGGGTCAAACGTGTTATAGATTCGTGGCGTGGACAGAGACCTAGTATGCACTACTCTTATTCTAGGGACGAACACCTAGCGGTAGCAGATCTTGGTGATAGGACACACACCGAGATGCATGATATTAAAATGTTATTAGAGCGTGGTTGCAAGAAACAGAAACTGCGGGCACACTCGGACCTATTACCAAACAGAGCGGTAAATGACTGGGCACTTTCATTTTCGGAGAACTTCGACATACAGGTGGAGGCAAAAGGTAAAAACATGGCCTCTGAACAATTATATAGACAATATCTGGAAAACACTTTATAGTGTTAACAGGCACCTATAAAAATGATTTCTGATTTGAACAAACATAGATTTGAATATATCTGGCATCTGTACAACAAAAATATAACAGATAAGGACATGCCATTCCACTCTCATGTTCCATGTGATCCGTCAGTGTGGCAATTCCCCGATCATCTAATTGAATACCACAGACTTGTTTTTGATTTAGGATACACTTCATTGAAGAACAAAGAAGTTTTGGATATTGGATGCGGCATAGCCTGGTACTTGGGTAGCATGGAAAACTTAGTAAAAAAATATGTCGGAGTAGATATGAACGAAAAGCGTATAAGGTACGCTAAAATCATGTCAAAAATCGTGGATGTCGACACAGAACTCAATGTGTTACCTGCAGAAAAAGTTTCGTGTGAAACTGACACAATAATGATGTTGTCAGTCGCACATCAAATACCTCAGATAAAAAATATCTTAAACAAATTTAAATGTCAAAATATAATTTTAGACTGTTGGGAAGAGAAAAACCAGGTCCACATGAACGATGTCATAGACTTTCTAGAAAAACACAAAGGGTTCGTGCTTACAGGAAAACATCTATATGATTACGCTGGAAAAAGTGATTCTGGCAAAGGACAGACCTACGAGGGTGATAGATATATTTTACATTTCAATAGACAAACCAAGGAAACTTCTGTAATATAACAACATGGTAGACGAAAAAGAGATCAAAAAACTCAACACTAAGATCGATCACTTACAGAAGACCGTTGAGGAACTTCGAGACAAACTGTACACTCACATCAAGTTCATAGACAGCACTTATGAGGGACTTAAGAATCCCATAGAAGCGGCGAGGAAATGGTTACGTAGATGAAAGACCTCTGGGTAGAAAAATACAGGCCAAAAACATTAAAGGAATATGTCGTCCGAGACGACGCACAGCGACAACAGATACAGAGCTGGATAGACGAGAAGTCCATACCACACTTGTTGCTATCAGGAGCGCCGGGGGTGGGCAAGACCACACTGGCCAAGATGCTGTTCCATGAACTGGATGTTTCCAGTTATGACATCTTAGAGATAAATGCTTCAAGAGAAAATAGTGTTGACACAGTTAGAGAGAAGATCAACAACTTCGTACAGATAATGCCTTTCGGAGCATACAAGTATGTACTACTAGACGAGGCGGACTACATGTCACCAAACGGACAGGCCGCACTGCGTGGCGTGATGGAGGCCTATCATACGTCAGCGAGATTCATACTGACCTGTAACTATCCCAACAGGGTCATACCAGCACTCCACAGCAGATGCCAGGGCTTCCACATGGAGACCATAGACAAGACGGAATTCACCGCCAGGGTCGCGGAGATCTTGATAGCAGAGAAAGTGGACCAAGACATAGACACCTTGGACACGTATGTGAAGGCTTCGTATCCGGATCTGAGGAAGTGCATCAACATGGTGCAACAGAATGTCCGAGACGGACGATTGATGCCACCTGCCAAGGGCGACAGTGGTCAACAGGACTACAGGTTGGAGATGGTGGAACTGTTCAAGCAGGGCAAAATACAAGAAGCACGTAAACTTGTCTGCGCACAGGCCAGACCAGAGGAGTGTGAGGAGATATACAGATGGCTGTATGACAACCTGGAACTGGTGTCCAAAGATGAGGACCAGCAGGACAAGGCGGTGCTAATTATCAAGCAGGCGTTGGTGGATCATTCATTCGTAGCCGACCCTGAGATAAATTTAGCCAGTTGCATGATAAAACTAGCGAGGTTACAGAATGGGTAGCAAACACAACAAGAAAAGATACTTCTGCGTCAAGTACGTGATCAAGGCAGACAAGAAATTCGATGAGTTCGTTGAACTGTCAAAGAAGAAGATAGGCACAGGCAAGATGCAGGAATACACAGTCATACTGGATCTCGTGAACAAGGAAGTCATAAAGAACGAACTACCAGGAATACCGGTGGCACAGAGGGATGAAATCCCCTATGAACGCATAGAACAGCACTACCGCCAATGGTACGCTGATGCCATGGATCAGTTCGTCAAATAATCACGCACAAACACGTCGGATATAGGCCAGTTGTGTGGCCTTGAACACCTTCCTTAGCACCCTACGCCTCCTTCGATCCTTCTGTTTCCGTATCTTGAGCCAGTCCTGGTTCAGCATGTACATCTTGACTCGCTTGTCGAATACACGCTTCTTCCTCATTAGTTTCCACAGTTTGCGTTGGAACAGTGGTCGCAGTTGTAGGCTCTGATATGGTAGCATAGGGCTCCTCGTAGGTTGTGTTGGATTGTGATTTGATGTGTCTCTGTAGTGGACTCATGTGCAAATACTTAAGATCAAATTTCCAAAATAACTATGCATATTTTACAAGTGACATATTACTGATAAATAACACTTGCTATGCATGACGTCTTAGATATCATTAAAAATGTACAATCACTATACGCTGTGGGTCCTACACTATCAATACTGAAGGACTTCGAGCGTGTTGTGGATGAACTAGACGTGTACGTGTTCAAGAACTGGGAGGACGGTGAACTGCTGTCGGGACCGGTTGATTCAAGACACTTCGTAACGTGTAGTTTCATGTGGCCAGCGGACAAGATGCCAGACCCAGCGGGAGGACAGAGATTGCTGGACCGTGGATGCAAGGTGTTCTACAAACGAGACGAATTATTAAAACCGAGACAGATCAAAGGGCCAGAGGACTACAGGCCTGGCACCACAAAGGGCAAGATCGACAGCCATGACATATGGGTGGTGGAGATCAGGATGCCCAAGGAACTGATCGGTAACTTCAAACACGGCAAGGACGAGATCGAGAGCCAGGACGAAACGGACATGGCCTCGGGGGATCTAAATAGTTTATAATGACATTTCTTAACGAAGGACTGAAGGCCGGGGATCTAGATGGAGTCGTAAGCAAACGATTTTCAGTGGACCAATTCAAATCCAAGATGGGTGACGACAGGAACATCATGGTGCTGGCATTCACAGTGGACGGACAGGCTCCATCAAAGGACCTGGAGCGGTTCGCGGAGACCGGATACAAGGAAGTGCTGGACGCAGACGCAACACCAGGCACGCTGGAGGACGGCAAGCACAGGGTGTTCGTCGAGTTCGCCAGGACGGAGAAGGTGGACCAACACATCAGGAAGTTCCTGGACGACCTCGCCAAACTCACAAACATAGACACATTCGAATTCACGTACCACAAGAGATCCGTACCTTTCGAAGCATCCGCCAAGAATCTGGCAGATGTTTTACCGAGGACGCCACAGGCCTACTCACAGAAGATAAATTCTCTGAGACTAGGTGAAGTGAAGGATTTCTTCGACAAGTTCCAGATGATGGAATTCAAACTGGACAATAATATTGTGGAGGTAAAGAAACGGAACGCTGACACACTGAAATTCGAACTACACGCATTTGGCAACACAAACATGATCATGAACGAAGTAAAAGCATTCAGGTTGGACGAATCGGCAATCAGCGAATGTATTTGGTTGACCAAGTACTTTGGACCATACCAGATCACCAAGACCACGGAGGACAGATTCATTTTCAGCAAGGGTGGTGAGTCCGCTCTGCTAAGTAGGATATAATGACACAGTTAAGTAAAAATTTCACGTTAGCGGAATTCACAAAGAGCCAGACCGCTACCAGGAGAGGCCTAGACAACAATCCCAGCCAAGAACACCTGGGCAACGCCACTGAACTTTTCAGGAACGTGGTGCAGAAGATCAGAGACAACTTTGGTGTCACGGTGATCAACTCAGGATACAGGGGGCCAGCACTCAACGAAGCGGTTGGTGGTTCAAGCAATTCACAGCACTGTAAAGGTGAAGCGGTGGACATAGAGTGTCCAGGCACACCCAACTATGACGTGGCCAAGTGGATCGAGGACAACCTTGACTTCGACCAACTGATACTGGAATTCTACACACCAGGCATACCTGACTCGGGTTGGGTGCACGTTTCATACAAGTCAGAGGGCAATCGTAAGAGTGTGCTGACTGCATTGAAAGAAAATGGCAAGACAGTCTATAAACCAGGCCTCATACAGTAATCCTGTACTCAGATTAGAAAAAGAACTTGCAGACTTTACTGGTGCACCCTATGTTGTGGCGACTGATTGTTGCACTCACGCTCTTGAACTTTGCCTTAGATACGACCATGTAAAGAAGTTATCAAGCACCTGTTACACATATCTAAGCGTTCCCATGACTTTCGTAAAACTTGGAATACGCTTCAAGTTAGAGGATGAACACTGGATAGGAGAATACAATCTGAAAGGCACGAGGATATGGGACAGTGCCAGACTACTTCATAAAAAAATGCACAGAAAGGGACAACTTCAATGCCTCAGTTTTGGTAATGGCAAACCCATAGACAACAAAAGAGGTGGGGCAATATTGTGCAACAACAAGCAGGAGTACTCAGCACTGAAAATGATGAGTTACGACGGAAGAGACCCATCAGTAAGTAAATGGCAAGAGCAGTCACAATTTAGGTTGGGTTTTCACTATAATATGCCATTCGAACACGCAACAAATATTTCTCTACTTCTGCAACGATATAAAAATAAAGACGATCAACTGCCTAGGATGGTACATTACCCAGACTGTAGATTGATAAAGATCAAAGGTTAAATACGTACATTATGTTTTCACAGATCAAAATGCTAATGACCTTGGTAATGGTCATAGGATTGGCCGGAGGTGCCGCCTACATCTACAAACTTAAAGCAGACAACGCCACGCTGAAGGCCAATCAGATCGAACTGGAACGTGGCATAGAGTCACAGGCAAAATTACTTGAACAGCAGAAGAAGGACTTCACGGCCATAATGGAGAGCAACAAGAAGCTCAACGCCTTGGTGATGACGTTCAAGAAGGACCTAGAGGACCTGGACAAGAGATTCAACAAGGGCAAACGAGACATCGGCAAACTGGCCATAGACAGGACGGGAGCCATCGAGCGGATCATCAACAAGGGCGCGGACAACGCCGCGAGGTGTGTGGAACTGGCATCCGGAGCTGAGAGGACGGAGGAAGAACTGAAGGCAACCAAGAAGTCGGAGATAAACCCGGAGTGCCCAGCACTGGCCAACCCGGCGTATGTACCATATGAATAAGATATTATTGATAGCCATGATACTGTTACTGTCCGCCTGTAGCGTGGGCGAGAAGCGTGTGAAGATATTCTCCGTGGAGGAGCCCAGAGCAAAATTAAATTTACCCAAGCCTGAGGCACTGGACCTGGAGAAGGTGCGTTGGATTATCATCACATCAGAAAACGCACAGGAAGTTTTTGCCAAACTGGAGGCGGAGGGCATTGACCCCGTGCTGTTTGGCTTGACGGACAAGGACTTCGAGATGATAGCCAGGAACTTCGCACAGATAAGACAGAAACTACAAGAGACCAACAACCTACTTGAGGAATACAAGAAATACTACGAGGAGACGGAATAATGTGGACCTACAGATGTAAATTGAAGAAGGTCATAGACGGAGACACGGTGGACGTTGACATCGACCTGGGATTCGGCATATGGCAGATGAACGAGCGTGTGAGGATCATGGGCATAGACACACCAGAATCAAGGACCAGAGACAAGATAGAGAAGAAATTCGGACTCGCGGCCAAGGCCAGACTGAAGTCATTGCTGGGACCAAAGCCGGTGCTGAGGACCACAATCAGCAAGAAGGGTGAAGACATGAAGGGCAAGTTCGGCAGGGTGCTGGGAGACTTCCTGATCAAAGACAAACCAGTGAGTGAGATCATGTGTCAAGAAGGACACGCAGTGGCCTACTTCGGTGGTGCCAAGGCGGATGTACAGAAACAGCACATGCGGAACCGTAAAAAACTGGTTGAAGCAGGCATCGTCAAAGGCGCGATCGAATAAATACGCACACAAACGAGGAGAGCAAATGGAATTAATTCTAACACTAGCGATGAAATTTTGGCAATGGACTGTTTTAATAGCAGTGGTCATCATAGCCGCGATCATTAACAAATTTGATAAAAAATCAAAAACAAAATTAAAGTTTGAATACAAAGAACTGCCACACCTACAGCCACTTAAGATCTCAACCAAGGGCAAAGGCTTCTGGAAGGCCATAGTGATGTGGTTGCTTTCAACACGTAACTGGGAGATCACCAAGGACTGGCACTACACCATAGACGGCAAGGACTACGTGATTCCAGCGGGCTTCTCTTTCGATGGGGCCAGCATACCTAAATTCATGAGGACTTTCTTCTCACCAGTGGGCGTACTGCTTGTGGGTGGACTTGTCCATGACTACGCATACAAGTACAAGACCCTGCTTGAGAAGAACAAGAAGGACACCATGGGAGACTTAACGCAGAAGAGGGCGGACGAGATCTTCAGGGACATCAACATCAATGTGAATGGTTTCTACACCATGAACTACCTGGCATACTGGTCACTTAGACTGGGTGGATTTGTTGCCTGGAACGGACATAGGAAGAGAAACGCTAAAATCGAAGGTATCAAATAATGGCTGAATTAAAAGAAGACAAACTGGTAGTACCACACAACACAGACACTGCGAAGAAAAAAGTATCTGTTGAACTGGAAGTGGACACGTCAGTGAAAGACCTAGGACCTAATCCTTTTTCTTGGTTGATACACCTGGCAAGAGCCGTGGACAGTTGGAGAATTTTTCCCCGTGTGTTCATTACCACATACATCATATTGTTGTACAAGGTCGTGGTATGGTACATGGAACTGCCAAATCCCACAATGGAGCAGTCAGGACTGGTATCAATAGTTGTTGGTGCGGGTGCGGCCTGGTTCGGACTCTACACAGGATCAAGGGCTAAATCAAGCAAATAGTAATCAGGCGTTGACACACGCCAGATCTAGTATAAAATTATAGTAAATGAAGAATTACTATGACATACTGGGTGTGAATGAAAAGGCCACCAGTGCGGAGATCACTAAGGCGTTCAAGGATCTGGCCAAAAAACATCACCCGGACAGGGGCGGTGACAAGGACAAGTTCCAAGAGATCAACGAAGCCCACGACACACTCAAGAACTCACAGAAGCGACACGACTACGACACCATGAGGAAGTTTGGAAGTTCAAGGCAGGGCGGGGGAGAGCACCCGTTTTTCAATGAGGACATATTCGGTGACTTCTTCTCTGGCTTCGGCGGCGACACGGGCGGATTCAGATTCAACTTCACAGGACGCAATGGTGACGAACGAATATTCCGTAATGTTAGGAATCAACCACGTGGCAATCGTAACGTTCAGGTCAGGATGGCCATAAGCATCAAGGAGGCCATGGTCAAGAACGAAAAGACTATATCATACAAACTGCCCAGTGGCAGGGAGGAATTCGCAACAGTCAACATACCCGCGGGAGTGCAACACGGAGTCACGTTCAAGTTCTCGGGCATGGGCGATGACTCGATCAAGAACATGCCGAGGGGAGACCTGATGGTGGTGATGAGTGTGCTGGACTCGGACGGGTTCACACGCAAGGGCAATGACTTACACACAGACAAGACCATCGACTGCTTCCAGGCGGTACGTGGACATGAATTCAATCTCCGAACACTAGACGACAAGGTGATCAAAGTAAAGGTGCCAGCGGGCACACAACCTGGCACGATGCTGACCCTCAAGGGATTGGGCATGCCAGTCCATAAGACATTAAATATCCGTGGTAACCTGTACGTGAAGGTGCACATCTTGATCCCACAACTTTCAGCACAGGATTTAAAGAAGATAAAGGACTTATGATAATAGACCACGGAGACAGGATGTATCAAGACGAGACACTCACAAAGGAACTGTGCTATATGTGCCTCTCACACAAGAAATTGTACAAAGCAGAACACACCAGTCCCAATCGCAAGGAGATATATGTTTGTCGGGACTGCATCGACATGAACGGACACGGGAGATTGGATGATTAAGGTGTACCAATACCCACACGAGACACTGCTACAGACCAGCACATCCTGGACAGCGGATGATCGCATAAACGGATATGATGACATCGAACAGTTCGAACAGGACATGATCAAACTGATGTTGGATGAGAAGGGAATGGGACTGGCCGCAAACCAGATCGGCATTACCAAAAGATTCTTCGCGATAGGTCACGAGTCATTTGACACATTCAAGAAACATGCTATAATTTGGAATCCACAGGTGATAAATTTCAGCGAAGAAAAGGTCATTGACGTGGAAGGGTGCTTGAGTTTCAAGGGCATCTTTGTTAAAGTGGAAAGGCCAAAGACAATAGAAATACAGTATGAGACAACACAAGGAAAGACAAGATTCGCAAAACTCGACGGGATGGAGAGCAAGTGCTTCCAACATGAACTCGATCACCTTGAGGGTATTACATTTAATAAGAGGGTGTCTAAACTACGATGGCAAATGGCAAACGGATAAAGAGGCCCAAGGAGACTAAGGTATGGAAGGCATTGACTGGAAAATTACAGAAACCCACCAAAAACCAGAAAGATGTGGAACACCTGTTACAGTCCATACAACAGGACCTGATGTGGTCAGACGGGGATCTGGCGACGTACACAAAAATTCAACAAGGCAAAATAGATTGGAGTGGAGATGTTAGAAGCAAACGAAGGACTAGAAAACATATTCGAAAACGCGGTTAAGGAAGCCGAGAAGAGGAGACACGAATACGTCACAATCGAACACGTGCTGTTGGCACTGGTCAAGGACGAGTCCATAGGAACGGTGCTACACGACTTCAAGGTCAACGTGGGCATGTTGATCAAGGACGTGGAAGACTACCTAGATACAAAATGCAACGACATCGTGGCCAAGGGCAAGGAGCCCATGACACCACGCAAAACCGCATCGCTTGAAAGATTGATGAACAGAGCGTTCACGCAGGCATTGTTCCAAGGCAGACAGGATGTATCATCAATAGACATTCTCATATCAATATTCGCAGAAAAGAAGAGCTATGCCGCATTCTTCCTGAAGAAACACCAAGTGGACAAACAGGATCTGATGGATTTAGTGTCAACGGAGACCATACTAGATGAGGGCATGGCACAGTTGGCAAGTGGACAACAAGGTCAAGAACAGAAACTTAGACCCAACCAAGCGGACAGGATATTAAAGAGCTACTGTGAGAACCTCAACCAGAAGTACTTTGACAAGAAGATCGATCCCGTAATCGGTAGAGATCAAGAGACAGAAGACCTCAAACAGATACTGGCAAGAAGGAACAAGAACAACGTTCTCATAGTAGGCGACCCAGGTGTTGGTAAGACGGCAGTGGTCGAAGGACTAGCGAGAAGGATTGCCAAGAACAAGGGTGACATACCAGAGTATCTAAAGGACCACATAGTATGGAGTCTTGATGTCAACAGCCTTATCGCTGGCAGTAAGTTCAGAGGTGATTTCGAAGAGAGATTGAAATTGATCGTGAACGCTCTCGACCAGAAGGGCAAAAGCATATTGTTCATAGACGAGGCACACATGATTGTGGGCGCTGGTGCCACGGGACAGGGGCAGAGCATGGACATGGCCAACATGTTGAAACCCGCATTGTTGAAGGGGACTATCAAAGTTGTGGCTTCTACGACCTGGGAAGAGTACAGGAAGTATTTCGAGAAGGACAGGGCACTGATGAGGAGGTTCCAGAGATTACAAGTGGGAGAACCATCAAAAGAGACAGCAGTCAAGATTCTGAAAGGTGTGAAACAGTACTACGAGAAGTTCCACGGATGTACAATCACAGACGAGGCCTGCGAGGACGCAGTGGACTACTCTACCAAATTCATCGCGGACAAGAAACTGCCAGACAAGGCAATTGACGTGATAGACGTCGCGTGTGCGAGACTGAGATTGAATGGTGTAAAAGACGGCCGTATTGACCACGACGAGATCATACACGAGATAAGTGTCATGACAGGAATAAGCATTGAACAACTGTCACAGAAACAGGCAAGTAATTTGAAGACGCTGGAAGAGAAGATGAAACTACAGGTTTTCGGACAGGACAAGGCCATAAACACTATCACGGACAAGATACTGGTTGCCAGGGCAGGATTGAAGAGTCTCACGAAACCAGTGGGGTCATTCCTGTTCCTAGGACCAACGGGCTGTGGTAAGACCGAGACGGCGAGACAACTGGCCAAGACGCTGGGCGTTGAACTGATAAGGTTCGACATGTCAGAGTACCAAGAGAAACATTCGATCGCTAAACTGATTGGATCTCCCCCGGGATACGTTGGATACGAAGATTCTAACATGGGCGGTGGTATGTTCATCAACGAAGTGGAGAAGAACCCTCACGCGGTAGTTTTATTTGACGAGATCGAGAAAGCACACAGGGACGTGTCCAACATGCTACTACAGGTCATGGACTACGGTACAGTGACAGGCAGTAATGGTAAGAAAGCAGATTGTAGAAACATCACACTGATAATGACATCTAACCTGGGCGCTGAGGACAACGAGAGGAACAACATCGGATTTGGACCAAGCGAACGTACGGGCGAGGATGACAAAGCACTGAAGAAGTTCTTCCCACCGGAGTTCAGGAACAGGCTGGACGCGGTTATCAAGTTCGACAAACTTAACAAGGAAACAATGAAGTCGGTCGTGAAGAAGTTCTTACTAGAACTGAACACAATGACCATGGAGAAGGACGTGGAGGTCAACGCAACGGAAGACGCTATAGAGTTCTTGATGACCAAGGGATTCGACGCTAAGTTGGGTGCTAGACCACTACAGCGTGTGATAGACGATGAGATCAAGAAACCACTGAGTAAGATGATGCTGTTCGGTGATCTCACAGAAGGTGGCATGGTGGAAGTGGGTCTGTCCAATGATGTCGTTCCCAAACTCACAGTCAACTTCAAGGCCAAGCGAGAGAGACAAGTGCTCGAACAGTTCAAACCCAAGAAGGTTAGTGATGAGAAAACATCACAATAGGCTCTACTACGGTAGGTTCCGGTACAAGACAACATTCAAGATACCAGGAAGTCTAATGTTTTATCCCACAACTGACGAATACCTTCGAACTATCAAGGACAGGTATCCTGATCATCCAGACATGAATTACCTATCAGAATTTGTAATTCAAAATAGGAAAACAATGAAATTTAGATTCCAAGACCGTAAAGCCATATTCTATTCGGATCAACGAGTGGCACAACAACTGATAGGACGTTTCTGGGAGTACTGGACAGGATCAGAGACAGTGGATCCTAGGTATCACGATGTGGAGCCCAATACCGTTGTTTGCGCAAGACTGCCACACGGCAAGTACCAGTACCAGGTGCACCTCAAGAAGGACGCACAACTGCTGATCAACGAGGAACAAAAGAAAGGTCTATGGGAGTTCCTGGACAGGAACGTTGACGAGTGTCTTGTGAGCAACTGCCACCTGTTGGACTACCTGGAGTCAAAGACTCCGTACTGCTTTGGTGGATACTTCTACGTCAAGGAAGAGAAATACCTAACCCCAATATACATGATGGCACAAAGGGCCATTGATAAAGTGATCAAATTCAGAAAGGTGAAACATGGAAGCGATAAAAAAACTAAGAGATAAGAACATATTCAACGATCAGAGCATCGTTGAGAGCATGATCGAGAAGACCTGGATGGGAAGTCCAGTGATAAAACGGAGCCTGCTGAGGGTACGCAAAGTCAGAGAAGACGACTGCGTGTGTGAGGAACTGGGCTCAGCGGACGGCAAGGCCTACAAGATCAAGTACATCAACATACTGACAGTGGACGGGCAGGAGCCCAACGAACTGGCCGCAGTGTACGGACTGGGTCCAAAGACCGCCAGGTTCAAGAGACGATACAAGGATGAATAAATAACACTGATGGCACAGACAAGCACCAGCATTTTATCAGACAAAAACCACATAGCGGACAAGTCAGGCACGATCATCAGTTTCACCAAGACCGGCACTGAGTACAAGATCAGCAGTTCAGACACAGCCACAGTGAGTTTCGGCACATACAGCCAATACGATCTCATCACAGTCACAGGCAGTGCCAACAACAATGGCACGTTCACAGTTAAAAGCGTTAGTTCGGATAACGATTACATCATAGTTGAAGAAGAGGTCACCACAGAAACAGCAGACGGATCAACAACAGTGACACTGGACAACACAGGATTCGTAAGTGCCAAGTTTCAGGGAGACGGCTACTACTCACAGCCAGATGGTGTACACACGGTTGCATACAAGGTAAACACCACACTGACCGGTTCGATCAAGATGCAGGGTAGTTTGGCTACTACACCCACAGAAGACGACTGGTTCGACATCGCGGGCACAACATTCACCATGGACCAGAGCACCACTATATCCAGTGCCAACTTCACTGGCAATTTCGTTTGGGTAAGGGCAAAAGCCACTGGAATCACAGCAGGAACCATCACAGAAATACTGCTCAACAAGTAAAAAAGTCAATAAAAACAACACTTCTAACAAGATCAACTTGGGTTGACAGATACCTGTTCCATGTTATACTAATAACATGAACGACAAAGAACTAGAACAGATCAACACAGTTGATGTGAATGTGACAGCGGAGTCAATGGACGCCCACGTCATTTGTCTGAAGGATAACGGATACAGGATATTCCGACCCTTCTCATTATACACAAGATACACAATGTTCCTGCTATTGGGGGCATTCATTATGGGGATGATGTAATGAAACGATCATCCTTCAAGAACACAGCACTAGCAACCATACTATCAACAACACTGGCCGCATGCGGTGGCGGTGGTGGTGGTGTTTCGGTGGTTTTTGATCCTCCGGTACCTCCAACCCCTGTGTCAAAAGAGAGATTAGGATTATCCACAGATATCTTTGGCATCGGCGACAGAGGATCTGCCTTTATAAGTGCCATACAAAAAATGAGTGAAGACCAAGTAGTCGACGCCAGTGAGGCCATCGAAGCGTTTGAGTTCGTGCAGAAACACAACGGCACCTTCGATCCATCAGTGCTGGCCAACTATGAAATCACTATCGATGGACAGAACATGTCCTTGGAAAAAGGATGGTACGCGCTGGTTGGATACACCAAGAAATATTATGAGGGAAAAGAATCATTTTGGAAAAACCTTGTCAAGGACAAGCAGTTCGACGACGAGGATTTGACCTACAAGGCCATAGAGGCCGACATGGATGCAGACAGCAAAAAGGACAATCTTATAGACGAGCTGGTGGAAACAGGCAAGGCAGAGACAGTTTCTGTAACACCAGTTAAAGGAAAAGAACCTATAAAAATTGTAGAGGGTGACGTAATTTATGGAGTACCAGTGATAAGTTATGGTGATTGGACCGAAACTTCAGTATCACATGACATGGCATCTGAAACAACCACAAAGACAGAGGAAAGAACAGTCACAACAACGACACAGAGAACCAGAACTATCACAAAGACATACATCGACGAAACGATCACAACCTTCTCAAACGGTGACTCCAAAACCACAAAAGCGTACCGTAAAGTAGAAAGTACAGAAACCCTATCTGACTCCGTGGACACTAGCACAGAGTATAGAACCGTGACAGATACACTGACATACACAGACACCTCGGTCACGGACGAAGTCACAGGCACCGCGTATGGCGAACCATACGATGGTGACCCAACATACACAGATTGGACAGATTGGAGCACCACGTCAAGTGTAACTTCTAGCACTTCAACAGACGTTGACAACGGCGACGGCACCACGACCCGTACAACCAGGGAGACCACGACATCAAGCCAAGAGAGGTCTAGGACAAAGAGCATACAGGCGTACAGGATCATGACAGTATCATACAAGAGTTACACCCTGAGAGAATGGCACCACGGTGTCACAGAAGAATTGAACGTGACCACAAGGTCAGTGGACACACCAGATACCTACGGTGAACCGGAAACAGAAACACAGACAGAGACAAGGACTATAGATGACGCTCCAGGACAGATAGTGTCCACGGAGACCTTCAACAATGTCATAGACACAGCATACACAGACACTGACGAGAACTTAGGCACACGTACAACAGGATACAGCACAGACAAGACCACATACGAGACGTCAGAGTACAATGAGTCCAACAACGGATACAAGGTGTACGAGAAGATCAACGTCAGCAGTGCCTACAGCAGGGGATGGACGGGTAAGGGATCCATCGTGGCAGTGGCTGACACGGGCTATGACGTGGACCACTCGGAGTTCGAGGGACAGGTCGTGGCCACAAAGGATTACACAGGAACGGGCATAGGTGACAACCAGGGACACGGATCACACGTGCTGGGATCGATAGTGGCCAAGAAGGACGGCACGGGGATGCACGGTGTGGCCTACGATGCCAAGGCCGTTGTGGTCAAGATAGGAGACGGCAGATCAGTCAGCCTAGACTCCGCACAAACAGGACTGGCCTGGGCGGCGGACCAAGGAGCAGTGGTTGGTAACCTGTCAGCGAACAGCAACTACGATTCGTGGTTCAGAGACAGCATAACCAAACTGAGTGATGGCGCGTTCAAGACAACCAGTGCCTACTACGACTACAGTGCGGGCGACTACTACAACAGCATGTCAGTGGACGGATGGAAGACCATCACCGACAAGGGCATGGTTGTGGTCAACTCCGCTGGTAACCAAGGATTAGACATCAGTGCGATGCCGGGATGGTTCGCCACAGAGACGGACGCAGATGGCAACCTGGTGCTGGGTGGCAAGATGCTGATAGTGGGATCATATAACTTCAACGCCAACTCCATAGATGGGTTCTCCAACAAGGCGGGGCACCTATGTAGAGTCATAGTGGACGACACCTGTCGAGACAAATACAAGACATCAGACTTCTACGTGTTGGCACCGGGCTGGACCTACAGCGCCAGCAAAGATGGGGGCTATGACAACAAGACAGGAACCTCAATGGCGGCACCGATAGTGACAGGACAGGTGGCGATACTTCATCAGATGTGGCCACACATGACAGGTGAGAATTTGGTCAAACTGGTTACCTCGACCGCGGACAAGAGCATCGCAGGATATGATGTCAACATACATGGACAGGGTGTGGTGGACTTCGATGAGGCCACTAGACCACAGGGTGCCGTGGGCATACCCACAACAGGCAGGGTGGACGGAGCGATCGCTTCCGTGGAGGGCACAGGCGGATCCGGCTCAGCATCCATGGCGTCAGCCATATCTAACGTAGACATCATGATCATAGATGATTTCGACAGGGACTACTACATAAATCTAGGAAACAGTTTCACTGTGAAGGACAACAGGAAGTATTCAGACACGGAGATGTTGCTCACAGACAATCACACATTCCTGCCCACGCAACAGATGTACGGTTCATTCGCACAGGGTGGACAATGGGATCTTGTGAATAATTATAATTTTGGTTTCTACACAGGCGAAAGTGGTAATGGAGACTACAGCACAAACATTGGAAAGAACTTCTTCATCTCAGACAGATTCAAACTGAAGACCGGTGTTGGTATCATGAGTGAACAGGAGACATGGTTGGGCAACAGCTCGGACGGTGTGCTGGCGGTGGGTGACAACAACAACACCAACTTCGGCAACATCGGGGTAGACTACCAGATCGGCAACAACGTGCTGAGCTTGGACTACACCAGAGGTCGGACCGACATCAACACGGTGGACGACAGTTTAATTAAATCATTCTCAGACGTTGAGACAGAATCATACAGATTGGCTTATGAGATACACAAGGATAAGCACAATACTCTCGGTTGGTCGTTCTCACTTCCAAGTCACATAACATCAGGAACGATGGACTTGGAGGTAGCCGAGAGCGTGAACCTAGACGGAACCATAAACTACCAAACAATAAGATCAGACCTGTCGCAGGGCACCAAGGAGAAGAACATCGGTTTCTACTTCAACCACGAGCCCACAGACACGTTTGACGCGGGTATTAAGTTCACCACGGAGTACAGGCAAGACATAGCCGGGCAATCTGGAAAAGATGGTATGAATTTCACACTACAGTTTGCTAAGAAACTTAAGACTGCGTGTAAGTTTTTGTGGATGAAAAATCCAAAGTGCTACGAGACCGATCCAGAGACGGGCAAGGAGGTCATGAAGGCCAATCTGTTCGGGGGAACTGTTGACAACGCCACAGCACACGGACTAAAATATGATCTCAAAACTGACAAATTCATACCAATCAACCCAGAGGACCCAAAATGGAAACAATAACGATAACCTGTACCAACAACGACAGGACCAAGGAAGCGGAAGTGTTAGAACGAACGGACAAGTACATGAAAGTACAGGTACCAGGAACCCAATTATTCATAGAGATGTTCAGGGACGATGTAAATATCCCGTACACAGGACACACAGCAGGATTAGAATTTGAATGGCAACCGAAAAATTAAAGTTTAAGTTAGAGCTATACGCAACCATGTGGGACAGACCCCCTAGCGCACAAATCCTTATAGGTGATAAGAGCTACTTTGATGGCGAAATTACCGGAAAAGAGGACAATCCCACCGTGATCGAATTTGAACATGAACTACAAGAGGGCAACGAGTATGACCTTGTGATCAAACGATATGGTAAGCAAGGTAAGAACACACTTACCAACACAGATACAGATCATGGTGTTGTTTGGCCAGAACAGATAGAGTCCCAAACAATCGCGGATGAAAAGGGCAACATAATCAAAGATCAGACACTCCATATTAAGAATATAGAGATCGACGAGATCAACATAGGAGCATTGGTTTACGAGGGAGTGTACACCCCCAAATACCCAGAACCATGGGCTACACAACATCGCGAATCTGGAAATGATCTTAAGGATTCATTCAAAAACGTCACGACGATGGGCTTCAACGGCGAATGGAAGTTCAGGTTTGCATCACCGTTCTACATGTGGCTGTTAGAGAACCTTTACTAAACTAAATATGCTTGTATGAGAGCATCAGAATTCATCACAGAGAACATAGACTCAGACGCGGTCAACGAGCTTGACACCTACATCATGAACAGCGAGGAACTGTACCGTAGGCGTTTCATGCCCATCATATCAAACATCAAGAGAAAAATCAACAAGAACGTGTACGACCACGAGAAGGCACAGAAGTTATGGATGTACCTAGTGGACGATGCCGCTAAGGAATACGTAAAGGAATTCGGCTCAACGGCCGATGATGTGAAGACCATGTTTCCACGAGAGACCAGACAGCAAGTGGCAAGGATAATATCAGACAGGGAACTGGAGAACATAAAGGCAGGCGAATACGATGTTACTCAGGGAAATATTTCTTAGGGAAGACGATCGCTCAACAGCGGTGTTCGCCTTTGGCCGATTCAACCCACCCACGATAGGACACCAGAAATTGATCGACACGGTGATCACGACGGCAGAAAAAGCCAACGCCAAGTCGTACCTGTTCCTGTCACACAAACAAAACAACAAGACTGATCCACTTACATTCGCAGAGAAGCAGGCCTACATACAGCAGTACTATCCTAAACTGCAGGTAGGAGACGCAAACTCAAACACAATCATAAAAGCACTACAGAAGATACAGTCAGAGGGCAGGACCAGGATCATAATGATAGCGGGCTCGGACAGAGTTGAAGAATTTGAGAAACTGTTGAATCAATACAACGGCAAACCTGACAAGCAGGGCAATTTACTTTACCAGTTTGATGACATAAAAGTCATCAACGCAGGACAGCGTGATCCTGATGCGGAAGGCATCACGGGTGCCTCGGCATCAAAAGCCAGAGAACTAGCGGCGAAAGGCCAGGAGCATGAGTTCTCCAAGATCATAATGGGCGGCGATGATGGTAAAATCATCTACGACAAGATACAAGACGCACTAGGAGTCACGATTGACGAAAACAACAAAAAGTTGTATAATGAAGCGATAGGTGATATGAAACCAACAGTATATTTAGACATGGATGGTGTACTAGCAGACTTCTTCGGAGGAGTAGAGAAGATGTATGGGGTAAGCCATTGGAAAGAGTTGACCTCAGACAAGACAAAGGATCTCAAGAAAGAAGTCATAGATAGGATCACAGGCACGGACTTCTTCGCGACACTGCCTAAATTCCCAACAGCGGATGGCCTCATAGACATGGTCAAAGAATTCACAGGAGGACGGTTCTCCATAAACACATCACCACTGAGGGGTGACAACGCCAACTCGGCCAAATACAAGAAGGTATGGATCGACCAACACATAGAACAGCCAGATGACATCGTTGTGACAGGCAGGAAAGAATCATACGCCACGGACAAGGGAACGGGCACACCAAACATACTCATAGACGACAGGCCGATCAACATACAGAAGTGGCAGGCCGCGGGCGGATACGGAATACTGTACCAAGCAAACAGAGATTCACTAGACAAAGTAAAGAAAGGACTGGAAGGATATGCCAAAATACAGCGGGATCAATAGACCATACATGGCGGGCGAGATAGAGAAGACCCCACAAGAGAAACAGAAGGAACTGGACGAGAAGATGAAGAAGTTCCTGGCCAAGGGCGGCAAGGTAGAGAAGGTCAAGGCACACAAACCAACCAAACAGCAAGAGCGCGACTGGACCATCTAGCATGGTTCGAAAAAGCAAAGAGGACATAGATCACGAGTTCTTCGACGAGCTGGCCAACAACACACCCAACGACTCACAATTCCAGACCAAGAAGCGGGTAAATACCAAGAAGAAAAAAAAGAAGAAAAAATTAAAAAATGTCATTACCGAAGAACAATGGATAAGACAGATGATGAAGAATAGATAATGGACGAACTGGATAGGATAAAACAACTGGCGGGCGTGGATAAGATCACACAGGATGATTCCATGGGCGAGAACCTGTCTTACGTGGGCACCGCCAAGGCCCAATACCAGAGGAAACACAACATAAAACCAGGCACGGATGAATGGTTCCGACTTTGGTTCGCACAACCAAGACTGACGGGCGAGAATCCAATGCCCAAACGCAAATAAATACTCGCACAATGCGAGCACAGGAATTCACAGAAACCAGTTGTAAAAGAACAAGAGCCAAAGAGTGTAGTTGTAGCAGAATTAACAGCATCACAGAGGGCGAGACCACTGTGATAGCACAGTGTGAACTGGAGCACTCAGACAAGGTCAAAGGCAGGATATTATTGATGCAGGCTCCAAGCACACCCACACTGATCAAAGGAACAATAACAGGGCTGGAGCCAGGTGAACACGGATTCCACATACACGAGTTTGGAGACATGAGCAAGGGCTGTGAGTCAATGGGAGGACACTATAACCCAGACGACACTACACACGGTGATCTAGAACAGGGACACGTGGGAGATCTCGGCAACATCACAGCAGATGACAATGGAACTGCCAGTTTCTCAATCGAGGCCAACAGGGTAGACCTTATTGGTGAAAGATCTGTCGTGGGACGAGGACTAGTAGTCCACGCAGACCGCGATGACCTGGGACAAGGTAGAGATGAAGAGAGTATGAAGACAGGCAACGCGGGTGACAGGCTCGCATGCGGTGTGATAACACTGAGGGCCACTAAATGAAGTTCTTAATTTTCAATGGCAGTCTGAAACCAGATTCAGAATCAAACACTTTCGCTGTGTGCAAGATGACGCAACTGGCATTCCAGAAACTAGGCCATGAGTGTGAAATAATCACACTGAGGGAATTAAATTATGAAGGTGCGACGGCTGACATAGACGATGAGTTGAAACCTGAACTGATGAAGATTTTCAAAGCAGATGGTGTGATATTCGCAACCCCCATATGGTGGGGACAGCACAGTTGCCACACACAGGCCATGCTGGAGAGATTAGATCCCATATACTCATGGGCCAAGGACAACAACTACCAACCCATGTACAACAAGGTTTTTGGAAGTTTGATATCCGGAGGCGGTGATGGATTCCAACACATACATGGTGTGCTGTATTCGGCCGCGGCCAACTTTGGTTTCACAATACCTCCACAATGTAACATAGAGTCAAAGGCACAAGGACTGGACGAGATAGTGGAGGACGATGACACGCTGGAACAGGTTAAGAACTGTGTTACCAACATGACGGTGTGGGCGGACATGCTACAGAAAAATAACCCAAGCCGAGAGGCCAGGCACGGATCAGTGGACATAAACGAGTCCTGGAGCGCCAAGTACAAAAAGTCAATAAACTGCTCCAACCCCAAGGGATTCAGCCAGAAGGCACACTGCGCGGGCCGTAAGAAGAAACGATAAATAAGCACAATGACACCAGAGATCAAATTAAAAGCCAAACAGGCATTCGCAGACAGTTACCTGTTCTACCTGCAGGCACACTACTACCACTGGAACGTGGAAGGCAGGCACTTCTCACAGGACCATGAGTTGTTTGGTAAAGTTTATGAAGAGGTCTACGGAGAACTAGACAAGTTCGCGGAAGAGATCAGGACATTGGGCACATACGCACCGGGCGTGTTCGACCGTTTCATGGACCTGAGCCAGATAGAACAAGAGGCTAGGGTGGTGGACGCAGAAGAGATGTACTCCAAACTGATCGAATCAAACACAAAAGTCATAGAGATCTTGACTGAACTTTTCGAGATGCTGGAGGCCAACAGGCTACATGGATTCGCTGACTTCATAGGTGGCAGGATAGACGCACACAACAAACATCAGTGGATGCTCAAAAGCACACTGAAGTAATGAAGATCCGAGAGATAGTCTACACCAAGGATCCCAAGATAATTCATCCAGACATCAATAAAATTCTAAATAAGTATCAAAAGAGAGCCAAAGGAAAGAGGACGATGGGCTACCATTCCATGATGGCCTATCCAATTAGAGTCAAATGAAGATTAGAGAATTCATCATAATGCCACACACCGCAGACCCAATGGGTCTGATCCACCGGCCGGGTCGTGGCCCCAACAACAGGTTTGACTTCAAAAATAAGGGCAACAACAGGGCTAACGAGATCGAGAACGAAGAGGCCGCCGGAGTAGGCATAGTCACCAAGCAGAACGCCACCAAGGACGTGCCCAAGGGTGGGGAGTACATGAACGTCAAGAAACTGAAACTGGACTGGAAAGAGTTCCGTGAGAACTTCGCTGACGGCAAGCGCAAGGGCAAGAGCAGGCCAGGCAGAGTCAAACGGGCTGGTGCGAGTTGTAAAGGCTCAGTGAGCTCGTTAAGAGCAAAGGCCAAGAAGTACGGAGGCGAGAGAGGCAAGATGTACCACTGGTGTGCCAACATGAAGTCTGGCAAGAAAAAATAATTTAAACAACCTTAAAAATTAAAAGCATGAATTATGTATTTGCGATGCAGTTTGAATACCACAGGTATCAGCAGGATGCCTTAATTAAAATTTATGCAGACAATGTTTTGGTTAACCAAATGCGTCTCACCGAAGACATAAATTTAAGAGCAATTGATGATAATTCTTTGCCTGCTCCACCTGATCATATAAAACACATTGGTCCAAAAAATTATTCAAAAATATGTATAATTCCTGAAAAAATTTTCCTTTACACTATAGATGAAAGATACTTGCGTAAAAGTATCCGCATCGAGATTAAAAATGATTTCAACAACTACAACAATGGCTTCATGACGGACTACGCTTATATTAGATGGCACCAATTAGCAATAATGCCAGAATGGGTCCTCGATCGAAAACACTGGCCAAAACTTAAACGTTTCAGAAATCTGGGTTACCCACTTGGAGCACAACTTTGGCCAAAAGTACCTGACAGGAAAGAAATAATATTGACCTCAGAAAAAAAGGAATGGGGAGTTGGATTTTACTACATGAAGAGACCCGGAAACTTTAAGTTGGAAATTCCGTTGACGCGCAAACACGGAATCATACATCCTGGGAACAGTCCTTTTGGTAGACTTTATTTCGCCCATGCTTTTCCGAGACAAGTTATGTACTACAAATAAATAAGACTACAATGAAGATCAATGAAATTCTGATCAGAGAGCAGGCCACAGCAGGAGCCACTTCAGCAGGCAACATAGCCACAGTGGTTTCACCGCACATAGCCATAGGAAAAGATAGATTCACAAAAGCATACACTGGCACACCTGGAAGATCAGGCACACGGGCACCGAGATTGCCCAAGATCACACAACCCAAAAACCCAGACGGCACGGCCAAGGGCGCACACGCATTACCGGGTGTGAACCTCATGGGCGGACCACTGGTCAAGAGATAATGACTGTGCTAGTATTAGAGAACGAATGGGCCGTGATGTGTAAGAACTGCGGTTGCGACTCGCACTGCGACACCACATGCACACGAACAGAAAAGCACTACCCCATTGACGGCTACATGGAGTACCCCGTAGAGGTGTGTAGGCAGTGTAGATGTGAGGCCTGCGAAGCATAAATACTGACACTATGAGATTCCACGAATTCAAATCAGAGATCAACGAAGGCGCTGACTTCTACGGCTACTTCAAGACCAAGGATGGCACGTACTCGTATCCAAAGAACATGGAATTTGAGATCGGACACGTCAGCAACGTCACAGCGAGATCCATATTGAGCAGTATCGGTTTGGACGCGGACTTCGAGAACACCAGTCCATACCCCATAGATGAATTCTTACAGACCACACAGAAATACCTAGACACCAATGCGGCCAACAAGGACACGGTGCAGTATGACAACGTGGAAGCGGTGCACCAAGAAGCCACAAGATTCAAGAAACAACATCCAGAAATAACACACGTGGGATTCAACTAGGATGAAGTTCGAGGACATACACACCCTCATGCAGAAACCGGACGTCAAGCCCGACACCTACGAGGCCGGAATGGCACTCAATCAATTGTTGAAGATCGGCACACACGCCATCAAGATCCACAACATGATCAAGGACGATCAGGAGATGGAGGCATGGGTCGCAAAGAAGATTGACCTGGCGTCAAACTACGTGAAAAGCGTACACGGTTACACCGCTGGCGAGAAGGCAGGCACCTACGATGACGCGGGCATGACTGAAGACGCGGGCGAGGGACACATGAGCAAATCACAGTTGTACCAGACCGCCAAGATGGCCATAGAACTACTGGACATGATCAAGAAAGGCGATGACCTGGAGGGCTGGGTGCAGACCAAATTGAACCTAGCGGCGGACTACCTACAGGCTGTTTACCACTACGAGGACTACCAGAAGTTGAACCCATACAGGGAAGAGATTGACAGCAAGATATTACACAGACACGCGGGCATCATACAGAAACACCTGGACGAGATATTAGAGAGGAAATGCAGGGCGGAGGACGTGGACACCAAACCAGGCATGATGAGGATACTGAAGAAGAGAGTGAACGAAGTGGAGAAAGAATTAGCCAAGAAGATGAGGGAAGATGTCAGCAAGAAGGACGTGGACACCTTCCACAAGAAATTAGACAAACTGGTGCACAAGTCATTTGGACACAGTCCAGACGAGAAAGAGATGAAGAAAGAGGACATCGTGAATGAAGATCCAAGAGCCGTGGGCAGGGCACTGGCCAACCTAAAATACGCCAAGGCGATGGCCGATGGCATAATGAAGGGTGATGACATGGTGTTACTGAGACCAAAGGCACAGGCATTCCTGAGCTCAGCGGATGAGACCATAAACTTACTAGACAAGATGTACGCGGGACCAACCAACGAAGACGCTTACCTAGAAGAAGGCATAAAAGAATGGGCCAAGAAGTTGGCAATGGCGGGAGTCATTGTGGCAGGGCTGGCGGGCATAGGATCCGTCAATGATGCCATAAACAATTCCGTGCCAGCAATCAAGGCTATGAACACCGCACTGGAGATGGCAGAGAAATCAGGCAACGATGATCTGGCAAAAATGATAGAGAAAGACCTAAGGGACGCCAAAGTTAGGTTGGATTCTGGCAGGGATCTACCTTATGTCAAAGATCTACAGGACAAGTACGCCAAATTCATGACCACAGAGGGCCTAAATTTCGAATCAAAACTGGCAGTTAGGCTAGAACAACGCATTAAATAATCGCAACGCAATTATAAATAGTCATATGGCAACAGAAACAAGTTTCAGAGATCTCGTAGCACGTTTAAACGCAATGAGCAACATCACCCCAGAAGAGGAGAGGGCTCAACTGATGGAAGCGGCGGGCAAAGCACCCAAGGTACTAGACGACAAGGACATCACTTTAGCAGACATAGCCAAACTAGCGGGCATCAAGGAATACGTTGAGCCAGCCAAAGTGTCAGAGAAGGCTGAGAAACTGGTGGAATCAATCACCGCAGAACCAAAATCAGAATCAGTGATCACGAAAGCCATACTAGAATCAGACGCTGATGACTCCATCGCAACCTCGATCAAGAAGACAATGACCGAAGAGTCAAACAGGCTAGACAAGATAGCAGAATTAGAAGCACAGTTGGCAGAACTGAAATCAGCTCAGAAGGAAGAACAAACACACGACACCAAATCATTCAGAGAACTAGTATCGAAAGACGTTGCAGAGTACATCAAGAACGCGGAGGATTCAGCGTTGGTTGAACTGTACAACACAATCTCGGACAATGAGGCAGTGTACAACGAGGAATTATCAAGCATCCTGGTCAAGACGCCAGACACCGCAGAGATCATAGCGGACGCGGAGAAGGCGGAAGCACCAGAGGAAGACCAGATCGACGAGAAGGTGGTGGACGGTGTGCAGACGGACAGGAACACATCTGAACCACACAGACCAGAGAAGGCGGACGACAAGGAAGCCGAGGACAAGTCAGACGATGACGCGGAAGGCGAAGTGCCGATGCTGGACCCAGAGTTCGATGACGAGGACATGGGCGAGGACGTTGAACTGCCCACAGAAGACAAGTTCACGAACGATCTAGACCCACAGAAATAATCACCCAAACTTTTTAAATACGTGTATGAGACTGCACGTCACAGACAATCAATTCGACCCCAATCCCCATTGGTGTGAGCGCATAAAGAGTGTGTTCGCGTGTCCACCCAAGGAGACGGTGGAGTTCTTTGACCAGAACGGCTATGACCTCACCAAGTTGGAACAACTATATGCTGTGGCCAATGGCGCGAATACCACACGACATCGTAATAGTGAACACATCACCTTGAGGCAGACCTGGTTCGAGGACGACTCGCCGGAACACGGCGCACACATCAACCATGCTGTGATGTTCGAGAGGAAGGGCTACTCGGGAGAGGCGCTACAACAACTGACCACGTGGGCGGGCTACAGGCCACAGTTCCACAAACTGATCGCTATGCGACCCAAGTGGGGACTGGACTTCAGCATAGACTACGCTGACAGGGATGGCAACGTGTTCGAACTGCTACACTGGGAGTATGATGGGTTCGAGCATGACGAGATCCAGGCCAAGAAGATAAAGATGGAGGAGTTCCTGCTGAACCAGGACTGGCCAGATCGCGCCCGTGTGATGCTGACGCGCAAGGAGGAATGGCATGGACTGGGATTCTTCGAGCAAAGCGAGTGGAAGACACGCTTCTTTGGCATCGACAAAGAACGTTTCAAGATGGTGCTGTGGAAATAAATACACTAAATGAGCACGATACCCTACAACTACGGCAAGTACATAGACGACAAGGTGTCAATGAGCAACAGTGGCACGGTGGACGCGGGCAGACAGGTACAGAGTCCGGCCAGTGCTGGTAGCAGGGGTCTGGCCAAGACAACACAATTCACGAAGGATCCAACACAGATGAAGATGGGCAACTCACCAATAGCGGAATCAATGGTAGAAATCAGGAACATATTGAACAGGATAGACGGCGTCAACGTGCCAACAAACGAGATCAACGAACTGGCGGATGACGACAAGATAGAATTCACAAAGGTGATGCTGGAC
>Ga0208899_1000095_pt1 | contig 52052 bp, 62 predicted proteins | sample VirMetDEL_Nov_24_FD_184518 | JGI IMG/M metagenome (GOLD analysis project Ga0208899, IMG submission 184518) | Aqueous microbial communities from the Delaware River and Bay under freshwater to marine salinity gradient to study organic matter... | ecosystem: Environmental > Aquatic > Marine >... | reverse complement strand
AGTCATGTAGACATTGCCTATTGGGTTGAACCCCTTGGCCTTGACTCGTCTTTGATAGTCTTGCAGTTGTTCAATAGCACCGCGAAGTCCCGTCGAAGTAACGGCATCCTTGTGGTGCGATGCAGATGGGAAGTCGATATCAATGAACGGTGTGTTTAGAAAACCAACACGTTCAAAGGTATTGGTTGCAGGAGTCAACCCCCGAATAGGAGAAATGCGAGTGTTGGACCGGATCACATTCGGTGCAGGCTTGTCGATTGTCCTTACTTCATTATCGAAGTAAGGGACTTCGCTCGGCTTTGGCCTGACCCGTTCCTGCGTTTCAATCAGTTTCTGTAGTTCCAGAATGTCTTCATCACTGGCACTAAGAAACTTCTCTAGCGTTTTGAGTTCGTCGTCACTGATGGGGTTCTTGCCAAAGAGACGGGTATAGATAGAGCCAAACTCTTTGTGGAACTTCCCCGGAGGGGGAGCCACAGGCTGGACTCTCGAAGGACCCGTCTGGTCAAGAAGCCCTAGTGGATCTTCAAGCATCGCTCTTGCTGATCAGGGATGCAATCTTGCTGATTGGGAAGACGTGGCCTCCCACATAACCAACGACGCACATCAGTCCTGCAAACCAGATGGACCCGAGGAGGCTTTCGATTGATGCGATAGTGAGCATTGCATTTTCCTTATTCTTGAAACGAGAAAAACGATTACTGAGGATGCTTCAAGCATCCAAAGATCTGATCCGGGAAGAGGGTCGCTCATCTGTGCGAACCTCTCCAGTTCTTTGAGTTCTTGTTCGCTCATAGGCTCTATCAAACTCTGCGTCCGAAGCCCTCTTTGCTGCCACGAATTCTCTCATGGTAGCAGGGCTGTTTGTATCCATTACGTCGTAAGCAAGATCCGCTTCCTGCCTTTTGGCTCTGGGTATGAAACCAAGTAGTCGTTTCACGACTGCCCCAATGCCCGTATACCAAAGGATCCAACCTACTCCCAATATGATCAAAGCGATCGTGATGTATTCCAGAAGATAGACCCACTCCGGGATGCGGTCTTCCACTCCCGTCAGTGCATAGTGTATCTTGGAAGAGCGGCTGATAATATCCGCCTGCTCTTGCAGTCCCCCCTGTGCCGCTTGCTCTATTCTCGGTAGGTCCGGCGATGTCTTGACCGACTCGGACTGGATGTAGGCAAAGCGTTCGCTCGATGACGACGCCGCCTCTGAGATGGCCGTCGTCTGCGACGAGATCTGCTTTGATGCTGAACAACTTGCCAGTAGTAGTATGACAAGAGCCGCCACTGCAAGTATTTGTGCAACGGCCAATCGTCGTTCCAACCCTTCCCACTCATCGTGAGGCTTCGAGTTGTGCGAGTCGCCGAAGGATGTCTTCGAGGGCGCGATCGTGTTCTCCGTCCTTAGCCGAAGATAAGACTTGTGCTTTGACAAGATCCGCAGAGATCGCTTTGAGATCCGAGACTTCTTGCTGGGTGACATTGAGGGTCTCCTGTCTCTGGCCCACAGTGAAGAACAAACCTCCGACCCCCACAACAAGCACTACAAGTTGAAGAACCCCGGTCACGGCAGAAACTTTCTGGGTTGAGTAATCAGTCATCGGCTTCTTCTTCAACTTCCTCGACCTCGGGAGGATCGTAGTTTTCGTAGGCGTAATCAATCAAGGCATTGCAGGTGTGTGCGTTGCCGTACGGAATCAAGTAAGTCTCTGTCTTACCCTTGTGTACCTTGGAGTAGACGACGACCATTGCGTCTGCCCCTGCTTCTTCAATGAAAGTTCCAATGACATTGTGAAGAAGTGCAAAGTTTTTCTTGGTTGCCATTACATCACCTCAAGGTGTGGGTGCCTGTCAATCACTACGCCGCATGATAGCACGGGTTTAGTGGGATGCTTCTCGGCATAAGCCATGTAGGGGTGGGACACATCAACCCCACATCCCACCGCCATTCCAAAGTGCCTCCCACCCGGCCTCGCAAACCACTGGATTCCTGACACGCCATGGATATGGCCCATGACCGTGGACTTCATGGAGTTCATGGCTGCATTGAGGTGGGGGGATTTACCGGAGTAACCCTCGCCATGGAAGTATCGGACATTGTCGATCTCGACATTGTTCACCCACTCCCATGACGGGGTTTGCCATGCGTCAGCGTAGGACTTCACCATGTTGTCAGGAATGCCGACAGTGCGAGCCTGCTTCACCGACCGCATGTCGTGGTTGCCAATGGTGACATGAGCGTCAGGGAAATTTTTGTGCCACCACTCCACCCGCTTGAGTGTTTTCTTGTACTCAGTGGGGGGAGAGTCTGACTCGTGATGGGGATCCCATCTACCCCACCTGTGTGCATCCACGATGTCACCGATGAAGACGGTCTTCGTGGTCTTGTACTTATCGCGGACACGCTGACAGTGCTGCCGATACCGGGTCAGGTCGGCAGGACAATGAAGGTCTCCGATGACGAGGACTCGTGCCATCAGGCAGGGTCTCGGACCCACTCAATAAATTTCACTGTTGCTACTCCGCCTGACCCATTGGTGATTTCAATTTGGGGAGCAGTAACTTCTTCCTTAGGCGTGTTGGCAGTAATGCCCGCTCCAAGTCCAGCAAAAGTATCTCCACAACCTCTTTTGTATGTGATGCTGCTTTGAGCAGTCAGTATCCAAATCTTGTGGGTCGCATCCCCAATGGTGTTGTACGTATAAGTCGCACCATTTGCGATTGATCCACTATCCGTCGTCATCCATGCCATGGGTTATTGCTCCGTTGATCATCAATCGGGCCGCCCATTCGCCCACGGCTTTACGAGCCGTAGTCGTTGCAGAAGGCAACAAGATCAGGGGCACCCCTTTTTGAAACAGGATCCGCTGGAAAGAATCCAAAGCCAATCCCGGTTTCTCCACATATTTTGTGGGTCTTTGAAGATCTACGGGGGTGCCTTCGAGAAGAAGGTAGGGCAGGGCAGCCTCGTCCTTGAGGCGATCCACCTGTGAGGTGAACCGGCGGCATCCATCCTTGGTGAGGCAGTACCCTGCTACCTCCCTCAATGATCCCTTACGCTCAATGAGAGCCGTCTTTTCGTGGCCGAGAAGGCAGTAATCCCCTGTCTTAAGAGGGTATTTCTCAACACGCAGACGTACCCGAACGGAGCGTCGGAACCATGGTGGCTTGGTGGGGTCAAGAAACGACAGCGTCTCAGGAAAAAGCAGTGGCTTCTTCTCTCTGCTGTCTTGAAGGATGACCCACTCGCGTTTCAGTCCCAAGTCTCCACGTCGTGCTTCAGAGGAACCTTGTTCTTATAGATAACTTGAAGCGAATGCCAGTATCCCACGGTTGCAACGTGGTTCACTGCTCTGTCGATGCAGTCCTTCGCATGATCCACGAGATTAGGCGGGCAGTCAAGGTACACCGCGTCGTAAATCTGTAGGAACATCTTGACATTCGGATCCAACTCGTCAAGAAGAAAGTGTTGGATTGCCAAAGTCACGTTGCCTGCCGTGGTTTGCACGGGGAAGTTGACGACTTCTGACTTGATTGCACCAAGGTCTCCAAGAAAAGTCCTTGATTGCCCGGTGCGTGGCAACATGATTCTGCGTTCGGTCTTCACTTTTTCAAGTAGTCCCTGCTGCCACTTGGTAAGGGACGGTCGAACCTTGCTCCTCTCCTTCACAACCTTCTGGTAGAAAGACAAAGGAAGTAGGATGTCACCTCCGGATTGTGCGTACACCTGCTCACGCATGGTGTTGGCACTACTCAAGAACAAGTCGGCGAAGTTCATCATCTTGCCGACCTGCCTGCGTTGATGCTGCGAGGTAGCGTCAACGTCGTAGTCCCCCCAGAGTGTGCGTGCCCTCTCTGCGTGGAGATCACGGTCGTTCTGGTAGGCGTCGATCATGCTGGCCTCGCCCGATAGGAGGGCTGCCACCCGTAGTTCTGCCTGCGACAGGTCCATCGCCACGATGCTGCCCCGGTCCCACCGGCTACGGATACATGCCTTGATGGGCTTCGGGAATGTCTGGGCGGACGGCTGCTTGCAGGTAATGCGGCCCTGAATGGTGCCGCCACTACTGCCCGTGTCGTTCTTGATGTGGGATGGTGTGACGTACCACGTCGGGTAGGCGATGGCATCGCCACTCCCCGGTAGCCTCACCCCGCTGAACCTCCCCTTCATCAACTTGATCTTCTCATCACTCAGGTTCTTGTCGGCTGCATCCACTCTGTCGGCAGGAGTTTTGTAGACAGGAACTTCCATTGTGACGTGCGTTGCCGTCTTCATGTCAGGCGGAATGATGATGGATGACATGTCCTCCGGCTTGTTGCGTCGGTGGTAAAGCAACGGATAGCAGTACGACGACATCAACTTCATTGCCTTGCTGTGCTTCTTGGCTGCATCAAGGCAGCGTCGGTACATGTCGGCGTCGATGCCCTCAGGCAGTGCTTCGTACAGGGTGGTCCGGTTCTTGTCGGAGAACGAGACTTTCTTGCTTTTGGGGGTCACGTCCAGTGCATCCATGATGTCGGGGTTCGATACTTCCTCGATCAACTTGATGACTTCGCCGATGAACTTGTCCTTGCTCTTCGCGGAACCGGGACCGTAAAGAATAAGGTCGTACTCTCGAGCCTCTTCTTCTGCCTCTGCTGTCTCTGCTTTGCACTTGTCCATGAGACGGAGAAGTTGATGCGAAGACATGGGCACTCCGGACTCTGACATTTCGATGCTGACCTTGAGGCTCTTTGAATAAAACCCAAGGGCGTAAGCACCACGGAAGTAGTCGTAATGGGAGTCAAACTTTTCCTCAATCAAACGCTTGGACAGTTCGCTGATCGCAAGCATCGTGTTGTGTGTGTCTTGAGCGTTGTACTGAAGCAGTTTGGCGTCGGTAGGCCGCTTGTACCTGACGGTCTTCAGTGTCTCGGAGTATGAGTACGCCCCAAGGATAGGGCCGAGAGCCTTGAGGCTACGCTCTTCCCGCAACTCTGAGTGCAGGTAGTTCAGTACAGACAGGTCTACGAGTTTCGTCCAGTTATGAAAAGCGTACCCGCAGTACTTGAGATACTGGATGTCGAACGGCAGGTTCATGCCGAGGATGAGATCTGCATTCCAGATCCAAGACGCCAGCATCTTCCTATGTTCTTCGAGATGGAGTTGGAAGACCATCGTCGAACCGGGCTCCAGCCCAGCAAGCAAGTCGAAGTTCAATTCGCTCGATGTGGGGGGAGTCTTTGGCAGTGTCACTGCCGCAGTCAGAATCAAGTTCTCCTTTGCTACTTCGTCGATGTACTCCGACTTGCGTGGGTGGAACACTGTCTGCTGTGGCAGAAGTAGGCCGATGTGGTTGGCCTTTGCTGCTCCGTACGTCTCGATGTCGAGGCTGATTAGGTTCATTCAATCTTCCAGCCTTTCTATGTCACGGAGTTCCGCTTCAATCAACTTGGCGTATTCGGGGTACACCTTGGCGATGATCTTGAAGTATTGCTCAGGCTTCATTTTGGTGATGCCTCTCTTGAGTTGCGTGATGCTACCACTGGCTATCCCCGTAAGGTAAGACAGTTCTTTGGCAGACTTTGAATGTTCTATCGCACGGATCAGAATGTCGCACGAACGTCGTTTCTGAAACCACGCCCACTCAGCCCGATAGGTCAACAGAGCGGTGGCACGTCTGATTCCATCCTCTAGATCCCGTCGTTCTCGGGCGTTGAGTTTGTTCATTCATGCCTCTCTTTACGCCAAGCATCCGCATCTTGGGATTGGTCCCACTCCTTCTCCTCTTGGCGTAGGTTGAAGGCGTCGTACTCTTCGAGGGTGGGGATGTACTCCTTTACGAAGTCTTCCAAAGCATGAAGGATGAAGACTCCTCCTCCTTCAAACCCAACGGAAATGACGGTCGTGACATCGTCGGTGATGTCGAGAGTAACCGTCCCTTTGAGTTCGCAGTACTCGGTGTCGATCGTGAAGTCTCGGTCGCAGGTTCTTTTCACTTGAGGTATCCGTTGTCTCGAAGGAATCGCTTGATGATTACACGACAGGCAGGACCCTTGGTCTCAAGACCGTAGTCATCCATGAATTCTTCCAAAGCCTTAAGGACCTTGATTCCACCCTTCTCCTTGTTGAAGCCAACGTGGAGAATGTAAGAACGGTTGATCATGTAGGGCGTGGACTTGGTGGCTCGGGTGTATGTGTTCCGAACGACCTTCTTCTTCGTGGTCTTTTTCGTCTTCTTCATTTGTTTACTCCAAAGAACATCGGTTCAATGATGTCCGGGGTTGAGGGGGTGGGTAGTTTGCCTGACATTGCACGGCCAAGCAAGTCAATGTGATCCGAAACTGGATAGAGATACTTCTTCTCACGCAGCACTGCGGCAGGGTGAAAGGTTGTATAGATGTTGATCTTGTTGTTGAACAGGAGTTCAGCAGGCTGGCCTTGGTTTGCAAAGCCATGTCGCAAGGACCTCTGCTTGCCAAGCAGGAACTGACTGATCGTCGCGTAGGAATGGCTACCTAAACACAGCATGAAGGCAGAGCCATGGTGGTTGACGATTGATTCAATGTCTTCGTGCAGATACACAAAGCATTCTTTGTAGTGCTTTCGTTTGGGTGTTGCGTTTTTCTCCAGCGTTGCACATCTTGCTGCGTTTGTGAAATAGATGGGGGACTTGAGAATGTTTTCGTGATTGAGGTAGACCTTGGTAAGCAGGTCTCCACTTGGTCCCACGAAGCATTTGTTCTTGGCGTCCTCTTGGTATCCGGGGTTCATGCCGACCACGATGAGTGGTGGCCTAGTAGAAGAGGGCTCCGACTGTTCAAAGAACCGTGTCGGAACCCCCGGATTCTTGGCTCCCTGATGCAAGTCACATCGCGTGCATGAGGGCTGCGAAGAAAAGGTTGGAAGTGATATGTCAGTCGTCATCCCAAAGCCACTCTCCTTTCAGTTTGGTGGGGGGATTTAACTTGTTGACGAGTGGATAGAAAGCAGGCGTGATCATCATTGCGAAAGGCAGGTAGGCATACTTCTCTACCCCTGTTGCAACAACAGACAACACTTGATACTCCCGCCCCTTCTTGTCCTTGCATGAAACAAGTGCAATGTCGCCGTTCTTGGCTGCACGCATGAATGTTTCAAAGTTCGCTGCAACTTCTTCACCGATCATTGGGGTCTCCATGGTTCACCTTTCCCATGGATAGAATCGAAACATCTACCCGTGGTAAACAACAGAACCACAAGTACTGGGGCGTCCCGCCGCCCGCTTGCGGGCGGGACGCTCCCATTATTCAATTAAATGTCGGCGTCTAAACTGCTGGCTCCACATAAAAAAAGAGTGACACTGGCCGAAGCCAGTGCCACCCAGTTGCATCACGCACCTCGCTTTTTAAAGGGACAAAGTGAGCGGAGGTCTTATTCCCGTTACTTCAGGTGCCTCCCATGCGTGTATCACATGCCCGCTTTGATGCGAGCCTTCTGCTTGGTGCTGTTGCCTCGACGCTTGTCGAGTTCAGCCAGTCGTTGTTCGTCGGTGAGGGACCGCCATCTGGCGAGTCGCTCCTCAGCCTCACGAACACGCATTGCTTTACGTTCGGAACGCTTCATTGGATACTTCCTTTCATCTGTCTCAAGAGTGACTGGTAAAACTGTTTAGCCATTGCAGGCAACTGAGGGTACACCGAAACTTCGATTCGTTTGGTTGACACAAGAGGAAGAGTACCAACAGTAGGGTAATCCGTTCTGTTTGAACTCACTTGGATGATCTTGTCGTCAAGTCGAACCACTTTGAATTCAACTATCATCCTCGAATACCAACTTTCCAATGCACTCGAAGCCACGAAGATCTGTCAACTGCTTGACAGGAAAGACCACGTCATCGACAACAAGGCAAAGCATCTTGTCGGGATGAACTTCGTAGACGACATGAATACACGGGCCAGAGTACAAAGTCTCTCCCGGCATCGTGCCAGCCACCTCGCCCTCGGCTTCGTGAATGTACTCACGCTGGACTTCAACACTGTGTAGTTCAGCGGCAGCACGAAGCAAAGCATTCGCCTGCTCGATGAGCCATTCACGCCGAACAGATCGTTGCACGATCTTGTCACCACTGCGTACAGATATGCGAGTGATGAAGGTGCCTTCCGATACCTTCTGGTTGCCACGGTAAGTCGGTCGATCAGGAGACAAGCCGTCGAGTACAGACTCGTCCTGCGTGTCACTGTCATACCAAAGAATCTCAGAGAGTATGTCACCCTGCTCATCCAACTCGTTGGGTGATCGCTGGTATCCATACTCTGTTTCCCATGGGATGTTGGACATCCCTGCATCCGGGTGAACATCATTGTCCCGTATGTCGCTGACTCTGATAAGTGTCATGTGATTCCTTCCACAAAGTGGGGGGAGGCAGGCGTACCCACCTCCCCCCATGCGACGGGAGTGACAGAAGTGTCACGCCAACAGTTCATCACCTTCCTGCACACCAGTCGGGACAACACCCTCATCGGGACGAGTCATCCTGCTACGAGCAGCCTCCTTGGTGAGAGTGTCACCAAGAGTCTGGTCGTCACAAGCAGAGAAGGCACACTTCTGCCGCTCGACAAAGGAAGTGAAGTCGGCAAACGCCGATTCATCCAACTTGTCAAACTTGAAGTTGATGCGAGTCTGACCGTCGTCACCCTTGACGCGGCCAGTCATCGGACAGTCAACACAGACACCAACGAACTGCTGAAGAAGAGCGATGCGGTCATCACGATCAGCCGTGAAGATCGCAACCATCTCATCCTCGGTAGCACCAGCAGCCTCAAGGAACGAAGTGAGATGCAGACCACCAATGTTGATGGAAACAGAACGCACCTCACCATCAGACTGCGTCACCTTCTGCGGACGCAACTTGGCGTTCGGGGCATACACCATGCCGATGTTCTCGTACTTCTGAACACCAGTCGAAACGTCGTCGGGATGGGAGAACAAGCACACGCTGACAGCGGGCTTCGAACCGGGGACGACTGCGGTCAGGGCAACCGTAGTCACGTTGGGAACCATCAACGCCGTCTGGTTAAGACGCTCGTAAATATCCATCGCATTCCTTTCACTGAATGCAGGTCAATAAACTCTTGGCATACATACCAAGAAAAAAAAGAAGAACCGCCGCCCACCGGCGGCACGAACGTGCCGGTGGGTGGCGTTCGTTCACCATTCCTCACCATCATTCTCTTTCTTCGAGATGATTTCTTGGTTGATATCGAGAAGAGTCTTGAATGAGTACGCCATGGCGTACAGGTCAAGGCCAGTAAGAGAATGCTCTTCCATGGCGACCTTCATGATGTCGCCTTCTTCCATGGCTTCTCTCATCTTGTCGAAGTGCTTCTGCAAGATGGGAACACCGAGAGCAAACAACGGGTGTGCCTCGTAGTCCTTGATGTCATACGATTTGTTTGATGCGACCATATCTAAGTCCTTGGCTTGTGTAACGGAGACAGATAAAAAACAACCGGGGAGGACCGAAGTCCCCCCCAGTCGCAGGAGATTGCAGATCATTCGACGTTGAGTTCCACCTCACCACTCATCAACTCATCCCAGACATTGCCGGGTGCCCAGATGCCTGACAGCAGGAACTCACGCTCGGTATCAGATGCATTGGGCATAGCAGTCTGAATCAACTCGCCGTTCATGAACTTCATGAACTCTTCGTGGTACATACGAAAGGAGATGATGTCACCGGGCGTATCGTTGACCGGGCGGCCAGCGATCCAGTGTTCGACGTTGTTCTCGTGGTCAATCCACTCCACAAGAAGAACTCCATCACCCTTGTACCCCCACACTGCCTTGCCGACAACGTGCTTCTGAACAGCATCACGGATCGCAGCGTCTCTCCAACAATCAGTCTGTTCAGAGAAAGGACCGATGTTGTCACCGTGGTACCAACCTTCGGGCTGAGGATGACCCCGCTCACCGGGCCAATACCAAGCCTGACGAAGCCGTCCGAGTCGATCGGACTTGAGAAACTCAGAACAAGAAATCCAAATCATACGCATATCGAAATCTCCAATCACGATATAGAAGAAGGATGCACGACGCGCCAGCCGCCCCGGCTCTGCGGGCGGCCAGCGTCGTAGGCTATCCCAGACCACATGTTTCCACGGTGATCTCACCGGGGAAGTGTTCCCAGCCATCACGCATACGAGCGATGGTTTCAACGGGAACCGAATGGATGGACCCATGAGAACCAACCACCTTGATGACAGAGACAGCCCAACGCTTGCGTTCTGCAAGGTCAAGGTAGGGTTTCATCTCCCAAAGACGGGAGAAAGTGTTGCTGACTACCACCATGTTGTTGGTGTTGTCCATGAATGACTCGGTCATCTTGAGACACCAAGCGTGTGCATCAGCAAGACGACTGGGGTCAAACATATATGGTCCGTCGTACCCATCTTCGTTGCCGAACTCATCGAAGGTACGACAGAAGTACATGTCCGCCTCCCAATGACAACTGGGATGCGAGATTGCACGGGCCAGAGAGGACTTCCCGCTGCCGGGAAGCCCCCTCACGATTACCAACTTACCACGATGAGTCATTGACCTTCTCCCATTCAGCAAGTGCGAAACGAATGAACCGTCGGACCGCAGCAGCACGAGTGCGATCCTCCTCTTTGCAGTAACGATCAAGAGACTCTTTGATCTCCTGAGTCAAACGAACAGACATCATGAATTCATCATCTTTCATCGGACGCTCCTTTCTTCGATCTCGATTCTCAAATCCTCAATCTTCTCCGCCACCTCCCAGTCGGAGATGAGTTCTTGATTGCTCACCTCCTCCATAATGAACCAACGAAGATCATCTTCCAGCCAACGCACGATCCAACGCCTGAGAAATCTCATGAGTCACCTCCGTAGTTAAAGATAAAGACGGGCTTATCAACAGCACCCATGTAGTCAATCATGTGCTTAGTGCCACGGGACTTACCATCCCAGAAGACAACAGCCTGATCTGCGTAGTCACCCATGACGCCGTTACGAATAGGGCCAGCCCTGCGACCATGACGAACCCAGTCAGCAGGGAACTCCTTAACAGCAATGCCCTGCTCACCAGCCCAACGCCGACCAGCGAGATCAGCACCACGAGCCATGCCACAGACAACCTCAGTGATGGGGTCATCGTGGTACACATCAGTGAAGAAGGACATGGACTGCCGAAGAAAAACAAGGTCAGTGAAGTCCCGACCACCAGCAATAATGAGACGCATGTGAATCTCCAAAAGGCAAATGAGTACACCACAACCGACGTGGTGGCGGTGTCTGCGCTGCCGCCTCCGCAGACCCGCCACCGACGTCAAAGAACAACTGTGGGCTATGTCGTAGAGCAAGCAGGGGGGGAGCCGACGACAGGGGGGAGCGGCGCAGAAAAAAACCCAGCCCCCGCCGAAGCGGAGACTGGGGAAAGAGGGGAGGGAGGAGTCAGACGGGGAGATCGCCGGAAGCCTCATCGGACTTCTTGGCATCGGCCTTCGCCCGAATCTTGGCATTGGCCTTCGCCTGAGCGTCGGTTTCGTCCCAGCGTTCGAGGACGACAGACTTGGAGAAGTCGTCGTACTTGAGAGTCCACTCGTCGCCGTCAATCATGACGGGCAGTTTGGTCTTGGTGGGCAAGACACTCGCGGTGACAACGGTCTTGGACTCTCCGTTGGACATCTCAACCACACGACGCTTGCGGACGGTGGCGGTGAGAATGAAGGCGACCTGCTCGGACTGCACGAGAGCGAGAAGATCGGACGACGAAGGGTGTGAACGGCTCATGGTAATCTCCTTGAGCGTGAGTAATGTGCGGGACTGCGTCAGCCCCGTCGCTTTGGACGGGGCAGCAGGCACGCGGTTAATGGTTAGACTAGGTGGGGTCGGAGTACCTAAAAAGACTGAGCCGGTCTGGTGGCATCGGTTTTGAGGGGACCCCCCCTGTGGCCCCACGTCGGCTGTTCTCCACACAGTAGAAAGACCCCTCCCGTATCAAAATTCTGCGGCTGGGTAGTCTGGTCGGGTGTGGTCGCCGTTTTCGGTGTCAAGAACGCCGATATGACCGCAGTGACCGCAGTGACCACACGGGGCCTATACCTTATACCTATTTATATCTCACCCTACTTCTCGAAAGGGTGTGGTCAGTATGGTCAGAAGGGGCCTCCTGCCATCAGGAAGCCCCCTCTGGGTAGACCGCATGTTGTGGTCGTCAACTGGTCGCTTGTGGTCGCATTGCTAGCCCACGCAGCCCACGGGTCCGCTTAGACCCAATACGAGCCCTTGTAAGGTTCCACGTGGTGCCTTCAACAAGCCGGTAGATCAACTGGTTTTGGCTCATTGGGGGCACTCGCAACTCCTTACTCCACTCTTTCCAGTGGGTAAAGAGGGCCTCGGAAGACACAAAACTGCCTTCCTTCTCCTCAAACCGGGCAGACAGGAACTCGTCGATAGGGTTGTTGACGGCGTGGTACTCGTCAATCAACGCCAAGGACCGATCCGGCATGGGGAACTTACGCTTGGGGTCCGATTCTGCCTCTATGAACTTGGCCCCCTGCCATGCCCAGTACGCAATACCGGGCAATTCGGCCAGCAACTGTTCTGCCAGCCGGTAGTTCTCTCGCCCCGCGAAACTCACCGTGAAGGGAAGTAGAACCATCTTCCCAGACAGCCCGAGCCCCTTGTTGGGGAGACGCGGAATCTCGTTTGACTGCATGATCGGGACGGCATCCACGACCACGTTCCGGAGTGGCTGCTCGAATTTACGATTGATGGAGATCGGGTCCCGCCCCACGATTGACTTGAGGACACGGCACGCAGCCTCTCCTTCACGATTCGATATCTCGGATACTTCATTGATCGCCATGACCCTTGCTTGTTCGATGCCCCAGAGCCCGAACTGACCAGCGATATCCTCAAGGCAGGTGCCCATATAGCCCTCCCCAAGTAGGGCTTTGAGGATCGTCATGATGGTACCCTTGCCCCCACGAATCTTGCCGTACATCAGGAACCATTTGGCATAATCGCGGTGCGGGAGCAGGCAATACCCGAACATCCTTTGGAGTAGATTGCTCCACTCCGGGTCGCCGCCACTCCACTCCCTCAAGCACTGGTGCCAGATAGGGCACTTTGCGGAGGGGTCGAAGTTGCAGGGAAGCACGTTCGGGTCGAAGAATGTTTCGTCACGATCAAACTTGTCACCAGTCTTGGCGTCAAGAACGGCGTCGGCAAAAGACACAAGGGTTCTGGTCTCCTTGGTCTTGGGTGCTGTGATCCAAGCGGGGGTGTGTTCGTGCGGAAGCGTCTGCAACGCCTGCAACGCACGCACAACCCCCTTTATCTTGTTAATGTCGGGCGCGTAACGAACCTGCCTCTGGCCGTTTTGGGTGGCTTGGTTGTAGGTGACGTTCTCCAAAGACACCCACAATGCGGACTCAACCCACTCAAGATCTCGCTTTTGCCACCTTTCTCCGTACCATTCGAAGAAATTGCCTCGCCAATACCACAATCCGTTTCGATTGTTTGGAGTAGAGAACCTCGTACCCAAGAGGTATCGTGCCACTTGCAAGGGTTCGGGAGACGCAAGGGTCTGCGTCTGCGTTTGGGTGGTCATGCTTTAAGTCTCCAGACTCATAAAGGTCAATTTCATGCTAAAGGACAAGGCCAAGAAAGATTCCACGACGGACAAGAAAGATCCCACGACCAAAAAGGGCGAGGAACTCAAGGGCAAGGATTCGACGAAGCAGGGTCAGGATTCCCGCACCAAGCAGAGTACCACAAGTTTCGACGATGTCATGCGACTTCTCATGACAATGATGCAAAATGCTCCGCGAAACGAGTACTCGCCTACAAACGATGCACTGAAGGCGACTGAAATCGCCAACTACCGCGTAAACGCGGGACCGTTTGGTGGCCGGAACCCCGCGAGAACAAAGACGATCGACGATCGGCGACGAGAAATGAATGTCGTGTCAAGTCGTGGTCGCACCAAGGGTCAGATAGAACGCGATGAGGCGTCCAGAGAAGCGACCAAGCGTCGGAACAAAGACAAGAAGTTCGCACGGGTTGAGCGAGACCTAGACCGTCTCGAAGAAAAACTTGCACAAGACCGAAAAGACGTAGAAGCACTTGTTGCAGAGACCCGTGCGGCAGAAGCAGAGGCCGAAGCCCGCCGAAACACCCCGCCCGTGCTTCCTCAGCCCGTCGAGGAAGAGGTATATGGTGGGGGGCAAGGATCGGAGATCGTCGAGTCTCCTGTGCCCGCCGCTCCCGCCCCGACCCTCATGCCTGCACAGGCTCCTCCTGTTCAGCAGGAACTTGGGCCGAATCCTCTTCAGGCGGTGGTCTACGCTCACTACCCCTCGATGCGTCCCAACCCCGGTCCCTTCTCAACGGACCAGCGTGGCGGCGGGCCATATGCCGATGAACTTCCTCCCCCGACCCCTTACAACCCTCCGGGTTTTGAAGGCTCGGGTCTTGGCCCAGCACCAGCACCGTACCTGCCCACGGTGACTCACTATGGTCAGGCAACTCCCGGCACGCTTCCAACACCGATGCTTCCGGCTCCTGTTGGAATGCCGTATAACAGTGGTTACGGGGCTCAGAATCAGCCCATGTACCAGCAGGGATCTGATGCTCGCGGAGCCCATATCCAAAATCAATATGATGCGGCGGGCCAAGCACAGCGAGAGCGGCGTTTCGTTGAGGCGGTGGACGACAACAACGCACTGAATGCGGCCCCTCCTGCCGCTCCACCCGGAGCCATGACCGGAGGAGTCCCCGGTTACAACTACGCTGACTTCGATGACGCAACCGCAAGGCAGGGACACGACCCTTCTTTGAACGAAGCAAACCTTCGTCAACGAATGGGATACCCGCCAGCGGGTGGAGTCCCTGTTCCTCAGTATGGAGGGGCCATGGACGCAGTGGGGGGATACCTCACAGGCGCACAGGCAAACCCCATGATTGGAGTTCGTGGTCTTACTCCCGAGGAAGCAGCAAACCCTCTGGCGATGATGCCGGTTGACGCTCAGGGGAACCGAAGGCCGTTTACTGCAAGCGACTCCAACCGAGGCTTCTTCGGTCCCAACCCTCTCCAGAGAATCGGTCACTTCCTTGGGTTCGGTAACGGTCAGCCGATCATGGTTGATCCCTACTCGCACGGATACACCGTGGGTTCCTATCCCCGATAAGGGTTAACAGCATGGCAATCCGTAGAGTCGCACCCTACAACGACCACGAGTTCCCGCTCTTCTCTAGAGAAGTAATGAGAGACTCTCTGAGGCGGGGGTTTATCGCCCCGCCTTCAAAGGGGCTTTTTGAAGCAGCAAGAGTCTTAAGCCCCGAAGCCCCTGATCTTCAAATCCTTGAAGAACTAATCGAGAGAATACGTCAATCGGGTATGGGCGGTGCAAAGCAGAGCGACGTTGCTGCGGCGTTGAGGATGATTGAAGAACAGCCCATCAACCCCAAAGCAAAAACAAAGAAGCGAAAGGCTGCCGAAAAAAGACAACACGGATTCAAGAGGCTGCGTCAACGAGAAGACATCACCGAGCAGAAGGCACGAAGACTCAGAGACCGCCTCTTCGCTGATTACAAGGCAACGAGTCGTAGCGGTCGAGCCGCTGCTGCGGCTGAGTTGCTCAAGGATTCGGTTGACCCCGGAAAACTTGCAGCCATCTTCCAGTACAAGGATGGGCTTGCTGCAACGGAAGAAATAAACAACCTGTTTATGGATGACCTTGTGAAGTCTGGGCTAGACCCCCAGCGAGCAAGAGAGGCTGCGGAAGAAGTTAGCCGCGACTTCAAGGAAGTCTTCGACAAGGCAAAGAACGCGGCTGATTTCGAGGAAGGCATTGTCGGCACAGGGACAATGAGCAGCAGCACCGGAAAGACGCCAGAAAAACTCCGGCGTTCCCCGTCGGTTGATAAAGCCTTGATGTTTACTCCAGATGATCCGAGGGGTAAGTCTCGAATTCCTAATGAAGCGGCGGACTCGGTAGACAATCTCACCGATGAATACATAAAAGCAGGCGATTACAAAACGGCTGCTAACTACAAGCCGTCTGAAAAGATGACTGAGATCGGGCCGGTTTTCACTGACCCGGAAACTCCTGCTTCTTCCACGTTCTCACGACAATCAAAAGCAGCAAACTTCCAAGTTGCAATTACGCCCACCAAGGGTAGTAGTCCCGGCAAAAAGCCCAATGCTCCTTACGACTTGACGATCGTCAACTCGAAGAAACACCCCGGCTACATGGAAGTTCGAAGAGTCCAGCAAAGCAAGAGAAAATTCAAAACGGTTGATGGTTCCTTCGGGCTTTCTCCTGAGCAAGGAGAGTTCTTCCAGAAAGAACTGGGCCTTACCGACGATCAAGTCAAGAAAATCGTAAGAGGCAAGAACAACCCTAACTTCAGGGCTCCTCTCCTTATTCCTCACGAAGACTTCTTTGTGGGCAGAGAAGGTAAAAAGCCTCTTATCCAAACGTTTGCTTCTGGTGGCAACGTCACAAACTACAATGGTGACGCCGTCACCCCAGAAATGCTGGCGGACCCCAAGGTCAGAGAACGTCTACAAAGAAACGCCGCGAACGTCACTAGGATCCAAGGACTTAGTCCCGGCAGAAAGGCAGCCGCTATCGCTGGACCAGCAACTATTGAAGAGGTGAAGGACGCCATCGGAAGAGCCCAAGGTTTCTCGCGGGCTCAACCCGTGAACACCAACAGGCAATTGGCTGCATTGAGACGCGAACTCAATGCAATCGGAACGGCAAAGGCGACAAGAGGATTCAGGGAGCCCTCTGTCGGTTCGATCAGATCTCCTAAGTTTTCAAGGGGTATGCCGAGAAGTCGTCAGTTCAAGGCGACTCGTGGGTCTGTCATTCGCCATCCCCTTGCTCGCGTTGTAGCCGCCCTTGCCCAGAAGGGGCTCAAGGGGGGACTATGAGCGAATGGGAACATCAGGCTGACGCCGGTAAGGTTCTTTCGTTCTTTGATGCTGATGCTGCTTCAAAGGCATTGGAGATGAACTCGTTCAGCATCGAAGAAGAAGTGTCTACTCTTGTTCAGCACATGCGGGACCCAGACGCTAAGATCGCTCTGAGAGCCCACAACCAACTTCGTCGTGTACTCAATGAGGTAGCAAAGGCCAATGGACTCATCGCAACCCAAGAATTTACAGCAACAAACCAAGAAGGAAACAAGAGTGTCCGCATCACCCGCAACCAAAAACTACTCTCGAACCTCAAAGCCACGACCCACCGCAGTCAACTCCCTGAAAACCCCGACTTCGCCGCTCAGTATCTCCCCCCTTCAGGCGGAGGCACTGAAGACGATGAAGGGGTCGGGACCGATGGGACTGGCGAGATCGGCGGGTCAAGCACTATTCGACTTGGCGATTAATGATGTTGATGGTCTGATCGGCAGCAGGGAACGCTTTGGTGCCTTGCTGTATGACCGATACATCAAGAAGGACGAGCCTACCAGCGACTTCTTTCGTGTGTGGGAAAACGTGCATGCCTACAGCCTCCTCAAGAACAACACGGTTTCGTTCGTGGCAATCATGGCAAGAATCGCCACTATTGAACTCCTTGCCAATGGGACTCTGAATGCGAGTCAAAAGGATAGAGACAAGGGCTGAGGGCAACGAACTGTTTCCGTTGCCTCCTGACTACATGGAGTTGACGGAAGATGGTCAACGTGAAGCCCGAGTCAATGCCTGTCGCCAATGGTTGGTTCCTGTAACGAGTCCGCAAGACAAGGCGGATCGTTTTATTGGGGCCATGTTGTTCTTTGATCATTGGTACTTGTGCCCCGACGAAGCCGACGACTTCAATCCGATGTTCTACGACGAGGATCCAGTCCCCCTACCGGACGGTCACTTGGGCATCTATAAGGAGTGGGCACAGAACCGAGCATCCATTGCCATCGCACCGCGAGGCTTTGCCAAGTCCAACTGCATCCGGAAGTCGATCCTTCTTCAGATGTTGACGAGACCCGGCTACTCCTTCATCTACGCGACCTCAACCAACGACAACGCCAAGCAGACCGGCCAGATCATCAAGACGCAGTTCCAAGAGAACGCTCGTATCTTCGACGATTGGAGCCCTGAGTTTCCTGATGAGCGAATTGTGCCTCGTCGTGGCGAAGCGTCCTTCGGCATCGAGTTAATGTATCTGAAGAACGGCTCGTGGTTCCGGGCGATCTCGTCAGAGTCTCGTCAGCGTGGTGGTCGCCCCCGCTGCTACGTCCTTGATGACCCTGAGTACGATCCGCGTGCATCGACATCGATGTCCGTCCTCCGTTCGTACATGGACACCCTGCTCTTCAAGGTGGTCATGCCCATGATCACAAGGCCCGGCACCAGCCTCCGGTGGCTCGCTACTTTCGTGAGTCGTCGCCACTATGCGTGGTACGCCATGGAGACTCAGGAAAGCCAAGAGGGTTTGAAGGCACGGGATCCCCGGTTCGACCACTGGTCCCGGATGATCATCAAGGCCGCCTACAAGGACAAGCAAGACAAACTGATTTCTTGCTGGCCGGAGATGTGGCCGGTAGACAGGAAGCAGAAGGAAGAAGATCCTCGGCTCAAAGAGCGGATCAGCCTTGAGGAGATCAAGGAGCAGATCGGGTCAGCCAACTTCGCGTCGGAGTACATGGCGGATCCCGGCAGTAGTGAAGACCAGTTCTTCCCCGAACTAGACGACAGCCATCGTTGGTGGTTGACCAGCGTCGATGCCGACTATGGCCTCAATCCCCGAGAATCCGCGACCCTCATCAATTGGAAGGATCCGGAGGGCAACGCCAAGAAGATGCCGATCTGCGATTTCTTGAAGGAATCGTGGGTCTTCATGACGGTCGACACTTCTTGGACGGCTACCGGCGACTCGGACTTCAAGGTTGCAACTGTGATGGCTGCCACCCCTGAAAACGAGTTGTTCGTGTTGGATATCTGGGGTGCCCAGTGCGACGAGAACACCCTGATCAAGAACATCTTTCAGATTGCAGACAAGTGGAGGGTCCCTTCCATTCACCCGGAAGTGGTCCGCCAGAGCATCGCCCTGTACCAGAACCTCGATAGTCTGGTGAAGCAGCGGGCGTCCGAGATGTTCGGGGTAGCCCACATGCCCAAGATCGTGCCCCTCAAGGTGGGCATGATCTCGAAGTCCGCCCGGATCGGGGCTCTCCAGTTCCGGTTCGAGAACGGCCTTATCAAGTTCCCGCTGGAACGCCGGATGGACCGCCACTGGACGAACCTATTCGACCAGATCGAGCAGTTCAATCCGGAGGTCGCTGACGGTGGCCTTGCCAAGGATGACCACCTCGACACCGTTTCGATGTCGGGCAACATCCTCAAAGGCAGGATCCACCGAAACCCAGAGGATATAGAGGATGAAAGAACCGTCGAGGAGAAGATGCTTGACGGTGAACTGACAGATGACGCAGGAACCCCCTTGGCTTACAAGTTGGGGTCCATTAGCCCGGAGTTTGTAAATGAACTACTCGCAAGAGCCGCCACAGACCCCCCAAGTGGGGGGAGCAGAGTCTGATCCTGCCCACCAGCCAGTCACGATTCCGTACTTCCTGTACGAAGCAATGGCTAGGGCTTACTACGCCCACGACAAGAATGTGGATCTTCCGGTCCAACAACCGCCGAAAGCAACTAATAATCTGAATCTTTCGGACATTCATTTCAACCCTTTTGACGTACCTCCAAATTGGAAGCCCGGTGGCCTAGCCGCGAAGGACCTTCGTAATGCCTCAGCACCAGTTCAAACTTCCCAAGAAGAAGATTGAAATCTGTCAGGTCATTCGTGACCACGCCGAAAAGGAGATCTCCCGTCTCCAGTACCGGCGAATCACTTGGCTTTTGACTTACTACTACCTCAACGGGATGCGTCGATTCGACGTTTTTGATCCCGCCTCGGGCCATCTGTCCCCCCACTATCTTGACGAAGAGGGGAACATGGAGTTCCAGAGTCAGGAGATGCTGTCTGCGATTGACCGGGTTTCGGCCCGGCTTGCCAGCATGGATCTTCGGCCAAAGGTTCTTCGTACTGGGACCAGCCTGCCAATGATCAGGCAGCGTGCTACGGCTCAGGTACTTGCAGATGCTCTTGTATCAGACGAGCAGATTGCAGAAGTCTCGACTAAGTTTGCCCACCTGTTCACATCTCTGGGGTCTTGTGGCATTCAGGGGCATATCACAGAACACGAGACGATTGGCTTGACAGGTGATCTGGAGGTCATTCACCCGAAGGAGATTCTTCCGTTCCCGTCCTTGGGACAGGATTACACGAAGCAGTCCGGAATCATCCGCCAGAGGATTGTTCCTCTTGAAACCCTGATTGAGAAATTCGGTCCCCGCATCAAGAGCAACCTCGAGGAGATGGAGTACTACGACATCCAAGTCGGGGACCCTCTTGAAGATCCTCGAGAGGACGACACTCAGGGCAGTGGTCATAGCGTCAACCCTTTCAACAACAAGGGATACAACTCCTCGGCCACTGATTCGATGACCGTTGTGAGGGTCCGTGAACTTTGGATTGATGGGGTCAGGGGCACTTGCGAGCGTTACATCATCTGTTCTGGTGATTACCTGATTGACGATCAAGACCTTACTTCCACTCAGACCTACTGCCCCATCGGCTTCGCTCGGTTCATGGAGAACGGTTCGTTCCATGGTGCCGGTCTTTTCGATCTCTTGTTCTCCATCAATCGTGAGATGGAGAAGATGCTGAAGGCTCTCTTCAACAACGTGAGAGAGATGGATCGGTACGGGGTTGTCGTTATGCCCCAAGGTTCTTTCAACGAACGCTCGATCCTCCGAGAAGTCGGCGATGGTCTGAGGATGATTTCCTATGCTCCGGACCCGCTGAACGAGAAGTTCAGTCCGTTCACGATCTCGCCCCACAATGCGGGTGACATCCCCGGCAAGACCGCTGCATTCGCCAAGCAACTCATGCAAGGCATCAACCCGGTCCAAGACCTTCTTCAGGAGAAGGGGCGAGTTGACTCTGCTTCTGGGCTTCAGTTCCTTGATGAGCAGATCAACAAGGCCATGACCAACCCGACTATGGGTGTTGTTCAGGCTTGGGGCCGGATGTATCGAAGCATGGTTGCTAACGCCAGCCGAGAACTCTTCATCTCCCCTAGAGCCATCCCAGTAAAGAGTCTTGATCTCAATCTTGCAGGGGCGGTCATCGACTTTGACAACAGCCAGATCTCCTTCCAGAACAATCCAATCCCCAATGTTTCTCACCTGACATTCGCAGTTAAGCAAGTCAATCCCCGGTCTGAGGTGGCTAGGAAGCAGGAGGCACTTCAACTTCTCCAGTCGGGGCTCATGGACCCAGAAGCCTTCAAGTTGTTTGCCCTGAAGGAGGGACTTGACTTTGCAATGTGGATGGACGAAGATCAGTCTGGATATGAACAGGTCGTTCAAAACATTCTGAATCTTTTCGGCAATGGTACAGAGCCGGGTGAGATTGTCATTACCCCACACACCAGCAAGCCTGAGTTGCAGTTGAGAGTCCTTAGTTCGTTTATGTCTGGGCCTCTGATGACGAAGGCGGATCCTCGGATTGTCGATGAGTTCAAGAAGTATCGTGAAGCATTGATTCAATTCATGGGTGCTTCGCTTCCTGCGATGGTTCCGAATCCAGATTCAATTGCAGCGTTTGCAGAGCAAGCCCCACAACCCGCCGGTCCACAACCGGGTCCCGGCATGATGCAAGGAGCCAACCTTGGCTGAAGAGACGACATCCGTAGAAGAGACTTCTGAGGCTTCAACCCCGGACGGAAGTCAAACTCCGCCCCCCATTGATCTGGACCAGACGATCAAAGTGGGGGGAGAAGAGTATTCCGCGACCGATCTCGCCGAAGTAGCAAAAAACTACGGCGAACTTCAGGAATACGCCCAGAGTCTTGAAGCATTCCAGCAGGCGACTGTTCGTCTCATGGATCCCGCAACAGACAACGAGACCAGAAAGCAGGATGCCAAGAACATCCTTCTGGCCTCTAACTACCCGCAAGAGAAGGTTGAAGAATGGGTGAAGATTTACGATCAGGAGGCCCCCGTGGCTGAAAACACACCGTCACAGCCAGAAGTGCCTCCCACTAACCCCGCACTTGAGCAGGCGACTCAAAAGAACAACGAAGAAATTACTCGTCTCCGTGCCCAACTCCTCCATCAAAATATGGAAAATGCAGTTTCTTCTTCGATTGAAGAAGACTCTGATGGGAAACTTCTAATGGAATGGGTCGCACAGAACCGCACTCCTGATGAAGCGGAGTCCGTTAAGACCAGCCTGTCTGAGAGAGTCAGGGCTCAAGCCCTCGAAAACCTTCGACAGCGTCGGAATGCAGCCGGGACCTTCGATGATTCGTGGCTCGGCGAAGAAGTTCAAAAGGCAGCCAACAAGGTTGCAAAGGATATGCTCACGGTAATCGGAGATACGTCCAAGATTGGACGAGTTCCGGAAACGGCGGGGCAGACCGAGATTCTTCACCGTAAGGAGCCCGTCAAGGTGCCAGACACCAAGGGCAAGTCTTTCGGTGATGTTGAAGCCCAGTTGCGTGACTGGACTTCCGATCAACTGCTCCGGTCGCTCTCCGATCCCGGTGGCGACTCTAAAGCGTGAGGTAATTCACAATGGGACTTTCTCCCAACTCGGTGGGTACCCTCTTCGATAAGGATAACACCCGTATCGAAGAAATCCTGTCGAAGCAGATCGACACGATTCTGCCTACGCTGGATCCAATCTGGCGTGATACCGTTGTTTCTTCGCAGGGCGTTGGCAATGTCAGCGAATTCTCGAAGGACTTTCAGGTCAACAAGTTGTACCGCACCGGCATGACCGGCGTCATTGAACAGGGCGGCCCTGTCGATGACTTCATGCTGTACGGCGAGGATTTTGACGGCACTGGCCCTGCTTCGTCTCTTGGCAACCGCCTTCTGAAGCAGAACGCTCCGGGCAAGTCTTTCCCGGATCCGATGGACGGTGCCAAGCCGAAGACGTTCCGTCTTACGGTTCCGATGCGGGCCATGTACACCAACCTGTCGCTCACCCTTGGTGAACTTCAGATGGACGCCACCCCGGCGGTCATTGGTGATGTGGTGTCGCCGATCCTTCAGGGCTTTGCTCAGAACCTGAGCCACACGCTCTGCAACTACTGGTACGTCAGCCAGAACGATTCCTACAAGTTGGGCACCATCAGCGGTACCCCGACGAACTCGGGATCTGGCCCGTACTACTCGAAGGTTTCGATCACCGAAGGTACCTACGATCGGTTCTTCACTGGTCAGCGGATCGACATCTACGACGAGTCCGAGGATTCGGGCAACGGCCTTCGAAGCAACTCGAACGCCGGTGCCGGTCGTTACTCCGTGTGGGTTGACAGCGTTGACGATCTCAAGGGTGAAATCACCCTCGTCTCCACAGATAACGTCTTTGCGGGATCGGCTACTGGTTCGGTTGCGATTGCTGCTGGCGATGCTCTCGTGTACGCCAACAGTGGTGAAAACGCTGCTGGCACCGGATCGGCGTCGTTCACCGGCATCGCGGGTATCAACTCGTGGCTCAAGTCTACGGGCGACCTGCTCGGTGACGAGGCCATCAGTGGTGCTTCCATCAGCGTTACCGACCACCCTGAGTTCAAGTCGTTCTTCAAGGGCAGCGTCGGCGTTCTGACGGAACACAAGTTGCGTCAGTACCTCCGTCGCTTCCACGCGGCGAAGAGCAAGTTGGGTCAGACCATCGACGCTCTTACCGCGTCGGACGGTGTGTGGCTCGCTTACGAAGCCCAGAAGATCGGTCAGTACCAGATTGACCGCACCAACAACCTGTCGAGCCTCAACAACGAAGGTTCGGCGGAGGGCTTCGCGATGACCTTCGAGGGTCGGACCTACAAGGGCCACTCCTCGCAGTACATCGAAGACGGCACGGTCTACGGACTCAAGACTTCCGGTTCGAACTGGAAGCGGTATGTGCCGCCTGATTACGCTGGCCTTCAGTCGATGGGTGAAGCCGACGCTCACGTTCCGTTCCGGTTCGTGGTCCCGGCCCTCACCGGCGGTAGCAGCGTGAAGTTCCCGTACCTGCTCAACAACGGCAACCAGATGACGGAAGCCGTTCAGATGCCCGGTATGCTGCGAATGCAGTTGATCCCGGATCAGGCCGCGGGCATGAAGTTGACTGGCGTCACGACCGATACGGTCTACGGCGACTGATCTCAGTAGTCATGGGAGGGGGGCATAGTCCCCCCTCCCCGACTTCCGAGGAAACTCATGCAGCAGTATGGACCTCAAAACCCGAATGCTCCGGCCCCACGACCGGCTCCCTCTCTTCTTGAACAAGAAGCAAGACGGACTGGTCTTAGCGTCGAAGAACTCCAAGATCTTATACGCGGTAGTCAAGCGACTCCCCCTGCCCCGAATATGTTTGTTCCAAGAGGCCCCCAGATCGGGGCCGACCGTCAGGCTGAAGGCATGGCCGCCCGAGGGATGAGCCCCGGTCAGATTGGAAATGCCCAACGGTCTAGGTACGACAACACAATGAGGTACGGGTCTGCACAGCCGAGCATGGGGCAGATGATTTCTGTGAACACCCAGAGGGCAGACGCCCTGCATGGAAACCAAGGCCTTCTTAATGCCCCCCAAGATGCCTTGGCTTTTGCAGGGCCTTACGCAGTGTTTAATAGAGTTGCTCCTGTAGTTGCGGCTTCGAGACCACTACAGTTCGTAAACCGTGTTCCGGGTGTAGCACAAACGCAAAGAGTTGCGAGGGCTATTGACCCGTCATTTACCCGAGGAACTACTTCCGGAACTATGGAAAACATTACGGGGCGTCTTGCAAACAGCACGGTAGGGGCTGGGGGATTGGGTGCAATCCATGATCAACTCTACGGCACTGAAAACAAAGCAAAACGCAAGGCTGCTAGTGCCGCAAAGAATGTAGGGCTCATGCAGGGTCCTATGTCCAGAATTCTTCCTCTTTTGACTGGGGGTTTGGGTGGCTAAGAAAGTCAAAAAGAAGGGCGCGATGAAAGGCTGCTCAATCAAGAGCGGCTGCAAGTCCAAGAAGGGCGGGCTTACTGCCAAGGGCCGCGCCTCCATCAATCGAAAGACGGGCTCCAACCTCAAGGCTCCCCAGCCCGGAGGTGGTCCCCGTAAGAAGTCTTTCTGTGCCCGGTCGGCGGGGCAGATGAAGAAGTTCCCCAAGGCTGCCAAGGATCCGAACAGTCGGCTCCGCAAGGCTCGCCGCAGATGGAAGTGCTGACATGCCAAACGTGAACGGTAAGAAGTATCCCTACACCAAGAAGGGTAAGGCTGCTGCCAAGAAGGCTATGAAGCCCGGTGGTTGTGGCAAGATGATGAAGGGTAAGAAGCGAGGCAAGAAGTAATGGCAAAGAAGAAGGCTGGCGGCAAGAAGGACGCTTGCTACCACAAGGTCAAGGGCCGTTACAAGAAGTGGCCGTCTGCCTACGCCAGCGGAGCCCTCGTCAAGTGCCGCAAGAAGGGTGCGAAGAACTGGGGCACCGGCGGCAAGAAGAAGTGACCCCGGCATCTGAGATGATTTGTCCACGTTGTGGTAAGACGTGGAGGGAGTGCTGCTGCTGATGGCTAAGAAGAAAACTGGTCTTAAGAAGTGGTTCTCTCAGAACAACGGCAAGGGCTGGATCGACTGTAAGACTGGTAAGGCGTGCGGTCGAAAGTCGGCTAAGGGCGGAAGCAAGCGGCCTTACCCTGCTTGTCGTCCCACCAAGTCTCAATGCACACGCAAGGGAACCTCTGCAAAGAAGGGACCCGGACGTGTCTCTTGGAAGTCCAAGAAATCGAAGTAAAGACATTGGAGACCATATTGGTTTCTTGATGCAGTGGGTAGCCGACGTAAAGAAGTCGGGCCACTTTGCTTTGTGGACTCACGAAGAGTTGTTGAGTCAGGCGTATTTGACTGCTCACGAACTTCTTGTAGATCGGTATGACCCTGAAAAGGCTACCGTCATCACGTTCTTGAAAAACTTCTTGTGGCCCCGAGTGGCTTACGCTTACGGCAAGTTCCATGGATGGAGATACCGCAAGAGCAAGTGGGTTATTCTCGAAAGTGAGTTTGTGGAGACGTCTGTCCGGGGCATTGAGGATTACGCGAGGGCCGAGTTGCCCCCGAATCTGACAGAAAAAGAAATAGACGTTATCCTCATGAAGGTGGGGGGAATGACCCACCGCTCTATTGCCGAGGCTTACGGGTACAAATCCCCGACGACAGTCACCTATTGGATAAAAAACCACATCCTTCCTAAATTCAGAAGGGCAGGTCTCATTGAGCGAGATCGAGATTACATTTGACGCAAGAGCCCACGCCGCAGGCATGGGCCTTGTTCTTGGTGAAGACCATGAGATTCTGCCGGACTCTGAATGGGTTCTTTGGGCACGGCGTTTTAGCGGCATCGACGATCTGTTCGTCTACCACCACAAGATTGCCGAAACCTTCGTGCTGTCAAAGTGGATCTACCATCCTAAGCGAGATGGGATTGGGATCGTCATGGAGTTGGAGGCTTTCCCGACGCCTCCCAACTGGCATCCCCCCACTCAGGATTGGCTCCGGAACCGGCTTCGTCCTGCCCAAGAGATGGCAGAATCCATGAAGAAGGGGATTCGAGACAGGGCCAAGGCCAAGCGTAGTATGGAGCGAGACAACATCGAAGAGAAGCACCGGGTGGCCGATTGGGTGGGTAGAACCACTGGGGATCAAGCAGCGGCTAATTCCCTTCGATCCAAGAAATGGTCTGGAACCGAGACCGCTGAAACTGAAGAATTTAAGAAGGATCTCATGAACTCGGCCAAGGGTCGAATCATCACAGGTGGCACCTAATGAACCCACTCACCCTTCTTCAAATGCTAAGCCCTATTATTCGCAACATGCCTCGATCTGAGGCAAAGCGTCTTATCCTTTCTCTCAAGGGCGAAGGTCTTCATAATGGGAGTATTTTCCGAGATCTCTCGTTGGGGCTAAATCCTAAAAGGTCTCTGAAGAGAGCCAAAGAAAGCAGTAGAAAGACCCATGACATCCTCGAACTCTTTGAAGAGATGGGCGGGGATGTTAACTACGAGCATATGGAAGACATCCGGGACATCATGGCAAATGTCATGCACAGGCGTGGAGGAGGTAAATAATGCACAGCACCGGCTCATTTCTGTACACCGTCATTGAACGGATCCGAGGCTACCTCGATGATCCTGACTTCGACGCCAAGTACGACAACGATTTTCTTGTACGCCACATCATCAGCCCGTCGATGGTGGATGTGCTGTCTCGCATCAACATGAATGCGGACAACCCCACCATCATGCGGATGGACTTCAGGCCCAACGCTACTGACGAGTACTACCAACTTCCCAATGCGGTTGGAGAAGTCATCCGCATTGGCCGTCGAGATACGGACGGCAATCTTTGGGAAGAAATCAAACCTCGAAACGAGTTCAACCCTCGTGGTGTAGGCTGGGCGTTGGAAGGCAACACCGTACGCTTCGAGCCCAAGTACGGAAATGAGACCTACGACTGGACGATCTACTACATCCCCAGCGGAGACGTGATGCCTCACTACTCCACCAACGGGGGGACTATGAGAGGCGATCGCCAGACCTTCGTCTTGGACACGACCCCAAATCTGGGTGCTTTGGATCGGCGAGAGAACTCTTATTGCGGCCAGATCCTTAGAGTCATCCCTGCCACGGGCATGGTAGAAGAACGTGTCATCGCAAGTCACGATGTTGATCTCAATGAAGTGACGACGCGGATCCCCTTCAACACAAACCTCACGACAGGTGTCCAGTACGAAATTGCACCGATTGGTATGCAGTCTCTCTACGAAGCGATCTCCGCAGGCTCTGCCATGAAGTTGGGGGCCTATCGAAAAATCAGTGGGTCCCATTACCAGATGGTGCTCCAGCAGTATCGCTCCGCGATCAAGACTGCTACTGACAACCTTGCTAATATGCAGATGCGAACGGGCAAGTCGTTCAAGAGAAAGACCGTAGATAACCCTGCTTACGACGATCTGTTCTACGCTGGATCTTGGAGAACGCCATGACGGCTCGATACGATTGGACTATCAACCAAGGCGAAACAACCACGCTTGTTTATTCCCGAAGTCGTGACGGCGGTAGTGCGGGAGATGCTGCATTTCCCCAGAACAGCACTTTCCGAATGAAGGCAAAGACAAAGCATGGAGGCACTGAAGTTCTTTCGCTCACCGTCAACTCGATTGACGACGTGCATACAAACTCAGACGAGTTTGAAAGCAACACCGCTAGTGCGACTGCAACCGATCGTGAAACTTTCACGGTCAAAGTCAGTGCGGCAAAGTCTGCGTTGATAGATGCTCCCGGAAAGTACGTCTACGACATTGAAAATGTCACTTCTGACGGTCTTATTGTTGAACGTGTTCTTGAAGGGACTTTGATCGTTACTCCTGAGGTTACGACCTAATGGCTGATACTGTCACAATTTCGACGACTACCGATAACGTCACGATTACGCCTGCAGGCAGCAATACCGTGACGCTTAGTTCGCCTGTCTCAAATACGGTGACAGTGGCTTTGGGAGTTGGGGCTGTAAACCTTAGCGGGCAAACCACCGACTCCTTGAATGAGGGAAGTAGCAACCTCTACTACACCAATGCTCGTGCTTCTGCGGCTGCTCCTGTTCAATCAGTAACTGGTTTGACGGGGATGAACGTCCTAACCGATGCAGCGGGTGCAGTATCTATTACCAATACAAAGTTGGGAACGGTGACGGGTGTCACAATGCCTTCGGGCTATTCCGTTGCAGATGTCAGCGGTGCCCTTACGGTTTCCTACAACAACCTTGCTGCAATTCGCACTGATCTTGGGCTTGTACCCGGCACATCAGCAAACCAGATTGTCCAACTTGATGGCGATGCAAAGTTGCCTGCGGTTGATGGCTCGCAGTTGACAAACTTATCTGCTGGATCGTCTCTGCCCGCGAGCGGTTTGACATCGGGCAGTCTCAGCATTGACTTGATCCCGAACGCAGATGGGACTTTGGACCTTGGGTCTGCCGATTTCCGCTGGGCTGAAATTCACGGGGATCTCGAAGGCTCGGTGATGTTCCGAGCGAAGAACGGGAACGCATCTGCACTTTCAGTTGGTGATGTTGTGTACATCTCTGGATACACCAGCGGAAACACGCCTGATGTCGATCTCGCTGATGCCGATGACGCGGCGAAGATGCCTTCGTTTGGCGTAATCAGTACCGGAGGCAACTCCGGAGCAGAGGTGTATATCACTACGCTTGGCACGTTGGAAGGCATTGATCTTCCCTCGGGAACGTACTCTGCTGGCGATGAACTTTTTGTTTCAACGACCGCAGGGGATTTCACCAACACCGCTCCAACCGGAGAGAGTGCCGCGATCCAGAAGATCGGTTTCGTAATCAAGGCAAACACTGGTGGTGGCACGAACGGTTCGATCAAGGTTCTTGGTGCAGGACGCTCAAACGCTACTCCCAACCTCGATAGCGGAAAGATCTTCTACGGGAATGGAAGCAACCAAGCGGTTTCCACGACTCTGACTTCTGTCGCTGAGGCTGCTGGTTCGATTGCAACCCACAACGCGATCACCACTGCCCACGGAATCTCGACCTTCGGAGCGACTCTTGTCGACGACGCGGACGCCGCGACAGCAAGAACGACGCTCGGTGCCGCTGCGTCGAACCACACCCACACACTCGCGAATATCACCGACTCGGGAACGGCTGCTGCTTTTGATGTCGGTATCACGAGCAACGATGTCCTTCAGGTTGCTCCTTCCGGGGTGACTGCTAACGAATTCCTGCGACTTGAGGCCATCGGGACCAAGGTCACCAGCAGGACTGCTGCTGAAGTCCTTTCGGACATCGGGGCGTTCGCTGCGTCTGGTGTCTCCGCTTTCGGTGGAACGCTAATCGACGACGCCGACGCAGCCGCAGCCCGAACGACGCTCAATCTCGGGACCGCCGCGACGACAGACTCGACGAACTACGCTGGAGCGATTCACACCCATACGCTCGCAAACATCACGGACGCGGGGACCGCAGCCGCATCTGCAACAGGTGACTTCGCAACGGCTGCGCAGGGGACGAAGGCGGATTCTGCGTTGCAGGATGTGGTCAGCGACACGACGCCGCAACTCGGTGGCGACCTTGACGTGCAGGCCCAGAAGATCACCACCTCCACATCGGACGGCAACCTGACGCTCCTCCCAGATGGAAGCGGACACCTTGAAGTCGGCGGATCGGCCACCAGCAACGTCGGCAAGATCCGCCTGATGTGCGAGGCAGGAACGCACGGCGTCGGCTTGAAGTCTCCTCCGCATAGTGCGGGAGCCAACTACGATCTCGTTCTTCCCACTGCGACGGGTTCGGCGGACCAAGCACTGAAGACGGACGGCAGCGGAAACCTCGGCTGGTCTAGTTTCGTGGCATCGTCTGCGGTCTCGGCCTTCGGTGGCACGCTGATCGACGACGCCGACGCAGCAGCAGCGAGGACCACGCTCGGAGCGACGGCGGTCGGCGCGAACGTCTTCACTGCGGCAGATCAGGCGGCGGCCAGATCAGCGATCGGCGTCGGCACCGGGACCGGCGACATGGTCGGGTCGAACAACCTCTCAGATGTGACGAACGTGGCGACCGCTCGCACGAACCTTGGAGCGACCACGGTCGGTGCGAACGTGTTCACTGCTGCCGATGCGGCTGCCGCTCGATCTGCCATCGGTGCGGGAAGCGGCACAGGCGATCTCGTCGCCTCGAACAACTTGAGTGACCTCAATAGCGCCGCGACCGCTCGCACCAACCTCGGCATCACAAACACGGGATCGTACACTGGGCAGATCGAGACGGCGGCCGACAAGACGTACACCCTTGACCCAGCCGTCGCAACCGCTCGAACCATCTCGGCTTTCTACATCAAGACCGGATCCGGAAGCGTGGTCGTGAATCTCAAGAACGGGAGCGACGTTGTCAAGCAGGTCACGGCAGGAACCGGCACCGGCAACCAGACGGGTCTCGCGAACACTTCGCTGGCTGCTGACGCGGTTCTCACGCTCGTCACCTCGTCGAACTCGTCCGCGACCGATGTCATCTTCTCAGTGGAATACACCGAATGACACCACCAAGCAAATGGCTGTTCTTCCCGACGCAATCTTCCGGGACGACGACGTGGCGTGATGAGGCAGACCACTCGTTTGAGGCGACCGTCCACACGGCGTGGTCAACCTCGTCGCTCGCTCCCGGCATGATCGGATACGACGCCTCCGCCAACAGTGGTTCCGGAGGTTACAACTACAACATCACGATCGACGGCGACCTCGAACCATCGAACGCAACCTGTGCCTACGGCAACATCGCGGTCGGCGGTGACTTGGTGTGGTGGGTGACGGCGTGGTTCGGTTCCTACACGACGATCGGAATCGACTTCAGGAACCATCCCGACAGCACGCAGAGTTCGACTGGCAGCGAGCAGACGGCGATGAGCGATGTCCTCGCTGCGAACAGTAACTACGACTGGGTGTGCGAAGCCGAACGAAGCGACGGCACGATCGCCATGCTCAAGCGGTACAACGACACCGGCTCGACGTACAGCCCGGACTGGGGAGCCAATGCAGGCTCCCATTACTACTGGAACTCCTCTCCGAAGTGTTCGGCATCGGACTACAGCGTCGGGTTCAAGGTTCGCTTCTACTGGTTCGATGACGCAACGACGATCACGGATTCAAACTGGCCCCCAACTCAGGTGACATGACATGGAAACGATCTTCACTTTCGCTTCTCTCACGCAGGCACTCGCAACGGTGCAGACTGGACTCGGCACGCTCGGCTACGCGTACAAGGAGACCGCGCCGCGTACCGCGCTCGACGAAGCGCACATCGACCTGCTCGTCGCTTCGGCGAACGAGATGATCGCAGCGGCGAACGCGTTGAAGTCGATCGCCTACGACCCGACGCCTTTTGATGACCCGGAACTGCCGTGATGATTGAATTTGCACTCGCAACTATCGTGGCTGTTCAGGACGCCGAGCCGTGCAGCCCTCGCATGCTGCCGATGACTACCACTCGTCTCCCCTTCGTGGATTCAGATGGCAATGTCACCGACGCGATCGAGGTCAACTCGCAGGCAAGCACCGAAACGCGAGCCTTGATGGTGACCTATGTTCGACCTGCTGTCACGGAGGTCGGATGGTTCACCGTCGAGGGGACTGCTCAGGTGCAGAACATGAGCGGCTCCGAGAAGAACGTGAAGTACCGGATGTCAACGCGAGTCGACGACGGGTTCGTTCCGATCTTCGAGCAGGGTTCCGATCTCTGCTGGGACGCGGAGAAGCAGCGAATCGTTTCCGACTACACCTTCGCGGTGCCCGGAAACGAAACTGTGACGGAAGCGATCAACTGGGCTTGCACGATTCGCAGGGCTGACCAGATCGCAGACATCAACGCAGATGGCGTGGTCAACGCTCAGGATCAGGGCTTGCTGCTCGCTGACTTCGGCAGCGACCAGAACCGATCGGACCTCAACTTCGATGGGGTCGTTGACGGAAAGGATCTCGGGATCCTGTTCGGGCAGTGGTCAGATACTTATGAGCCGGGAGCCGATTGATGGAACCTTCGATCCTGCCGATCCTCGAAAACAATCTCACCCCGCTCATCGTGTGGGTTCTGGTCTACTACACAATGGTCAAGGGCATTCGCCGTGACCTAGAGGACATCAAGGACAAGTTGGACAAGTGACCCATGGGCTACCTAAACGAAAACGACCCAAATACTTCTTATGGGCTGATGCCCGGAGAAGCCCAAGCGGTTTCGTACATTGGGTGGGGACCAGATAGCACAAAGCACTTCTTCCAAGAGATGTCTATTGCAGGCACTCTTTCAGATGTCCCGTACTCTTACGTCGGCAACAACTATAGTTACGCCAGCCAGAACCCCCCACAGGGTGTAAGCAATCTGTTCTTCGGAGCCCCCCAAGTCCAGATCGCAACGCCCTTCAACTTCAATATCCCTGACGGCGCTGCTGCTGGAGTTGATTACAGCCAAGTCGTGGGGGGAAACAGAATCAACGTAAATAACAGTGGGGCTCCTCCTACTACTTTTACAGTCAACGTCGATGACGCCGCTTTGCAGGTTTTTGTAGACGGTCGTATTGACATTCTTGGGGGCACGCCTTCAAACTCGTGGGAAAGGATCACTGGCGACACGGGCGACTGCGAAGCCACTGCCCCAAACAAGGACCTTGAGATATCGACGGCATCATTTGGGGGGGCTAACGCCTACCTGAGTGCTACTGTGACGGGCGACAACGATACGTCCAAGGTGGAGATTGACTTCACTCGCCCGCTCTACGAGAAGTTTGCTTCCGATAGCGGCACGGCAACTCCTACTTCAAAGAACAGCACGCTTGCTCTCAATGGAACTACAGGAGAGATAGCGAGCGCGGTTACTGGCGATGCAATTACGCTGTCCCTTGACTCAAGCGTCTTTGGGTACAAGACGGTTGCTACAGATGAGTCTGGTGTGATGACTGCTGCAAAGGGTGATCAGGGCCTGAAGTTCACAAACGTGACTTCCAATCCCGTGGTTGACGGTACCCTGCTTATTACGCACGCAGCAGGCGACCCTGACGAAGTGCGGTTCAATATGCTCCCCGTGGGCCACGCTGGCTTTGGGGCTCAGTTGGTGAAAATAACAGGCCAAGATCCGATCCCCAATACAGACAGTAACGAGATTGGTGCGTACCGCAGGTATGTAGTTACCGCCTACACCTTTGACGGTACGGGTACCTCAGACGCCAACATCACACAATCAACCGGCCAGATACTTCTCGATTACTCCCACGCCTTCCCTCAAAATGAGATTGACGATAAGGTTCTTGACGGCGAGACAGTGCAACTTACCCACGTTCTTTGGCCTATAGGTGCAATCCTCTTGGCTCAGAGAGTCTCAGCCAACACTTATGTAACTGGCTTGATGCCGATCTTAAAGGCAACTTGCCCCTCATGATCCCTTGGACCACTTGCTGCTGTGAAGATGATCCTTTCTTCTTCTTTGTCCCCTGTCCCGGCACTGACTCGTGTGCAGAAGGTTTCTTTGCTCTTAAGAGTCAGTGGACTGTAATACTTGGCGAAGTCCCTGTCGTTGACGACGTTTGGAAATACAACGACCCTGATCGAGAAGAACCGTGCGACTTCTGCGGCAAGTTCCAAACAGATTCCCCGGAACCATTAGGTAGTTTTGCTCCATCAAGTGGCTTTGAAAAGCAGGATGATTGTAATGATCCTGACTGCCCGCTGCCCCTGTTGTTCTTTGTGCCGTGCGACGATGAGTTGTGCGGTGCGTACACCATGGCCGCCCTTGTATCGGAGTGGGAGACTTTTCTAGGGCTTACCCCCGGAACTATTGACCTTGCAGATCCAACTACCTACGCAGGGACTTGGCTGTTTGAACGAACCGATGGAACAGAATGCTGCGAGGATCCTGCTGAAGAACCATGCTTCAAGTTTTGCGGGAACTTAAGTCTTGCTGGTTCTACTGATCTTTGCTTTGACGATGCAACCAAACCCCTTACCGAGCAGTGTCTTAAATGCGATGTCCCAGACGGCAAGGTCCAAAGACTTAACGCCTCTAGTACTGTTTCATTTACGTTGCAAGACAACTGCGAAGATTCTGATTGCCCCGTTGTTTGCAGGACTCAAGGTTGCCAAGGAGACTACTTGAAGGTCAGTGGCACTAAAGTATTTTTGTTCGAGTCTCTTATTGAAGCCTCAGAGTTTGATGACGACTTTCAATCTGGAAGTTTCGATGGAAGGATTGAAGGGGAAGGCAAGAACGAAATACGCTTTGGTGTTGTCCTCCAATACGAAACATACTTGGAAGCAAATGCAACTACTTGGGACGGTGTCTCAAGTGTGAATGCGTGGGATCAGATTTACTCTAATCACTGTAAACCTGACCCCGGATGCACGGTGGTTTCAAACATCCAAGTCTTTAATCTTGTTGACGGCGGGTTTGCTCACAAATCTACTATCAGCCATGTCGCCGATAATGACGACAACAACCCTCAAGACGTTTCTACAGAATTCACTTCAACGACAACCTTTAGCATCCCTGACCAAGAAGACACCATGGGTGGCTCTAAGTTGCAGAAGCGTAAGGACATTTACGAAGACGCCATAACAAAGGGTTGCAACCTTAGCAATTCGCCCGGAGGCTGGCTCGAAATTTGCGAGGCCGGGACAACCAACGATGACTGCGTGATGGTGTGGAGCAACAACCTTACAACCACATCTACAAACCCTCTTCTAATTGAAACGTCTACCGACTACGTTGAGACAGGCTCGTTCCCCGGAACCCTTACAGACACCGCCAACTTTAATCTCAAGATGGCGACATCCATGGTTGACTTCAATGCAAAGGATGACTGCTGTTGCACAGACATCCCTGAATTTGAGGGCATGTTCTGGACTGACGCCAACTCTTTTATTCAATTCTCATCCCTGTTTCTTCAGATGCACGATCAGGGAATCGCTTCGGGCATTTTGCCTCGTTTCAAATTGGGTAATGTTTTTAGTCAATGGCGTAACGGCGAGTTCAAGCCGTTGTTTGATGGGCCGGGAACCAACAACTGGGATCTAGGCAAATTTGGGAATCCTTACGTCGATGCAGATGAAAAAGAAGATTACATCTGCGGATCCTTGGGGCTGAGTTGGAGTTTTTCTTTTGACCATACGGCGACTCAAGACGACATGGTCATCAATCCTTTGGATGCTGTTCAGCAAGCCTCACGACGCCTCATGATTGAGGCATCTATTTCCGATACAATCACTTCTATTGAATGCGTTGATGCGCCGCCTGAGGGTTGCGAAGACGGGACGATTGATATTCCATGAGTTACACTTGCGATAGATATCGAAACAACCACTGCACTCTCGGTCTTTTTGAAATGAAGCCTTCTATCGAAGACTGCAATTCATGCGATCAATACCAAGGCCCTGACCGAGGAGCGGGTGACAAGGTCGCCAACTTCCTCAGGAAGACGGGCGTTGAGAAGGTTGTGAAGGCCGTTAGTGGGGGGAAAGGGTGTGGCTGCGGTAATCGCCGTGCCTCCCTAAACAAGGCACTACCGTGCAAGGACAAGTCTGATGCCTGAAATTAATCGTAGATGGATTTACCCGACGGTCACTGCCTCTGAGAACAAGGGCATTGAGCGTATTGCTTTGTCTGGAGAAGGCACTGCCCACGAGGTTGTGGGTGTAGACGGAAGCCGTCGTTTCGGGTGCAGGCCGTCTTCTGGCTTTCGTCTGGCCCACACGCTCAACTGGAATCAGAACTTTCAAGGGTCTAATCCTGCGGCTGCCGACGCAGTTCGCCCGTTCTCCGATGTAGCCCCCCCAGCAGTTAATGCCCAGTCTGCAGTGACGGACTGTTTTCCCGTCCACTTCCAGATTCGGGAAGGCGAATTCGGCCACGGCTTTGTTTACCGCGTCCAACCTATTGGGTCTACGAACACTGCGATCTACATGGACTACGTTCCAACCAACACGGTGGACAGTGCCACCGGATGGAGGACAGTCCTTATCAGCGAACACACTACTGCCGCTGGAGGCCACGTTCTATCTACTGCAAAGATGGATGTGGTTTCAATGGGTAAGTACGTCTTCACTTTTGTGAAGGGCCGACAACCTCGTGTCTTCTACATCGACTTTGACGGTACATCTACCTACACCCATCAGGTCATCAACGGTGGGCCGGGAAATGAGCCTCGACTAAAGAACGAGTCTTCAGACAAACCTGTTTTCGTCGTAGGGTCTCCTGATGCCAATGGCCGAAACACAAGTTGGGAAAGTGACACTACTCCTATTGCTTTGATTGAAACGCCTGTGGATAGCGGTGAGACTCCGGGCTCAAATACAGAGGTCAAGTTCCATACATTCAAAGAAGGCGATTACAGTTTCGCTTACTACCTGCATGACAGCCATACAGGACGCCGAACGCCTTTGAGCAAGATTGCCCAGCGTTCGCAAGACGGACCCTCCATAACCAACGGCGATCATGTCCGGATCACAACGGAAATCGACACCAACAAGTTTGATCAGATCTATCTCTTCAGATCGGTCAAGATGCAGAGCGTTGGAAGTACCTATTCGGGCAGCATCCTTCATCTCGACACCATCTACGACATTGGCGATGCTGTTGCAGACACCAACGCTGAATATGTGGGTATCGAAGAACAAGACACTTCTGCCAACGCAAATTTGACCTACCCTAGCGGGGTTAAGATCTTCAAGGTGGTCTATCGACTGGATGACATCGCGTTGTCCATGCAGGATATCTACCTTGACCGCATTACTTGCGACGAGAAGATGCCGTTTGTAGGTGCAGCAACTGCATTTGACGGCAGTCTAATTACCAGTGATCCGGAAGGAGAGGTTGGCATTCTTGCCACGGATCTCGATCAGAGGATCCGTGACATTGGAGAGATCCGCTGGTCTTCGTTGACAGAGCGTAGCCCCGAACTCTTTCCTATCAACAACAAGTACACCCCTGATGTGTTTCAGAATCGGGTCATTCGACTGGCAAGAGCAGGTGACTTTGCGATTGGTTTCTCGAAGGACCGCATCTACCACATCCGTCGAAACGGTATCTATCTGAAGATCGAGGACCTGCACTCAGGCTTTGGTCTTTCTGGTATTGATGCTTATGCGACCGCTGGTCCCGTGATCTACTTTGTGACCAGCAAGGGACTTAAGGCAATCGCCAACAACGGACAGTTGGACGATGTAAAAGCATTGGACAACCTACTGCTTGAAGACTGGTACGACAACCTCTCGTCCATTCGATTGTCTTACGACTCGTACGCTTCTTGCCTGTTCGTACACAACCCCGTCAAAGAACAGACGGTTGCGATGTGGTTCTCGACGGGCCGGGTGACTGAGTTCCACGACATGGACTTTGACGATATCCGTTCTGGCATTTGGCAGAAGGACTACACCCGGAACTCTTTCGACAACACTACCCCTGTCCCGACGACAGCCTCGGACATGGTCGAGAGGTCGTTCTTTCTCCAGAACCATCCTGACCCTTCTTCTCCATCCAACATTCCTACGGGCTGGAGACCTCGTGTCTACATCTTGGATACAGACCGAGACAAGGTAGCGGTCAACTCCACTGATCTGACGGCTGGAACAGACAAGGTCTTGAGGACCCTTGACTGCGGAGGAGATAGCATCTTCACGGTCAAGTCTGTGACGCTTGGTACCCCCAACAACACCGTCATCCTGAAGAGTGGACTAAGCACCACAAAAGAGTTGGGAGCAGATCCCACCGAAGGATCGGCAGCCCTCGATCTTTGCGGGGCCTACGTCTATGTGGTGTCCTCAACCGACCAGACGAAGGTGGGCCAGAAGTTCCAGATCCTCAAGGCTAGTGGGGGGACCGTCACGGTGGACGGTACTTACGGTGGCTCTGGCACCCGTTCCTTCATTACCCCAAGAGGAAATGTATCCTCCAGCCTTTCTGAAGGCGATGTGCTTGCTCTTAGCCCCATGTTCTTCAGGTATGTCGGGGGAGCCCTCCCCATGGTTCGAACCAAGGATGAGCAGATCATTACCTCGTTTGATCTGTTCCAGAACAAGCAGTTGTCGTCAGTGGGATGCCACTTCTCTGATGTGGGGGGAGGGGTTTCTGGTTACAAGTTCTTCCGGGGCCTTGCCTACAACACATCCTCTGATTCTCCTGCTGTTTCAGCATTTCCTGCTGATTTTTCCGGGGCCATTATTGGAGACTCTATTCAGAACGGGGAGTCTTCTGATTATGCCGCGTTCACGGTTTCTGGTCTAAGCACTACGGGAAGGCATGGTATTCAGGACTCTGCCCTGAACCCCGGAATCGAGATCTTCTGCCCGGATCTAGACTATAAACTGATGGCAATGATCTGTAGGGGTCGCACAACTTCGACCGATACTACGGAAAGGAACACCTGATGAGTTCATTCGGAGCATTTGGCGGAGGCGGATCGTTCGGGACCTTTGGTCCCGGCGACGGTGGCAACAGTGGTTTCGGCGACTTTGCTAGCCTGATCAATCCCGCTACTGGAGAGGGCTCTTTTGGTCCTCCGCCGCCGGGCTACACCTACAACCCCGCCTCTGGCATGAACGAGAATTACGTTCCCAACAGCATGGGCGGCGTTATGGCGGGGTCTGGGATTACCTACAGTCAGGCTCCTGTGGTTGCCCCCGGCCAACAGCAGGGGATGCAGCAGTTTCAAGCCGCCGCTTTGCAGGACTACCAGAATCTCCTCAATGCGAATGATATGAACTACGGCAACTTCATGGATGCCATGGGCAACTATGGGACTGCCATTGGCACCAACGCTGACGCTATCCGTGCTGGAGGACAGGACGCCTTTGACTTCATGACGGGACAGGCTTCTCAAATGTCCGGCCTTGGAGCAGATGTTGCTGGGGGGATTAAGGATGCTGCCGATACAGCCGTGAGCGACTTCAAGGATCTGAGTGCCCAGCAGGCGTCCAGCATCTCAATGGGCCTCGCTGCCCAGAACAGGTCCACCCACCAGCAACTCAGTTCTCAAGCCAAGATGGGCGATCCTCAGGCTATTGCCGCTCAGCGGCAGTTTGAACTCCAGAGCCAAGCCAAGACTGCTCAGATCATGACGGAGCAGGCATCCAACTACAACAACGCTTTGGCGGGGTTGGGGATGCAGCGTGCAGGTCTCTACGGCCAAGCCGGTCAGTTGCAGGCTGGGTTTGAAAGTCAGGCCGCTGCTTTGAATCAGGCGGGTGCTGCGATGCAGCAGTCTGCAATCGCTAACGCCGCCAACTACGAGGCTCAGGGCCTCAGCAACTACGCGAACATGGTTGCGGCTAATCCATTCTCTCCGGTTTCGTTCCTTCCTGTCCTTGCTTCCTACTTCCAGTTTGGCATGACGACTGGATCTGGTGACTTCCCCGGTCTTGACGAAGACCTTCTCGGAGCCCTCGCATGAGCCGTATGCAGCCCATCTCTCCGATTACTCCTGATGTCGCACAGATGGTTCAGGCTGGTGGTCAGCAGGCCAATGTCCGTAACCAGCAGGCCATTCAGCAGGCTCAGATTGCACAGCGAGGGCAGATTGCCCAGCAACAGCAGCAGGTCCAGCGTGAGCAAATGCAGAACCAGCAGCAGATTGCACAGGGGAACCGTGCAGTCCAACTGGCTGGCGTCTATGAACAGGCACGTTCGCAGTCTGAGTACCGCGACTTCTTGCGGGAAAAGGCAAGCGTAGAACAAGACCTTGCCAGACAGAGGATGTCCGTTGATGCCCAGCAGCATCAAGAAGAGATGAATCTCAAGAAGGGCATTGAGCAGCGTAGATTTGGGATTGAAATTGCTCAGGCAAAGGCCGAACACGCTTATCTTTCGGGGTCTCTGAATGCCCAGAACGAAGAAGGCGATGCACTTAATGCTCTTAGAGAACAGGCAAATCAACTAGATCTCGCGCTTGCGGATGCAAACGAAATCAATCAGGGCAACGAACGGGGTTTTGGAGACAAAAGGAATCAAGTCCACGGTGAATTGGACAGGTTCATTGTCGCTTCAGAGAGTCTTGTTGATGATGTTCGTCTAGGCATTGCTGGCGACTTGACTGATGCCGCGTTTTCTACTGATCTTAAGTCGATCATTGGTCGCGATAAAACCGCCTATGAATCTATTGATGCTTTAGGAAAGAACTTGGTTTACGCGGCGATGTCTGTGGGAGGACTCATTGGGATTACTGACGAGCAGTTTGATCCTCGAGTGATTGCGACCCTTGAATACATGGGTCAAGAAACTCCGGGAGTGATCGGCGACAAGGTAAACCTTGAACGAAAAAGTCCTACCGAAGTTCTTGAACAACGTATTGCTACAAGCGTGGCAGATGGGTTGAACCTTACCCCTGAGCAACGAGGGACCGTAGAAAGTCTTCTAAGTGCCGGTATGCGTAGGGCTTCTACTTTGGATGAAGAAGGAGTTATTCAACTTCGTTCTGATTTGAACCGGGCGTTTACTGAGGCGGGCATTGGAAACACCCTCGCTATTTTCGAGGGTCTTCGTGCTGCTGCTCAAACGGTCAAAGGCAACTCGACATCTTACCGATCTCTTGGCATGCCCCGAGAGATCTCGGATCTAGAATCTTACTCCGATGTAGTTGAGGTTCCTATCTTTGATCCTGAGACAGGGGCTCAAATCAATAGTCGCACAATGCGAGCGGATCAAGCGTTCTTGAACTCAGTAATTTTCTCAAGGGATAATGCTGTAGGCTTGAATCGTCTTGTTGCAGGCGGCCCTAGCCTTGACCAACTCCGGTCCTTTAGGGACTACATTGATCCTGCATCGGGCCTTACCACCCAAGCACTTACCGATGTGATTTCGAGAGACACTTCTGGGTTTGGTGCAAGACTCCAAGATCCCTTGGATGCTCTGATTGCATCTGAAGACACCGTTGAAAATCTTGCTCGCGATATGCAGAGGTTTGAACTCAAGGAACGCATGGGCGTTGACCGTGCTGGATTCAATAGGGCTAGGGGCATGAACCAAGCCGGTCTTGACGCCAGCGAAGCGTTGATCGCGGAACTTGAAAGGCTTGCACCTTGAGGGACTGGAAGAAGATCTCAAAGGACTTCGTTGAATCGGAGTCCGACATGATCCTGCTCGACCACCCCGATATGGAGTGGGGGGATATGCCGGAGTGGGTCGCTCCTTACGAGCATCCGTCCCCCCAACTCAAGGTCGAGGGCACTCCGTCTCCCAAGGCGATCCGCCAGTTTCTATGGGAACACCGCAACAAGCGGGTCCTGACTAGAGATCGGGCTTTTCTTTGGAAGAAGTACGACTCTGAGTTGGAAACTTCTACGGTAGGACTTGGTACCCTTACGGTGGTTCCTGTTGTCGAGAGGCTGACTAATGGCATCTAGATCTCTTACATCCACTGAACTCGCAAACCTCATCGCAATGCTGAGCGAAGAAGGTGCTGCTCCGATCCCTCGAATGTCGGGATTTGGCCCTGCTTCCCGTAGTGGGGCTACTCAGGCCGAACTACTCGAACGCATTCGGCAGGATCTTGATGCGGATCTCTTTCGCGGCGATGCCTATGGGTCTCGTAGGACTTCTGTCAACGATGATGTCATCGAGGAACTCCAGAGGGAACTCAAGCGATCTCAGGCAAAGGCTACCGGACGAGGTGCAACTGCCCGGCGACTCGCAGAGGATGCCTCCAAAGCACCAAAGAGTCTTGTCGAGAAGGGCAAGGGCTTCTTCAAGGGGGGACTAGGAAAGAGCCTCCTTGTTGGCGGTGGTACACTTGGCGGCATTTTCATGGCTATGGAATTCATGAGGCTTCTTAGTGAGGGCCAAGAAAAAGAAGGCAAGAGTCTTGCCCGTGCCTCTGCTCCCGCCGAGTTCGCCCAGAACCTCCAAAACTCAATGAGGCCAAGCGCCACAAGCAGATTGAATGCTTCTAGTGAAGCACGACGACTTGCTGCAATGGGGGATCGTAATCCGATTCCTATGTCCCGCGAATTGCAAGACATTCTTGCGACCGATCCAAATCAGATCTTCAAGTTTAGGCAGTCAACACGACCTGCTTCCTTGAAGGAGGCTTACGCCAGAGCAGGACTTAGTGCATGAGTGCTTTGAAAGCCCTTAAATCTCTTTTAAAGTCCGCTTCTGGGTTTGCCCAGAAAGACAGCATCAAGAGTTTTGCGAAGGAGAACCCCTTTGCGACGTTCGGGCTTCTTGCACCTACGGCTGCTTTTTTGGCTGAAGATATTGCGTCTCCTCTTACGGGAGGATTTGCTCGAGGATCTGGTCTTGACAGGATTGGAATGCCTTCTGTCGAAGAGCAGGCGAAGAGAGAAATGGAATCTCTTCAAGGGCTCACTTCCGATAGATTGAAGACCGCCCGTATAGAAGAGATGGTGCAGCGGAACATCGCCGCCATCGAGCGTATGTCCCCCCACATGCACAACCAGATTCTCGCGGGCCGCATTCTCCCGCAGGGTGCCGTCGTTCTGGGTGGCAACCCCCGCACCGATCTTTTGGAAGAAGTCGCATACAACATGGGCACTTCCGAATCTCTTGACGAGTTCTCATCCCTCATCCAGTAAGGAATTGAATCATGGCAGGCTATACCCCTCTTCTCATTGAATCCGATGGCCGCAACCACAGCGTCCCTGATCACTTTCAGGATGTCGTGGTCATTCTTAACGACCAGAACGATCCGCTTGACAACAAGCCGTTTTTCTACGCCGAGCGGGACACCGTCGTTGATGCAGTGTTTATTACTGCCGCTGTTGCTAGCGGCACTCTCACGCTGAAGACGACTGCGTCTGGCACTCCCGCTATTACTAACGCCCACACCATTACGACCAGTTTTGCTGCGGCGACTGTTGACCCTGCGAACAACTTGGTTCCTGCTGGTACGACTATTACTGCCGATTTTAGTTCTGCGTCTAACAATGACATGGTCGTTATTCAGATGCGGATTCGGACCCGAGTTACCGGCTGATGCCTGAAGCCCTTGACGATGAGGGTTTCGTCGCTGGCTCGTTTGATCCTGTTCGGATATACGACGCGCCCATGGTTGCGTTGTCTCAGATGTTCACGGATCAGGCGTCGTTTCGGAGCCTGAAGGATACGTTCCTTGATCCTGCTTCGCTTTCACCGGCGGAGCGGGATTCCTTCGCAGGCAAACTCAAAGAGTCTCTTGGCAACAACCCTCTCACAAACGCCTTTGTTGACATTGGCACCAACCCCTTCGTCTGGTTCATGTTCATCACGAGCCCAGCCGCAGGTGCTGCCCTGAGTCGTGGGGGGAAAGTCTTCAGGGGGATGTCCAAGAAGATGATTGACTCCGAAGGATCGGAGTATCTGTCTTTTCTTACTGGCAGGTACTCGATCCTCGAGAGTCTTGGTCTTCTGAACGCCCATCAGTATGGAGCAGGAACCCCATTGGGTTCGATGGTCAACAGTGCAAGCCATCGCTTTTCTTCGTTGCTTCGCGCTGATACCGAGGCTCGTCAGCCTCTTGTCGTGGAAGCACTTGATCGGATTGCAACTAAGTTCGGCGTGCCGGTTAAAAGCCTTGACCCTGATCAGGCTGCAAATGCAACAGCCATAATCAACGGCGAGTCTATTACGCTCAAGGAGTACCTCAAGAAGTTCGGGGTCTTCAGCCACCTCCACATGGCGGGCCTCGATAAGACAATGACCCGCCGACAGGGCATCCTTGCAGACAACGTCAAGTTGATGCTGAAGGATGACAACGGCGTTCGTCAGACTTACGACCTCACCCCCCACCAAGCCGAAGTCCTATCCAAGAAGAACAATTCTTACATTGGAAAGGTCATGGAGGGCGAGGCATTGCAGAAGTCTGGTGACTTCAAGCGTGCCACAAGTGCATTTGGTAGTGCCAAGAAGATCCTCGAAGACCGTGCTGCTTACATCAAGAAGTACATCCACGAGGGTGATGACCTTGAACTGTCGTTTGACAAGGCTGTCACCATGTCCGCTACCCGTGCAGACAAGTTGTCTTACGTTCCGGGAGAGACCCCGCTAAAGGTCTACACCAATGAAATCCGTCAGGAGTCCTTGGATCCCGATGGACTTGCGGCCAAGTGGCTGAGGCAAGAGGGGTTCATGCCTCTGCTCGACCAGAGCCGTGACATGATGAAGACTCGCTACGTCGATATGTTCGGCAAGCGAGACGTTTGGGATGCCACCGGAAGGTTGGAGTACGACGACGGCAAGTTGCTTCGCATCTTCCGGAGTTTGTCGACGACGCAGGGAGCCAAGAGTTCTGCTGAAGTCTCCAATGTGTTGAGCAAGGAGTTGCAGGGATACGTCGGTGCTGACGGGTACAAAAAGATCATCGAGGCCATGACGCCGGATGACAAGGGTCGCGTGAAAATGACCTTGGATCAATTCAAGGAACTCCTCACGAGCGTCCGTACAACCAGCGATGATCTAGACAATTACATGTCCCGGAATGTTTGGTCTTACGTCGAGGAAGTCGGCGGCAAGATCGAGAAGACCCGGACAGACAGTATTGTTCTGAACAAGGAACTCCGAGAAAACGCTCTCTCGGGCAGGGCTCAAGAACGAAACCTTGCTGACCCCTTCTACAACACCGACGATCTTCTTGTCTTGGCTGATGAGTATGGTGGCCGTCGAAACCAACGGCTTAGTGAAGTCATTAAACGTAGTTTTGACTACGAAAATAATGTTGCTAAGAATGCACCGAATGGACGGGGTCAGGTCATGGACCTTGACTTCGAGACTTCTCTTGGGCGATACTTGAAGTCAACGAGAAACGATGTCGTCCTGCATATCGACAATGCAGTAGATGACGAGTTCATCAAGAACGCTGCAAAGTCTGAAGAGTGGGCTTTCATGCTGAGGGAGGGGAAGCCCTCTGCTACGGCAAAGATGGAGAAGCGGGTTCTCGGTGGGCCGGAGATAGGCAACACCCGGTATCAAATGCTGTCTTTTGCCACGGACGGCATTGCCAACGCTTCGGAGAAGGCAGGCCGTCGTGGGGGGGAAAGAGCCAGAGAGTACATCATGGGTACTCTCATTGATCGGATGCGTGGATACAAGCCCATGCAGGATCTGCTAAGTGAGAACGCGACTCTTCGGTCGATGGAACTCGCTGACATGATGGCGAACAGCAGGGCGTTCAAGGCTCTGGAAGGCATGGGAGAAATCCCCGCCAAGTTCGTTCAGTCGCTACGTCGTTACGGCGGCATGACTCTCAGCGAAGCACAGGGTGCTGAATTGGGGCGTGGCCTGACCACGCTTCTCTATAGTTCTCACCTTGGATTCAATCTTGGTTCGGCGATGCTGAACCTGATGCAGCCGTTGATGTTTGCTCAATCGTGGATGGGTGCCCCCGCCATGATCAAGGGCTATGGCAATGCACTCAAACAGTACTTTGGGTACATCCAAGAGCGTATGGGCATGGGTCTTCGGCCTGACCCCATGAAGGTTGACCAGTTGAGAGCCAAGCATTTCCGGCTTTCAAACTTTGCTACCGAGCAGTATCCAAACGGCATTGATCTACTTGATATCCGTGCAACGGACTTTGAACTCATAGATCAACAGGCTTTTGCTGCTGAGGCCGCACTCAACCGTGCAGGCAAGAAGGGTGGATTCCGCTTCTGGGCAAGCGAACTCCCCCTGAAGTTGTTTACGCACACTGAAGTCTTCAACCGGACGGTGACTGGGGAAGCGATGCTTGCTTCCATGCAGGCTTCTGGTCGAATCAAAGGAATCAAACCCACCAAGGATGGCGTCTTTCAGGTCGTCAAGGGGACTGCTAATCGCGGAGATATTGAGGTTGTAGAAAACGTCAAGGACATGGTCCAGAACACACAGTTTGGATCTGACCTGATCAACAGCCCGCGTGCGTTCCAGAGCAGTTTCCTCGGGATCCCTTGGGTCCGCCAGTTCTTTACGTTCCCAATCCGAACGCTGACTTCGTGGACGGATACGGCCCCGATGATTGATCAGGGTCGAAGAACGTGGGGGGCAACGGGGTTCACTACCGAGGGTCGCTTTGCCGCGATGGGCCACGACTTCATGAGGATGATGGGCACCAGTGCCATCGTCTATGAACTGGGCAAGAACACCCTTGGCTTGGATCTCAGCAGGGGTCTGACAGCCCAGACGATGAGGGATTCGACGATTGTCGGTCCACTCCTTTTGGCCCCTGACTCCGAGGTGGGATACAACCTGCCCCTGTCTCCCGCCCTTTCTATTGTCCGTGAGGCAGCACAGGCTCTTACCAACGAAGACCAGAGTCTCCTCGGCGTCATAGCCCCCCGCTTTGTTCCCGGCGGCATTGCTCTTACTCGTGCCCTCAACATGGCACCCCGGATCACCACCCCGCAGGGATATCTTGGCGGGATCCAGAGAGAGTTTGCTGACTGGGGCAACATCCGAGAGAACGGCACTGTCCCAATCTACCGTTCAGACGGCAGTCTCCTTGAGTATCGGAGTGCCCCCCGTACGATTCTGGGCAGCCTCGGCCTGAACTCTTACATGTTCAAGACGGATCAGGAGTTGAACTCCTTCCTCGTCAAGAACAGGCAGGCGGTAGTTAACGAACGCCGTAAGTATGTTGACGCCGTCCTCTCCAACAACATGGGTAAGGCCAACCAAATCAAGGCTGCATTCGAGAAGCGGTTCAAGTACCCCCTTTCGGTGGACAAGTCCCAGATGGACAGGGCTCTCCAACTCAGGGAAGTCCCGCTCAAGGAGCGGATGTACCAGAGACTTCCAAGGGACTTCCGTCCTGTTGCTCGACCGTATCTCGCCGAGCGTCTTGAGACTCTGAAGTCCCGCACCCCAGAAGAACTAGATCTCAGCACCGCTCAGAAGGCAAGAGTCCTACCTTCGACCTTTGATGCGTTTGATCCGTACTCTGTGGTGACTGACTAAAGCACCCCCACCCCCTGCGGTCGCAAGGGGGTAGGGGGCTGGGAAAGGTGATCAGTTTCCAGCGGCGGCAAGAGCCAACTTGAACGCCTTGCTGGTGTTCTCGGACGCATTGCCAAGAACCTTGTTGACGGCGGCGTGATCTCCACCCTTGCGTCCGCGAGTCTGAAGCCAGCGACTGCAAGCATTGAATGCATTCCAGTAGGTGGCACCGGCGATCGACGACTCGTAGTCGAAGTTCGCCGAGATCTCGTAGATGTTGCTGAGTGCGTTGTTGTAACGACAATCCGACTCTTCCGCATTAGTACGCTCGGCACTGTTCATCTTGACGATGGGGTCCACGACCTTGGCGTACATGTCGAGGAAGAAGGCTTGCACCTGATCCCGCGTCATGTTGACGTTGCGGAGGTGTCGGCACGCATCCACGAACTCCTGTCTACCGACGAGTGCCTTACGCATGGCAACCTTGGCGGCGGGCAACTTGCCCCAGATACCTGAAGAGTGCTTGTAGGAGAACACCTTGCCACTGCCATGCATGGCCCACGACAGCGTGTTGTTGCAGACGACACGGACGGAGGTCGTCATACCCGTGAAAGCCAGCGATCCGTCGTGGCCGTTGGCGACGAGGATGTAGGGGGTGACGGGGTCTTCGTTGGGTCCGACGTTGAAGGTGTCCGACTTCAGCAGGAACCAGACCTTGCGTCCCCCCAGCAGGCTGCCTGCTGACTCCACCTTGACCACGGAATCCATCGACAGTTCCGTGCAGAAGTGGGCGAGTTCCCTGTTCTGGATGGGGCTGAAGTTCTCTGACACGCAGCCCAGCACTTCGCTGGTGTCGCTGCGTACATTGAGAACCCACTTGTCCGAGTGGAAGACGTCACCATTGGAGGTGCCGCCCCGAACGCCCATGGTCTTGTTGACGACCCAGTCCATGTCAGCAATCTTCAGTGCTTCCTCTGGGGTGGGTGCTTCTTCGACGACGGTGCCGAGGCCGTGCCATGCCTTCTCCCTGTGGAGAACAATGTTGTCGGTACTGGTAATTTCGTGCATTTTCAATACTCCGCAATCTGGGTGTGAATGGTGACTTGAACGACGACCTCCGCCTCCACGATGTCGGAGCCGGGGGACAGATTATCTGCGATCTCGTTGTCGATCGCATTGTTGATGAGACTTTGTATGTTGTCTCGGGTTTCTTGTGAGAGATGCTCCCAATGAAAAACCTGACTAGTCATAGCCGGGCCGATGTGAACGTCTTCGCATGTGATGTTGTCAGTGTGCATCGGGTCCTCCTAGTGGAAACCAGACCTCGTAGTTGTCGGGGTCTGTGTGGCGAATACCCGCCGGTATCCGACCGGGGGTCAAGCGTTGCAACTGGGGTGTTGAGATCAACTCCGCCAGTTCTGATTTGTGGTCTCGAGTTACGATCAGGTCTATGAATTTGAGAGAGCCCCGGACCTGTCTAAAGGCTACGGTGAGTGGACGCCGTAGACTCTCAACAGGTCCGGGGCCTTCCCCGACCTTTGCCACCAGCCATGGGCCGATGACGCTCAGTGTTCCCGTTTGTCTCCAGAATCCTCGAGGCGAGGGATTCATTAGGTCCAACGGAGGCAGCGGTACTGACGAGAGGTCTTGAGTGATGCGGATCCTGACAGCCGCATCCAGCCCGTCGTGTTTACGAGCCGGAGTGAGAGTAGCCCACACAGGGACTTCTGTCAAGGAATCCGCCATAAGAAAGCCCCATACCCCTTTGGTGGAAGGAGTATAGGGCCAAGGAGAAAGAGATGAAGGCATGGGGTCCGTGGCAACGGTATCCCCATGCCGGAAGTGGGGGGACTAGTTTGGTATATAGAGTATCCAGCGTCCCAGACTGGACATCCAAGAGAATACGAAAAAGACCCGACGCTGCCCATGGATGAAACAACGTCGGGTCCAGTGAAAGGAGGAATGCCCCCTCCCCCCGACCTTATGTGGCCCATGAGGTCTTAGTGGGGGGAGAGGACTGAATTGGTTCAGGACTCTTCGAGGCGACGGAGAACCATCTCTTCACCGTAGACCTTGCCGTTGCCACCCTCACGGGACTTGCAGCGGACAAGGACGGGGATCTCCTCGGTACCAAGGAGTTCCTCCATCTGCATCAGGCCAGCACCCATGGAGGGCACATCGCCGAGGGCCACGGTGAGCGTCTGCTTCATCCGCTTGAGGGCGATGTCCACACGGATCTGACCGCCGTCAGTCTTGAGGCCAGCCTTGCCACAGTCGGGGAAGACCATGGGACCACCCTCGAAGGAGCGGGGGTTGTCGGGCTGGTCGTCGTCCTGAAGGAGACGGTAGTTGAACTTGATGAGAGTGCCGTCGTGGGTGGTGCCGTCCTTCTCCTTGAAGGGACAGTCAACCTGCACCATGCTGGTCATCAGGCACTCGTAGGTCCCGTCTTCGGGGAACCAGTCGTTGTAGCCCTGCGAGACCTCAGTCTCGTTGAAGTCGGACTCGAAGTTGTCGAAGACGGCTCGCTTGATACTCATGTCAGGATTCCTTGTTTGCGTTATCGAACGCGGACTCGAATGAACCCCAAGGATCAACAGGATCCAGAGGGATGTTGGGCATACGGTTGGTGGTACGGGTACGGATGATACGGGAGAATCTGGGATCGTCAAATGCCAACTTGCGATCGTAGACAATCTGCTCCTTCGGGATCTTCCGTTCGATCTCCTTCGTGCCGGATTTCACAATCTTCTTCTCCATCACTGTGGTGGAGCGTCGATCGCAGCACACGGGAGCAATCATCTCGACGGCTGGCGTCAGGCGACGGACCATGCCTGCCGAGAGATTGAGAGTCAACTCTTCCTGCTTGGCTCCATCGTCGGAGACTTGCAGAAACTCACGGCTGAGGTGGGCAATGAACCACACCCCGTAACCTACTTGGCGTAGGTCAAACGCGAACGACAGGATCTCGTCGAAGAGTTTGTCGTAGGCGGCTGGGCCGTGAGCCTGATCGAAGGAGGAGCGGTCCATCTTCTTGGCGATGTACGGCTTGAGAAGTCGGACGCAGGGCGTGATGGTGTCAAGCACCACGCACTTGGGCCGGGGTTCGTCAGCCTTTGCCATGTCGATGAGTTGCTGCTTCTTCTCCAGCACCTTGTCCCAAGTCAGGACCAGATGCTTGTTGTCGATGTCGATCGGCAGGCCGCTTTCGTCAACGCCGGGCCAGATGGTGGCACGACACTCAGGCGTCACGGTGGACGAGAGATCAAGGTTGATGATGAAAGCGTCGGGGTTGGACTGGAACAGGTACGACTTGCCCGTGTTCTGTTCTCCAACCACCATGCCGAACAATGCGTTGAGCGGATACTTCATCCGCTGTCCTGAGAAACCGAGTTTGGTAAAGCCCATCGGTTGTCCCTTCATAAGAGTTGTGTGAGTCATGCCAATCCGAACATGTCGTTACGTCGTTGCTGGCTTCTGAACCTTGACGGTTCAACATCTTCATTATCAAATACGACTTCTTCTTCCGAGGCATCCGCCCCGGCCACTGCCGGGGGCGGTGCATCGGGATAAAGGCCCTTGATCTCAACCTTCTTCACGAAGGTGATGTTGAGCATGTTGAGGTAACTTTCAAACTTGGCAGCCGACATGCTTACGCCTTCTTGGTCGATGAACGCCTTGCGGAGATCCGCCTTCGTGTTGAGGGCACCGTAGTTCTCGCAGACCCTCTGCAACTTCGGGCGGATCACTGCCTCTGCAATGTCCTGTTCGAATGTGTCATCCGACATCGGGGTATTTCCTCCAAGGGTGAAAGAGTTTCTTACCGCTTTCGGTAAGTCTCCAGAGTTGGGCACGATGCCCGCTTCTCGTTACTTCAAGATCTCCTGTTGCTTCGACCAGCCCGTCCTTCACCAAGTGTCTCCGTGTAGACGAGACTGATTGGTGGGGGGCATCAAGCAACTGCTCCATGTGGTCATCCGTGTGTGCGGATTCCTTAAGGAGAGCGAGGATCTTGCTCTTCAGTTTGACTCGTGTGGGCGCACTGTTTCTGTATGCCTCGTTCGATACCTGCCTGCTTTTTGATGTCATTTCTTGGGCCTTTTCTTGTAGCCGGGTCTCGGCTGTGCCTTGGCCTTGGTTCGGTCTTTGGGACTGGAATGCGTACCTTTTGCTGCTCGGTAAAGAGCGTCCTGTGTGAACTTGCTCTTGTTGCTGTTGCGTGCTTTCATTCCTCGAACTCCGAGCCGGGTTCCGTGATCACGTCAAACTCCACCTCCTCGGGGATGGGATCATCCCGACGACGAAGCGTAAAGCCCTCGCTCTGAATCAGCGACGGCCAATCCCCTACAGGCGACAGCATGAAGGGGGAGTAGGTAGAGAACCTGCCCATGTGGGCGACCCGATCGGACATCGGGAAGTTCTCTGGGTATGGCTTGCAGAGGGCGTAGTGTTGGACCAGCCTTACACGGTCACGATACCGTTTGTTGATGGCGGGGTCAAGTACTAGGGACGCCTTTGTCATTGAAATGTTGACGGGTGGATCTTCGGCCCACTCCGGTGCCTTG
>Ga0208899_1000093_pt1 | contig 52947 bp, 63 predicted proteins | sample VirMetDEL_Nov_24_FD_184518 | JGI IMG/M metagenome (GOLD analysis project Ga0208899, IMG submission 184518) | Aqueous microbial communities from the Delaware River and Bay under freshwater to marine salinity gradient to study organic matter... | ecosystem: Environmental > Aquatic > Marine >... | reverse complement strand
TGTTGTTCCTGGCGACGTTCTATTCCTTCAGTCATCTGGTGTAAATTTAGGTGATGGTATTAAAGTTGCTTCTGTAAATGGAACATCAATTACTCTTGCTACTGCTCCAACACAAACACAACTCGGCACAACAGATAATACCACATACGCTTTTGCTAATACAGAAGTAAAATCAGCCGAGCGTCGTTGGGAATACTACAATCTATTTGATTCAGCTCCAGGTACATCTGCTGACGCTACTCGTGTTGGTGGTTCTGGTGACGAACTTCATATCGCTGTTGTCGATGAAGACGGCGATGTCACAGGCGTCAAGGGTCAAGTTGTAGAACGTTGGTCTGGTCTATCACGTGCTGTTGGTGCTCGTACCACAGACGGTGCTTCTAACTACTACAAAGAAGTCATTAACAATCAATCTTCTTGGTTGTGGTGGGCTTCTCATGTAGATAACATGGCATCTGCTGGTGGTGCTCTATCATCGACATTTAATAATACTGATGATAAACCAACAACTGCTTCACTATCTGGTGGTGATGATGGTACAACACCAACTAATGCTCAGTTGATTGATGGTTACAATCTATTCCAATCCGCTGAAGATGTTGATGTTTCCTTCATTCTAGGTGCTGATGCAAATCAAACGATTGCTACACACCTCATCAATAACATCTGCGAAACACGTCTTGACTGTATCGCTGTTATTTCACCAGAGTCTGCTGATGTTGTAAACAACTCTTCATACGCTGGTAAAGAAGCAGAAGATGCAATCGCATATCGTAACACACTACCATCAACTTCTTATGCTACCCTTGATGGTTCATGGAAGTATCAATATGATAAGTATAACGATGTTTATCGTTATGTTCCAATGAACGGTGATGTTGCTGGTCTCATGGTTCGCACAGATACGACTCGTGATCCATGGTTCTCACCTGCTGGTTTCAATCGTGGTAACATTAAGAACGTTGTAAAACTTTCTTATAATCCTAAGAAAGCAGATCGTGATCAACTCTATAAGAATGGTATCAACCCAGTTGTTTCTTTCCCAGGTCAAGGTACTGTTCTCTTCGGCGACAAAACTCTACTTGCTAAACCAAGCGCATTTGATCGTATCAATGTTCGTCGGTTGTTCATCGTTCTTGAAAAAGCGATTTCTACCGCTGCTAAGTTTAGTCTGTTCGAGTTTAACGATGCGTTCACTCGGTCACAGTTCCGTAATCTAGTTGAACCATTCCTAAGAGATGTCCAGGGTCGTCGTGGTATCTATGACTTCCGTGTTGTTTGCGACGAAACAAACAATACAGGAGAAGTTATTGACCGCAATGAGTTTATTGGCGATATCTACATTAAACCTGCTCGTTCGATTAACTTCATTCAGTTGAACTTCGTTGCAGTTCGTACTGGTGTCGATTTCGAAGAAGTAATCGGTCAGTTCTAATATAAATAAATAAAAGGATATTAGGAGAATAAAATGGCATTTAATATCAATGAATTTCAAGGAGCGATGACAGGCGGCGGCGCTCGCCCTTCACTCTTTGAAGTTACGATGACCAATCCTTTTAATAGTGCTGCTGATGAAAAGTTCAGGTTTATGTGCCGAGCGGCTCAGATTCCTGCAACTTCAATTGCTTCGATTGCAGTTCCATACTTTGGTCGCCCAGTTAAGTTTGCTGGCAACCGCACATATGAAGATTGGACAGTCACCATCATTAACGATGAAGACTTTTCAATTCGTTCAGGTATGGAAGAGTGGGCACAGAACATCAATAGTACTCAAGGAAACCTACGTTTAACTGGTGCAAATCCTGAAGCCTATAAGTCTCAGGCTCAGGTCATTCACTATGGTAAACAAGGTAACATCTTACGAGAGTATAAGTTTGTTGGACTATTCCCAACAAATATTGCTGCTATTGATCTTGATTGGTCAAATACAGACGCTATCGAAGAATATCAAGTAACACTAACTTATGATTATTTCACAGTTGATGTTGCAAGTTCTTTCGGCGCTGCTATCAATCTATAATAATAGTTATTCTATCGAGAAAAGGGAGCTTCGGCTCCCTTTTTTTGTGTCATGTGTTATTATAAATAATCAAAATCACTTAGACATAGGATAAAAATTAATATGGAACTTTTTGGATTTACTATCGCTCGTCAACAAGAAAAGAAGGATCAAGAACAGATTCCTTCTATCGTTGCTCCTACTTCAGAAGATGGTTCTATCGAACTTGCTCCAGGTGGTGCGTATGGAACTTATGTTGATTTAGAAGGTAAAGCAAAGAACGAGGGTCAACTTGTTTCTAAGTACCGCGAAATCTCAACTCAACCTGAATGTGATGCTGCTGTTCAAGATATTGTGAACGAAGCGATTATTATCGATAATCATGAAGGTCCAGTAGAGATTAATCTTGACAAAGTGAAATATCCAGAATCTTTAAAGAAAAAAATTCGATCTGGTTTTGAAGACATTATTCGAATGCTTGATATGCATAATAATGGTTATGATATTTTCCGCAAGTGGTATGTTGATGGTCGGTTGTATTATAATATTGTAATCGATGAAAAGAATCCTCGGCAGGGCATTAAAGATTTACGATACATCGATCCACGTAAGATTCGTAAAATCAAAGAACCGATTAAAGAAAAAGATAAGAGAACAGGCGCGACTCTTTATAAAGGTATGAACGAATACTATCTTTATAGTCCAACTGGTGTTGGTGCACAGTCAGCTACAAATCAAGCACAAGGTATTAAGATTGCAAAAGATTCTATCTGTTACGTTCATTCAGGTTTGTTAAGCCCAAACAACGGAATGGTTTATTCACATCTTCATAAAGCAATCAAACCACTCAATCAACTTCGTATGCTTGAAGATGCTGTAGTCATTTACCGTCTTGCTCGTGCGCCTGAACGTCGTATCTTTTATATCGACGTTGGTAACCTTCCTAAAATGAAAGCTGAACAATATCTTCGTGATATGATGGCAAAGCATAAGAATAAACTTGTCTATGATGCAAGTACAGGTGAAGTACGGGATGATCGTAAGTTTATGACGATGCTTGAAGACTTCTGGCTTCCAAGACGTGAAGGTGGTCGTGGTACAGAAATCACAACACTTCCTGGTGGTCAAAATCTTGGCGAAATGGAAGATGTTGATTATTTTCGTCGTAAACTTTACAAGTCATTAAATGTTCCCATCACTCGTATGGAGGCTGAGTCTCAGTTCAATCTTGGTCGTGCTTCTGAAATCACTCGCGACGAACTAAAGTTTCATAAGTTCGTTGAAAGACTTCGTGTAAGATTTTCTATTCTTTTTGATGAGTTACTTGAGATTCATTTAGCACTCAAGGGTATTACTACTCGTAAAGAGTGGAAAGAAATGAAAGAACATATATATTATAACTTTATGGAAGACAATCACTTTACAGAACTTAAAGAATCAGAGATGATGACTGAGCGTCTTCGTATTCTGGGTGATGTTGATCAATATGTCGGTAAGTATTTCTCTGAAGAATGGATTCGTAAGAATGTTCTTCGTATGTCTGAAGAAGATATTCAAGATATCGAAAAGCAGATTAAGAAAGAAGGTTCTGACGAAGATATGGAAGATGATGATCAAGATCAAGGACCACAACAATCAGAACAACCACCTCAATCTCAACCTGAAGAAGAGTTTGTTCCAAACAAAGAGTTATCTGACGAAGAAAAGAAACTCGTAGAGAGTATGACTAAATTTATGGATTCTATGGTTCCTGAAAAGGAATAGATTATGAAACAAAGTATTGAGAATGCGAAACTCCTCAGTACGATACTTGCTGTAATTAAAAAGCAAGGTATTGACATTAAAGAGGAGTTGACAGAAGAAATTCTTGCTTCGATTGAGACTGTTACTGGTCCGCAAGGTGAGAAAGGTGATCGTGGCGAACCTGGATTGATTGGCGAACAAGGTCCAATCGGTCCACAGGGTCCACAAGGTATACAAGGTGAACTTGGTGAGAAGGGAGACAAAGGTGATAAAGGTAACTCCGGTGAGCCCGGTCCAGTTGGTCAACAAGGACCGCAAGGAGAAAAGGGAGATACAGGTCCTAAAGGTGAAAAAGGCAGCCCAGGAATACGAGGACCGCAAGGATTTAAAGGTGAACGAGGAGAACAAGGAGAGAGGGGTGATAGTGGACCTCAAGGTTTAAAAGGCGAACAAGGTCCAATTGGTGCACAGGGTTCAAAGGGTGATATTGGAAAAGAAGGCAAGCAGGGTAAAGCAGGTCCAAAAGGTTTAAAAGGCGATAAAGGTTCTCGTGGTCCAAAAGGCGACAGAGGTCCAAAGGGTCCAAAAGGCGATAAGGGTGATTCTGGTAAAGATGGTAAAGATGGTCGTGATGGTAAAGATGGATCTGATGCTGATGTTACAAAGAGTTTAACAAAGTTTGAAAAAGACTTTAACACATATAAAGCGAGATTGAATCAACAGTTAGCTAGTCTTGGTGGAGGTGGTTCAACTCGTATTCTAGATAATGATGATGTTGTCTTTAATAGACCATCTCAATTGGCTAATAATGATATCTTAATTTTTGATAAAAGAATTTCAAAATTTACATCAATGAATATTGTTGATGTTATTAATACAGTAAGGGTTCAACTAGAAGTGCAATACGATAGATTAGTAGATGAAGTAGTAGTTGGCGCAAACACATATACTTATGTTGGTGAAGCAAATCCAGGATCATATGCTAACACAGCATCTTGGAGAATTAAAAGAGTTAATGAACAAAGTGGTAATACTGTTACTACAATTCTTTGGGCAAACGACACAGAATCGTTTGATAAAATTTGGGATTCTAGAAACACATACATATATGATGTGTAATTCTATTTTTTATAAATAATCAAAGAATTGAAGATTTCGTTAATTCTAAGCTAGCAAAAGGAATTAAAAAAAAATGGCTCTAATTACAGATCCCGATTATCTGAAGCAGGGAAACACAGTTTCTTTTCCTGTTTCAGCGACAACTACAAGGTTAAAGGTTATTGGTGCTAATCCAAATACCGCAACGATGACTTATACTTCTGGTCCAGCATTCCAACAGTATGATTACTTTGAAATTCGGACCGCTAACACAACAGGCGCATCCAATATTGCAAACAACGTTGGTTTATATCAGATTACAGCAGTAGCAAGCCCTACATCATACACAGTGAAGAAAGTAGCCGGTTCACAAGGCAGTCTTGCAAATACTACTGTCGGTGGTGATACAACGATTAAAATTCTTGGTTCGAATACGATTGCAGGCGCAGTTAAAACAGGTTCACAAGTTTTAACTGCTACCGCTAAATCAGTTTACTATGATACATTCAACAAGAAAATTTGGCTTATTCGTCAAGGTAACTTGGATGATGATGGTGTTACATTACAAACAATTTATTCGTTCACTAAGGAACAGTGGAAGTATGATCCATATCTAATTCAGTTCGACTTCCCATTCACTGCTATTACGCCAGAACAGTTCGAAATTGGGTCAGGTACCGCTGCAGGTTGGAGATTCTACGATCTTCCGATTCCTATTGACAATGAATATAATTATACAGCTGGTAGTCTTGTAGCTCTTGATAGCCGTTATTCACGTGAACTAATTCGTACTGGAGGATGGTCAGAGTTTGATGCTACTGGTCAACTTCAAGAACAATATGCTGGTGTTATCTCACTTGGTACATTCGATAATACAAACGACCTTGCTTATTATCAGCAGGGCAATGACCCAACAGACACAGCTGCTCGTGAAAACTTCACATTCACAGACGCTGTGAATGAAGGTGTCTTAACATTTAAATACTATGCAAACACAGCAACAACTGGTGGTCATTATGGTCCAGTTAATTATCCACACTCAAATACAATTGCTAGAACAACAGGTTCTTGGATAACAGATGGATATCAAGTAGGCGGTAAAATTGAAGTTGTTTCTTCTGAAGTATCACAACCAATTGGTACATATACAATTGAAACTATAACCACTACTAATCTTGAAGTTACAACTGATCCATTCATTGCTAATACTGCTACTGACACAGACTTTAGTGCTGCATGGGACAACAGAAATGTCTTGAACATCTTCCTTCGTGCAAACAGTACTATTGCTCAGTCTAAATCATACGGTAAAGTTACATTAGGAGACATTGGTGTTACCAACCTTGCTAACCAGGTGTATCGTTTCCCACTAACAAACTCACCAGATGTTAAAATTACTGGCGCTGGTGCTCCATTTGAAACTGATGGTGATATCACACAAGCACCATGGGACGGCGATAGTCGTGATGTTATCAATATTAAATACTTTGATGTTCCATTCAAAGTTCGTATCGATAGTGCTAGTAGCGCATTCCCACGTGAATATGGTATTGTTGTTGACGCTGGTACATTCTCTGGTGTTAAAGGATCTGCTACAGGCGGTACAGCCACATTTAATGCGGGTGTAACAATTCCTGGTGGTTTCGAAGGAGGTAAACTCTCTATCTACAACGGTCAAAATGCTAATGTGTATGTAGATACATCTACTACACCGTCTGACAGTAAAAAATATACTGTTGCTAGTATTTCTGGATCTACCATTAATCTAACTTCAAATCTTGGAGGTTCTGGTGGAGAAACAGGGTTATCGTTCTCACTAGAAAGAAGTTCTGCAAACAATACTGCAAACTCTATTCCAATCGTCGCCGGTAATCCTAAAGAAGGAACAACAATTGAAAACGTCTACGCTGCAATTCAATATCAATTACGGCAAGATGCAAACATCAACAAGGTTCCTTCTGGTAACACAGTAACAGGTTCTACTGCTGATGAGTTGTTGAGCTTCACTGGTGACGTTATCACTGCTGGTTCAGCTGTAGCTGGAAACATTACAAACCCAGAAGGTGGTGGATCCGGTGTGTTTATCGTTGGTTATCAAACATCTGACGTGAACGATATTCGTGCTGTTGATAATGCTGGAACAGAACGAAGATTCCCACTATCAGTTCTTGTAACACTAACCTTTAACGATAACTTGATTGCAGATGCTGCTACCAACGATGCTAAGTACTGGATGTTCTATGATAGAACAGTTAGACGTACAGCAACAACTATATCAACCAGTGGTGTTAGTGGAAGAAACATCACTATCGCAGACAGCGGTAGTGGGTTTACTCTAGAAGCTGGTGATGATTATAACGTTGGTGAATACCTCAGAGTTTCTGGATTTACCAATCCAGAAAATAACGGTATTTATCGTATTACTGGTAATGGAAGTGCTCCTGCTAACTTACAGGTTGTCAAGGTTGACGGCTTGCCACCAGTTAACGAATCTGCTGGTGCAACAGTTAACGTTGATCAACAACCAATCGACACGCCAAGTGCTCTATTGGTTCAGGATGATAGTAACACCGATGTTACTGGAAATATTCCAAACGCATCACCAAGTGAAGTCACATTCAACTACGCTTATGATACTAACGCTCAGGGTGCTCGTGACGCTGGCGATGGTAACGCTGACGTTGTTGTTCGAGCAATTGGGTTTGATAGTGGACAGTTTGTGGAAGTTGCCGCAACAATCACAAACCAAGCAACACCAATCTCTGTTGTTGCCGGTCTAGAACGTAACTACTCTAACCCAGTATAATAAAAAAGGTAAATTATGAATATATCATTAGCACAAGCCGCAGAAGTTCTTGGTAAAACTTCAGATGAGTTGATGTTTCTTGTACAATTGAATCGTATCCAAGCGGGGGTGGACCAAGACACCCTCGTTTGGACTTTTCAACTCGAAGATGTTTTAACTTTAAAGAAAACTTTGGAGGAGGAATCTCTTCAAGAAGAGAAACAATTCTTAGCGGAGTAATTCATAATGCTTTCGGTGTGTATTCCATACTCAAACCAATCTGAGTATCGACTTCAATGGAATTATATTTTTAACAATTGGTCAATTGATAAAATATATTTTATTGGAGAAAACATATATCCAGAAAGTAATGAATGGGCATTACATTTTGCCGTAAAAAATAAAACACTTGAATTTATTTCTTCTTATTCTAAAATTTTAGAACCTTTAATTGTTGTATCACCAAAAGAAGCAAAATATTTGCCAGGTGAAACTTCTCTTTCCACATATACACACCCGAATGATTGTTGTTATTGTTTTGGTAATAACGATGGTTTTTTACAGATTGATACCGATACTACAATACAAAATAAAATTTATATTGACACAGTAGGAGAATTGTTTTCATGGACTTCTGCTGGTATTGTTCTTTATGATAGAGTAACAAAAAATGGCAATTAAAGACGGTAGAATATTAGTAGACGCCGCTGAAGCATTGACGAACTGGGGTACTTCTGGTGGCGGTGGTGGTTTTGGTGGCATATCATTAGATTCTGCTACTGTTTATCAAGGAACAAACAGTATCACTTCTCCTATACAAAACGCTGAAGCGTTTGTTTTTTATGATGCGGTTACAACACAAGATTGGTCAAATAACGAATTTTATTTTTTAATGCAAGTTGGTGTCATCGGGCAGTTAACTAATAATGCGCTTGCATTTAGATTCACTGGTGCTACTGCAACTGACTTTATAGAATTTCAAGTTGCTACTGGTAATGCTGATTGGCCAGCAACATCTGCTGGTAAGGGTTGGTATCAATTTGTCGTCGATATTGAAGGTACGCCAACAAGAACTGGTGGTACTCCACCTGCAACTACAGCAATTCAAAGAGTTGGTTATGTTTCAGAGATTGGTGCTATGGCAAAAGCAGATAATCACTGGATTGATGCTATATATCGCCGTCCATATACAAGTCCTGGTATCATCATCGAAGGAGAAAACGCTGGATCTCCTTATACATGGGATGATGTTTTAAGTTATACTTCAACAAATCAAATTGCTACCTGTATTCCTGGTCCTGGTGGTTCTATTGTGTTGTCTACACCAATTCAATTTGGAAACACAACAACAAGCAGTACACATACTTTTACAGATACTAATAGAACACTTCTTTGGGATGATCAACCAAAAGCAAACACAACTTCATATAAATTTGATCATATTAATGTGTCCGGTTCTTCATTAACGGTTACAGCAGGTATAAAAACTGCAGGGGCAACTGCAGCAGATGATACAGGTTCTCAGGGATGGACTATTCAAGCGGCACCTGATGCTTATAGATGGAGTTTAAATGCCAACAACAATCTTTCCACTGTTTTGCATTATGGTAGTTCATTTAGCCATGGTGATTTAATCACATTTAATAATGCAAATAATAATTCAGAAGTTGTATCCACAACGTTTCTTGATTGTACTGAATTAGTTCAGAGTTCAAATACATCATATCATATCAATACAGGTAATGAAGCAAGACTGTTAAAAATTGGTGTTGTTAATGCCAATACAAGAGATAATCAAGCGTTTGTAAAAACAGTGACACCAACAGAAATTTCATCTAGTACATTTACTTTCTCAAATGGTCATGCAATAGAGATTACTTCATTAAAAGGATTTACAGCTTCTACAAATAACTTTACATTTACAGATAACACATTTTCTGGTTACAGCACTGCAAATAACAATAATGATTCTACATTATTCAATAATTCAGAACGTGCAATTACATTAAATATTACAGGCGGTACAGTACCAACAGTTCGTAACGGAACAGGTGCTGATACAGAAATTACAGCAACTGTAAACGTTACGATTGAAAACGTGTTAGTAAACAGTGAAGTTAGAATGTATGATTTTACAGGTGGATCTATTGGCGCTGAGATTGGCGGTGGTGTTGAGTTGTCAGCAAACAACGTATCTCTTGATCGTGGTTCAGTTACATTTAGTGTTTCACCAAGTAATGATTTCTTGGTTAAAGTATTAAAAGTAGAATACAATCTTGAAAGATTTATCATTAATTCTGGCACAGCTGGAGCATCAAGACGTGTTGATCAGTCAATTGATCGTGTGTATTCGAATCCATAATTATAAATATATGAAATAAAAAAGCATTTAGGAGCAATTAATGTCAACTAGAAATTATACTCGCATTCCACCAGAAAGTACTGGTGATAGAATACAAGTAGTACCTAATGCTATTATATTCTATGATGCTAAGATATCTCACACCTGGCAAATTAATGAAGAATATACAATTACTGGTAACGGTGGAAATACATTTAAATTTAACCTTCATAGTGTATATGAAACAAATTCTACTACTGGTGTTTTATATGGGCGTTATAATGACCAAGCAATAGAAGAAGGATATATTGCTTCTGATAATCAATCAATTCAATATGATACTAACAACGACGATATTTTAGAAACAATCGCTACAGTAAATACAAACGCACAAGATTTATACACACCAGCATATAATATTGTTGGATATGATAACTCATCTTATGGTTTAAACGTTGACCGATTTGGTTCAGCACAAGTTACTTTCCAAGACGGTCCTCCTGAAGTAACATCTTTTGGTAATCTGCGTAGTTCCGCACCAAGACTACTAGCAAATTATGATTTTACTCATAGTGAACTAAAACCTCAATTTGCAAATTCTCGTGAAGGCGATGGTGTTTTGTTAGAATGGCAAGAAGATGATGGTCAAGTTCGTTTGTATTGCCCAGATGTTACAAATACTCGTGTAACACACACATCAAATCTATTCCATGCACACACAATTGGTGGTGGTAATTTATTCGTTCTGGGTGCTCGTCTAGGGGATGCTGGTAAAGCAAATGTTGTTCGTCTTTGGGGCGCATTTGATGCTACTGATGGTTATTTCTTTCAAATGAATGGAACGACTCTGAGAGTTGTTCATAGATATACACTAGAAGGTAATCCAACAGTGAACCACGGCGTTGACCAATCTGACTGGAATTTAGATACATTAGATGGTACCGGTGGTGAATCTAATCCATCTGGTATGAATCTAGATGTTACCAAATCTAATATCTACTGGATTGATTATCAGTTCGTTGCTGGTGGCAGAACACGATATGGTGTTTATTATAAAGGGCAAAGAATTGCTTGTCATGAAATTGATAGTGAAAATGGTAGTGGAAATATTTCAAACACAAATGGATTGAGAAATCCAAACAGACCAATGTGTTGGGCACAAGCAACACAAGGAACTAATCCTGGTAGCGTATCTGAATTTTGGGCATTAGGTGGTTCAGTTTGGTCAGAGGCTGAATCAGATCCATTGGTTACAGCGCAACAGTATTCTGAACAAGTTACAAGAAAAGTTTGGGCAGAACCTCAAAAACAACCATTCTGGAAAACTTACTATAGTAATGGAACTACTCCAGCCATTGCAGCTGCAAATAGTGCATTTTCCAGTCAAACATCGACACAATACTTATTTTCAATTTCTCCAAAACAATTATATACAGGATCAACGAGAGAAAACCACAGCGTCTATCAACCATTAACATTTTATGTTAGTAGTTATGATGTGACAACTGGTTCAGCTCGACCAGTTGAATTAAGAGTTTTTGCAAAATGTATAATGCGTGGTGTCGATTGGAGTTCTGGTGGAGTAAGTGCGCCAACAGTAGATGTTGATGATTCTGGAGACCATCTTGCACATGGTCCAGAGATTGCTCGTTTTATTGTGGATGGTGACAAAGAAATCTCATTCAGTTCTTCTACTAATGCATTTCAGTATAATACGGTTCGTAACTTATCTGACCAACCCTTTTCTCGCGATTTTCAATCGATTGCAGAACTTGACACAGATGCGGATAAGTATACATTGGGTTATGATAGAGTAAAAATAAAAATTGGAGCTCATCCATTATTTGGTAGTAGTATTCATTATTTTGATGACAGACAACCAGTTGTAATTAGTAATGGTACCGGTGGTTTTAATTTTGCTGGAATCTTTGCTGGTAGTAATACATTGAAAACATCAGCACCAAGCGGTTACGCTTCTGTAGATTATATCACTTCAGGAAATGAAACACTGTGGTATTATCTATCACTTATTGATAGAGATGAAGCATGGTTATATAGTTCACAAGCAGATATTGACGATGATCGTACAATTCGTAAACTTACTGTTTCCGCAGTTGGTACTACTGCTTTAGGTGATACACTTACAATGACAAGTGGTTCTCAAAATGGTGCTACCGGTATTGTGGCAAAAATTGTTGGAACAACAGAAATATGGATTATAGCAAGAGATGAAGGTGGTCCTGGTAGTTCTTCTATTGATGTAGGCACTACTGGAAACTTTGATACAACAACAGGTGGTGCAGGTGTTGGTAACGTTTCTGTTGTTGCTTTAGATACTGGAGTTACAAGAGACTATTGGACATCGTTGTTAGCTCTTAAATCTTCAGACCTTGGATTTACTGTTGATGAAATTCTTACAAGTCCAAATCTAGCATTATATGGAAATCCACCTCCAAGACAAGCATGGACATTTATGGCAAGAAATCTTACAAATACCGTTCCTGATGATGATGGTGATGCTGGACCTGCTCTGAATAACGTTAATGTTCGTACTACTGTGGTTTGGAGAGAAAGAACACAGTAAGATGCCTAATCTACTCTTCAATTATAATAACTGGCAATTTTGGGAAAACTATGCGCCACCATTATATTTTGGTCAACAGAAAGTAACTTTTTGGGGTGAAGAAAAGTTAATTCTTGTAAATGAAGGGGTGACTGAATTAAATTTTGAGGTTGATGTTTATTCTGCATGGAAAGAATGGGTACAAGATCCAAATCAAACTAATGCTAAATGGCCAGAAGCAATATCAGGAGTTGGTGGTGACCCTCTTCCTGGCGATAGAACTCTTGGTACTACGTTCTTCCTAGAAAATGGTTGGCGGATGAGACCCTGGGAAGGCGACCATACTATTACCGTTACGGGAAACATCTTCACTCGTGAAGGTAGTCCTATTTTTGTTTCACCTGTAGATAAGTGGGCAATCACGATTAACTTAAATACGTCTACCTTGGTTGAAACCGCTGCTATTGCTCTTGGTCCTGCTGCTATTGATCAAATCGTAAACAGTGTATGGTCGGAAGAATTGTCAGGCACAGCAGCATCTTCAAGGCTAATTAATGTACCACAAGATGTTTGGCAATATATTATTGATACAAGTAGAAATCAATCCGCTGGTGATAAACTCAAAAAGATTGCAACAAAAACTCAAGATATCGCTTTTTCGTAAGAATTTAATTTTATAAATAATAGAAATAAATATTGGAGGATATATTATGTCAGATACTGATACAATTAGAGATGCTATTACTAATCTACAGAATGGTGAATCACACTCTTTCAAAGATGCGATTAATTCTGTATTAATGAATAAAGCAATGGATGCTATTGAAGTTCAAAAAATTGGTGCAGGTCAATCTGTTTTTGCCGAACCAGAGATTGAAGTTACTCCAGAAGAAGATTTTGATTTAGAACCAGAGGAAGTAGCCGATGAAGAGGTTTAAAAACTTAGTTGAGTCTGTTGGCTCTCCTGCTAGCGACCAGAAACAAAAGAAAGACGATGAGAAAGAAGTGAAGGGGTATAAACCTCGTTCAAAAGGCGAAGAAGATTTCGCTAATTCTCATACAGTCGATAAGAAAGAACATCCCGTTGCTGAACCACATCAACACACTGGCGACCGCAAAGGTCCAAAGAGTGACTCTGGCGAAGACCATGACGGTCATGAAAAAGCAGGGCAGAAAGTCGATAAGACATACGCTAAGTTTATGAAGATGGGTGGTTATGGTGGTTCATCTAAACGTGCTGCTGATAAGTCTGATGGCGACACTAAAATGCCAAAGATTAAAGAAGAAGTTGAGTTTGTTGATGAAGCGTTCAAAAAAGGTTCATTAAAACTCAAGTCTGGTGAAACAGTAAAAGTAAATGAATCAGATGCTCGTGCATTGAATGATGCTTTCGATCAACTAAATCCTTCTAATAAAAAACGAATGGAAGCCGAAGCAATGAAAGACAAGCAGTCTTTTGAAGCGATGGTAAAATTCGCTAAGAGTGTTTGAGGGGTAAATCATGGCACAAGTAATCACAGTCAATCAAAATAAAGGCAGTAGAGGAACAGGTGTTGTCGTCGTTCGTTCAGATGCAACAGGGTTTCTAAGTTCAAACGGTGTTGTTGGAGTAAGTAAAGCAAACACAGCTGGTGAAACAATCAGTACAATGCATATCGCTGAAGTAGCCTGGAACTGTGTGTCTGGTGCTACTTGGACATTATCTCGTGGTAATGGTGTTGGCGCAAATACTGTTTGGGTCACACATGGTCTTAGTGGTTATCACGATTTCCAAGCAAACCAAATGCGTCTTGAAGCGCCAAACACATCTGCTTCTGCTAATGTAGTATTTACTCTTGCTGGTGGCGCGGGTAATATCATTCTTAAAATGCATAAGAATTCTGGAGAATAATCGATGAAACTTATCACCGAAATGGTAGAATCTGATGTAGAATTTGTCACCGAAGCAAAAGAAGACGGTGGTAAGAATTATTTCATTGAAGGTATTTTCATGCAGGGTAACGTCAAGAACCGTAATGGTCGGATGTATCCTATGGAAACATTAGAAAAAGAAGTCAATCGTTATAATAAAGAATACGTTGAACAGAACCGTGCATATGGTGAGTTAGGTCATCCCCAAGGTCCCACGATTAATCTTGAGCGTGTATCACACATGATTAAAGAATTAAATCGTAATGGTGATAATATTATGGGTAAAGCTAAGATTATGACCGAAACTCCATATGGTAAGATCGTTAAAAATCTTATGGATGAAGGTGCTAAACTTGGTGTATCTTCCCGTGGCATGGGCACACTCAAAAAAGATAAGAAGGGTGTCAATTTAGTTCAATCAGATTTTCAGTTAGCAACTGCTGCCGATATTGTGGCAGATCCATCTGCTCCTAATGCTTTCGTTGAGGGTGTGATGGAAGGTGTGGACTGGATTCAAGATATTAATGGAAATTGGGTTTCTCAGTATATCGAAGAAACTCAAAAAGAGATTCGAAAAGTTTCAAAAACTGAACTTGAAGAAGCAAAGGTAAATGCTTTCTTGAAGTTCTTGAAACAACTCTAAAAGATTATGATTTTATAAATAATAATAGAAACTGAATGTTTTTTAATAAGGAGAAAAACAGATGTCCGAACAAGACTTAGAAGTAATGGAGGACGTTGATGTCATTGAGACTCCTGAAGATGAGGATCTTTTAGAGTTCAAGGCTTCAATGGGTGATCCTTCTGAAGTTCCAGAGCCTGTTGCAAAATCTGGCAAAGGTGCAGTTACTAAAGGTGCCAAAGCTGGTCATGATGTAGAAGACAGTGCTACAACTGCTGTTAAACGCAAGCAACCAAAACCAGCAGAAATGAAAACAAAAGCTGGTATGATCAATGCAATGTATGGCGAGATGGCTAAGATGAAAAAAACTGATCTTCAAGCTATGTACAAAAAGATGCATGGTGAAGAAGTTGAGTTTGATGATGAAGTCATCGAAGAAGATGCCATCGAGTACAAACCACTTGCTAAAATTTCTGCAGAAGACATTGATCTTTCAGAAGATATGACAGCAATGTTCAAGGGTGCCGATCTAACTGAAGAAGCACAAGAAAAGATTCAAACAGTTTTTGAAGCTGCAGTTGTTTCAAAAGTTAACGAAATTGTCGAGAAATTTGCTATCGAAAGCGAATCTGATCTAGAAGTTACTTCTACACAATTAACAGAAGAACTTACAGAAAAGGTTGATGAGTATCTCGATTACGTTGTTCAAGAATGGGTCCAAGAAAACAAACTCGCCATCGAAAACGGTGTTAAAGCCGATATGGTTGAGTCCTTCCTCAAAGGTATGAAGGGTCTATTCGAAGAGCACTATGTTGACATCCCAGAAGAAAAAGTTGACGTAGTTGAAGAACTAATCGCCAAAGTTGACGAACTTGAAGGTAAACTCAATGAAGAGACTGACAAGAACGTTGAACTACTCGGCAAAGTTAAAGATTTTGAAAAAGAAACTGTCTTCGCAGAAAAGACAGGCGATCTTTCAGATACACAAGTTGAAAAACTTCGTGGCCTTGCTGAAGGCATCGACTTCGTTTCCGAAGAAGACTTTTCAAAGAAAATTGATATGTTAAAGTCGCAATATTTTGATATTGATGAAGAAACCGTTTCGGTTGTTGTCGATGATGAGAACGATCCTATTTCTCTTGAAGAAGAGGTTTCGGGTCCAACAGGTGCTATGGCAGTATACATGAATGCCATTTCAAAGTCTGCTAAAAAGTAACATTATTATAAATAATATGAAGGCTGATATTTTACAGTAAGGAGAAAACTCAAATGTTTCTATCTGAAGAACTAAACAAGAAGTGGCAGCCAGTCCTTGAGCATCCAGACCTAGAAGGTATTAAGGATCCTCATCGTCGTGCCGTCACAGCAACTCTACTAGAAAACCAAGAGAAGGCTTCACGTGAAGCTGCTTACGGTTCTGGTGGTTATCAAGCGCCAAGCCTACTCGGCGAAGCTGCTCCAACAAACGCATTTGGCGCTTCTGACTCACAGGGTACAGGTCCAATCGAAATCTTCGATCCAGTCCTTATCTCTCTCGTCCGTCGTTCCATGCCAAACCTAATCGCTTATGATGTTGCCGGCGTCCAGCCAATGACTGGTCCAACTGGTCTCATCTTTGCGATGCGTCCTCAGTACGCTACACAGGGTGGCGACGAAGCTCTATACAACGAAGCAGTATCCAGCTTCTCAGCAACTGCTAACAACTCTGTTGGTGGTGTTGCTTCAACTGGTGTTGATTCTGCTGGTGTACCAACAGCTGGTGCTGATCCAACTGCTCGTGCTTCTGGTTCTGGTTATACAGTTTCCCAGGGTATGTCAACAAGCACTGCTGAAGCTCTTGGTGATACCGATAACAACAGCTTCTCAGAAATGGCTTTCTCAATCGAGAAGGTTTCTGTTACTGCTAAGTCACGTGCACTCAAAGCTGAGTACACAATGGAACTAGCACAAGACCTTAAAGCAATCCATGGTCTTGACGCTGAAACAGAACTCAGCAATATTCTCTCCGCTGAGATTCTTGCTGAAATCAACCGCGAAGTTGTTCGTACAATCAACTACACTGCTACCGCTGGTGCAACAGAAAACACTGCTGTTTCCGGTACCTTCGACCTAGACGTTGACGCCAACGGTCGTTGGAGTGTTGAACGCTTCAAGGGTCTAATCTTCCAACTAGAGCGTGAAGCAAACGCCATTGCCAAAGCAACTCGTCGCGGCAAGGGTAACGTTCTAATCACTTCCTCTGATGTTGCTTCCGCACTTCAGATGGCTGGTGTTCTAGATTACACACCTGCTCTCAGCAACAACCTAAACGTTGACGATACAGGCAACACCTTCGCTGGTGTCATGAATGGTCGCATCAAGGTTTATGTTGATCCATACTTCGCCAGTGGTTCTGGTTCACAGTATGCCACAATGGGTTATAAGGGTTCAAGCGCATTTGACGCCGGTCTCTTCTATTGCCCATACGTTCCACTACAGATGGTTCGTGCAGTTGGTGAGAATACCTTCCAACCCAAAATCGGATTTAAGACGCGTTATGGGATGGTTGCTAACCCATTCGCTACAACTGCTGCAGACGGTGCGATTGCTTTCGCTAAGAAAAATATATATTATCGTCTAATCAAAATCGACAACTTAATGTAAGAATAACAATAAAGTTGTTAGACTTAGAGGGGAGCTTCGGCTCCCCTCTTTTTTTGTTCTCTGCGTAATGCTGCCTGACGAAGTTTTTCACGCACTTCAGGTCTCTTGGCAGGATTATCTGTCAGCATTCTTTGACGACATTTATCTTTAAATTCATCAGATAATGTATAACCACCACTATTATGATTAGTCTGGTTTAACGCAGCTTGTCGACATATTTCTTTAGTTTCATATGAATGTTTATGTCCAACACGGTGTTGATTTCCCATTTTCGATTTGCTCATTTTTTCACGAGTTTTTTTTGTTGGGTTCTTCTTACTTTTACTAATTTTTTGTTTGTGTTCTTCGGAAAGTTTTTTACCCAAGTTAGCCAACCGTCTTGCTTCTTGTTGTGCTTCATAGTTATCAATTTGACCACTCAGCATCTGCCAAGCAATCTTATCCTGCCATCGACCATACATCTTCCATAATGCACGGTGAGCAATTGCATGGTCAAGAATAGTAAGTTCTACGAGATTTTCTGGTTCATCTGTTCCACCTGCATGACGTGGAACTATATGATGTTTGTGTAAATAAATATCCATAGCTGAGGATACTCCCTGTTTTTATTCCTTAGAGTCGGTAGAGACGCCACATCTCGTGACCGACACTTTTATTTATAATAACAGACAGTTTTTTTGATTTTTTTTGGCGAAGATTAGTCGTTTTTAGAAATACTCTTATAAATGTCTTTGTAGTGGTTTGATGACTAATCTTATCAGTCATTACATGAAGTTTTATAAATAATGTTATGGGAATATGGATACGTAAACACATAGTCACCGTTGATGTATTATATTACATGCCAGATTATTCTGACATCATTCAGGAGTTCGTTTGGCAGACGAAAGATATTACGCCTGAGTTGCCAAAGGTTCATAACTTTTTAAATTATTGGAAAAATAATATTGAAGCAGTAATCAAAGAAGTTAATGTAAGTTATGGCGAGAAGAATGATTATAGATTTGCAGATTTGATAAAGGATACGACATGGCATTGATTCCAAAAACTGGTGTGAATATTTTAGAAGAGTCACCTCTTACACAGAATATCAATTTCTTATCACCATTAGGATTTCGATTTCAGTTAAATCGTGCTCCTAATGTAGAATACTTTTGTCAGTCTGCTACACTGCCAACTATCTCTGTTCAAGAGATTTTACAACCAAATCCATTAGCACAGATTCCACGACCAGGTGATAGAATCACATACGAACCATTTATGTTAAGATTTCGTGTTGATGAGAATATGACTAACTATCTTGAGATTCATGACTGGCTTGTTGGTATTGGTCATCCAAACGATCTAAAACAATATCGTGATCTAAAACAGGGTACTGGTGTTTATTCTGATGGATCGATTTTGATTCTTTCTTCTAATAACAATCCAAAGATTCGTATCGCTTTTGAAGATATGTTCCCTCTATCATTATCACCACTTTCGTTTGATGTTACACAATCTGATGTTGAATATCTAGAAGCCGAAGTGGTTTTCCGATATCGTCAGTTCACTGTAGAAAATCTATAAAATCTATTGACATTTTTAAAAACTACGTTATAATAGTGCTTGTAGCGCTTTTATGAATAGTTTTAATCATTTGAAAGGTATATTAATGAAGATTGATGGTATTATATCTATGTGGCAAGAAGATAGTAAGATTGATGAAACTGAACTATCTCGTGAAAGTTTAAACATTCCACTTCTTCATAGTAAGTATTTACGATATTTCTCAGAAGAGAGATTAAAACTCCGTGCTTTGAAGATGAAGCAGAAACATTTGCATCAACGGCTAATGGATTACTATCGTGGTGATCTAAACAATCCTGAAGATTTAGCAGAGATTGGTCGTGAACCATATCCCCATAAAAGATTAAAACAAGAGGTATCATATTACGTTGAAAGTGACGAGGATATGGTACAAATAAATACAAAGATAGCATATCAACAAGAAATGGTAGATGTGCTTGAAGAGATTCTAAAAAGTATTAACACTCGTGGGTTTGTGATTTCAAATTCTATAAAATTTTTACAGTTTACGAATGGACAATAAACGTTATTGGGAAATATATGAAACAGTAAAGGAGATATTATCTTCTCATGGAATTTATGATGAAAATATTATTCATCGTAAAGTTCAGGACATTATAAATAATAATGTCAGTCGCGATGTTGGCGCATCCACTGACTCTAACACCTAATACGGAGGTATCAGCATGTATACTTATATATTACAAGAGAATATGGAACGTATATTCGACTTAGAAGAATGTCGCATTCCAGAAATTTCCGATCAAAAATTATCCGAGAATATCCAAATCGGAGTACCAGGAATTGCTCCGGTCCACAATGCTGGTCCAAAAAAATGGATCACAAATGGCGAAATAAATAGATTTGTCGAAAGAGAAGATCCAATACCAGAAGGATGGAGGAAAGGTAGAAGTAATTGTGTTTTTAATGATCCAGAAAAACAAAAAGAGTTTGGTTCCAGAGCTGATCGTGAAAAAAGAGGACTAGCAATAAAAAAGGCTTGGGATGAAGGTAGGATGGATCATAGAAATCATGCCGGAGGAGGCATGCTAGGTGATAAGAATCCAACAAAACGCCCTGAAGTGAAAGAAAAAATACGTCAAGCAGCTTTACGAGATTCGAAAAATAGATCAGAGAGAGTTAAACGAGTAAAGCCTTGGTTGAGTAGTGATAGAGGATGGGGAAGAACAAGAATGAGAAAAAATGACATTCCCACCACAGTTTCTGCCAGAAAATAATATAGAGTCGGATAAATTGATTATTACTAAAGTGAACGAAGTCTATATGAAAATTGAATCTGATAATTCCATTCGTCAGGAATTATCGGAATTCTTTTCATTTTACGTACCTGGTTATAAGTTTATGCCAACGTATCGTAATCGTATGTGGTCAGGCAAAATATATTTATTCGACTCTGGTAAAAAAGAACTATATCTTGGTCTATTACCTTATGTTGAACATTTTGCAAATGAACGTGACTATGAAATTGAACTTGCTGAAAATGTAGAAGTACAGAATAGTTTTTCTTTAAAAGAAGCAAATGAATTCATCGATAGTCTCAATACAAAGTTTGAGGCAAGAGATTATCAGGTTGATAGTTTCACTCATCTCGTTCGTAATAATCGTGGTCTACTTGTATCACCTACGGCTTCTGGTAAGTCATTTATTATCTGGCTTCTTGTTCAATACTATAAATCAAAAACTCTAATCATTGTACCAACTACATCACTTGTCTATCAAATGCGTTCTGATTTTATTGAATACGGAATGCACGAAGATGATATTCACATTGTTATGTCTGGTCAAGAAAAACAATCAGATTGTCCGATTGTTATTTCTACATGGCAGTCACTGTATAAACTTCGCAAAGATTATTTTGCTCAATATGAAGTTGTCATTGGTGATGAGTGCCATCTATTTAAAGCAAAGTCACTTACTTCTATTATGACAAAATTGATTGGATGTAAGTATCGATTTGGATTTACTGGTACACTTGATGGTACACAAACTCACAAGTTAGTTCTTGAAGGATTGTTTGGTAAGGTTAAACAGTTTGTCAAAACAAAAGAGTTGATTGAGCAGGACCATCTTGCTAACTTTAGAATCAAGTGCCTTGTACTGAAACACTCTGATGAAGATAAGAAACTTGTAAGTAAGATGAAGTATCAGGATGAGATGGACTTCATCGTAAGCAATCCAAAACGTAATAAGTTCATTCAAAATCTTACATTATCACTTAATGGTAATACTCTTTTGTTATTTCAATTTGTAGAAAAACATGGGAAAATATTATATGAATCTATTTCAAAAGCAGTTGAAGATGATAGAAAGGTTTTTTTCGTTTATGGAGGAACCGATGCATCGACTCGCGAAAAAATCAGGGAAATTACTGAGAATGAAAGCAACGCCATTATCATTGCGTCGTACGGTACCTTCAGTACTGGGATTAATATACGCAATCTTCATAATATTATTTTTGCTTCTCCCTCTAAGTCTCGTATACGTAATCTGCAGTCTATTGGTAGAGGGCTACGTAAGGGTGATGCAAAAGATAGGGCGACTCTCTTCGACATCGCCGACGATCTCCGATACAAAACAAAAGTGAATTATACATTGACTCATTTCAGTGAAAGAGTTAAAATATATAATGAAGAAGAGTTTGAATATAAACTGTACAATATAAAACTATAAAAAGTATTGACAAATGAATAACAATGTATTATACTTAAAATTAGTTAATGGTGATAATATTATTTCCTATGTTGAGAATAATATGGAAAGTTTGATTCTCAGCGATCCAATGCAAATTTTTATTTACAACACATATAAAGGTGCGAGTATCAAACTTGCAAAGTGGATTCCATATACTCAAAAAGAAGATTTTATAATTGATATGAGTACTGTTCTTTTGTCTTGTGAAGTTGAACAGGATGTTATTGATTACTATATCGAGGCAACAGAATCACTCAAAGATTATCATGGTGATAATGAAGAAAACCACAAAGTGATTGATGCGATGTATGAAAAATATGCGAATAATTCTATAAAGGTGCATTAAAATATGGCAAAGAAAAAAAGTAAACACTATGTGAATAATAAAGATTTTTTTGAAGCAATGTGTGAATATAAAAAACAATATGAACAGGCTGAGAAAGAAGGAAAAGAAAAACCACAAGTGTCAATTTATATTGGTGAGTGTATTATGAAGATTGCTGTTAATCTATCACATAAACCAAACTTTATTAACTATCCATTTAAAGAAGAAATGATTTCGGATGGTATTGAAAATAGTTTGACATATATGCATAATTTTAATCCAGAGAAGTCACAAAATCCATTTGCATATTTTACACAGATTATTTACTACGCATATTTACGTAGGATTGCGAAAGAGAAGAAGCATCTATACACTAAGTACAAATATGGTGATCATTTATTGGTAGGTGAAGGAGGATTTGATATACAAAACCATGACTCACCGCCTATTAAAAATTCTAAATCTAACGAATGGTCAAGAGATCACATTGATACCTTTATTGAAGACTTTGAAGAAAAACTAAAACAGAAAAAGATTGGTATTAAACCAGTAGATGTTTTTATGGAAGAAATTAAATGAAAGCAGCGATGTAAAACCCATTTCTTATAAATAATACTGAGACCAAAGTAACATTGGAGTAAGTAATGACTTATAAGAAAAACAAGTATACCAATTGGTACTATGCTATTATAGAAAATGCAAAAAAATTAAATCGTAGTAAAAAAGATGGATACTTTGAATCACACCATATCATACCTAAAAGTTTGGGTGGATCTAATGATGTTGAAAACCTTGTATTGTTAACCTCAAAGGAACATTATATTGTCCACCTTCTTTTAACAAAAATGGTACAATCAAAAAATGATTTGATTAAAATGTCTTGGGCATTACATCGTATGGTGTTTAGTAGAACTTCAACTTCAAGAGCGTATGAACATAATAGAAAAAAACACTCAAAGTTTCTTAAAAACGTGTTCCATCCAGAAAGAAATAAAGATTTAAAATATCGGCAAAAATTAAGCGATATTGTTACTGGGCATTGGGAAGATAACGATGAACGTAGAAAAAAAACAAGTAAAATCTTTAGTGAATCTCAATCAAAAAGAAAAAAAGAAGACCCAAATAAGTATTATGATGAACAAATAAAGAGAGCAAGTAAAGGCGGTCAAGCATTCAAGTTAAAACATTCCAAAAGATTAGAATACAAAGGCGCTGTTTATATTGGATGGAGTGAATTACAAAAAGCCACTGGTGTATCAAAAGGTTTATATAAAAAATACTACTTGAATGGTATTGACCCAGAATCAAGGATTGGTAAGAATGGACCAGTACCAAAAAGCAATGATGTCGTTTAGATTTTTTTGTAAATCTATTGATGAAGATATAGAAAAATTAGATCAAAAATCTATTGATTCGTTGATCCAAAGAGCATATAATACAGGTAGTATTGATATTTACGAGTTTAATTTTTTAAGGAAAGGAGATTCGGTAAATGACTAAAGCAGCTATTTTGACCGACACACACTTTCGGCGTTCGTGGTGATAGCAAGCAGTTCTTAGATTTTTTTGAAAAGTTTTATAACAATGTATTTTTTCCAAAGTTGGTTGAAGAAGGCATCACGACCATTTTTCATCTTGGCGACATTGTTGATCGTCGTAAGTTTATTAACTACGTTACCTTGCACCGCTTCAAGAACATCTTTATCAATCGATTGGAAGAACTTGGAATTACGATGCATGTCATCGTCGGAAACCATGACATTCCCTACAGGAATACAAACTCTATTAACGCAATGATGGAGTTGTTTCGTTCGCCTAATATCATTACGTATGCAGATCCGAAAGATGTTGAGTTTGATGGTGTTAGTATTGTTATGCTACCATGGATTAATAATGAAAACTATACGAGTTCAATGGAGTTTGTAAAGAAAACAAAATCACAAATCTTGTTTGGTCATCTTGAACTTGCAGGATTTGCGATGTATCGAGGATTGGAATCACATGATGGTATGGATCCTGGAATTTTTAATAAGTTTGATATGGTATGTTCTGGTCATTTTCACCATAAGTCTAGCAATGGTAACATTCATTATCTGGGTAATCCCTATGAGCTTACTTGGAATGATTATAATGATAATCGAGGATTTCATATCTTTGATTCGGAAACGAGAGAATTAGATTTTATTCAAAATCCGTATCGTATGTTTCACAAAGTTTGGTATGATGATGTTGATACTACTTTAGAAAAAATGCTTGACAAATATGATTTCTCGGTATATAATGACTGTTATGTAAAAGTAATTGTTCAGAATAAGACAAATCCATATTGGTTTGATATTATGATGGATAATCTCTATAAAGAGAATCCTGCTAATGTGTCCATCGTTGAAGATAATAAACACATGGATGCATTACAAGAAGAAGATATTATTAGTGAAGTAGAGGATACGCTAACGACTCTACAGAATTATGTTAATACTATGAATACAGATATTGATAAGAAAAAACTTAATTCATTATTCTCTAATCTGTATATTGAGGCTCAGACATTTGATTCAGTTTCATAAAGTAAAATGGCAAAACTTCTTATCAACAGGTAATGTATGGACTGAGATCGATTTAAATCGAAGTCCAAATACACTTATCATTGGTGAGAATGGAGCAGGTAAATCCACGGTGCTTGATGCTCTGTGTTTTTGTCTATTCGGTAAACCATTTCGCAAGATTAATAAACCACAACTGATCAACTCTGTAAACGAGAAAGGTGCTCTGGTTGAGATTGAGTTCTCGATTGGAAAACTTTCATACAAAGTGATTCGTGGATTGAAACCACATAAGTTTGAAATCTATATTAATGATCAATTGATCGATCAAACAGCATCGGTAAAAGACTATCAAGAACATCTAGAAAAGAATATTCTCAAACTTAACTATACTTCATTTACACAGATTGTGATTCTTGGTTCATCGACATTTGTTCCGTTTATGCAGTTACCAGCTCATCAACGGCGTGAAATCATTGAAGACCTTCTTGATATTAAAATCTTTACTGTTATGAATCTTCTTTTAAAAGAGAAAGTTCAACAAAACAAAATTGATATTCGTGACTGTAAGAATAGTATGGATGTTGATGAAGAGAAACTTGGAGTCCATCTACAGTACATTGAAGAGATTAAATCTAAGAATAAAGAAAGGCTCAAATCTTTAAAATCTGAGATTGAAAAATCTGAGAAGTCTATTTCTGATTTGAGTGAAATGATTCAAAAACATAATACCAAGATCAAAGAGTTAGAATCAACAATCACTGACGAAGGCGATGTTAAGGTTAAACTCAATGAGATTAAAAGAATAGAATCAACATTTGAAGATAAGATTCGAAAGTTTAAAAAGTCTATTGAATTTTATGAGAACAACGATAGTTGCCCAACATGTGAACAGGTAATCACTGAAGATCATAAATGTAAAAACGTTGATAAAGATAAATCTAAAATTACTGAAATTGAAAATGCAATGGAGAAACTTGACAGTGAACTCCGTAAGTACAATGAACGACTCTTAGATATATTTGAAGTCAATAGACACATCAATACAATCAATGAAGCAGTTACCGATAAGAACAATCAGGTATCTTCTATTAATCGATACATTCAAAAACTTAATTCAGATTTACAGATTGAGGATAACGAGTCTGGCAATCTCAAAGAAGAGAATAAAAAGATTCGTGAACTGAAAAAATTAATTGAGAGTCATGGAAAGAAAAGAGAAGAACTTATAAACGAAAAATCAATCCTTGATGTAGCTGCAGAATTACTAAAGGATAAAGGTATTAAAACACAAATTGTTCGTCAATATATTCCAGTAATGAACACTTTGATCAATAAATATCTTGCATCAATGGAGTTCTTTGTTAACTTCGAATTGAACGAAAATTTTGAAGAAGTAATCAAGTCTCGCCATCGTGATGAGTTTAGTTACGCATCATTCAGCGAAGGTGAGAAAGCAAGATTGAATATTGCTCTTCTTCTGACTTGGCGGGCAATCGCAAAAATGAAAAACTCTGTTCACACTAACTTACTTATACTCGATGAGGTATTTGATAGTTCGCTTGATGAAGTAGGCGTTGAGTCATTGACTAAAATCTTCCATGAGTTTAATGATGGTACCAATCTATTCATCATTAGTCATCGTGGCGACGTATTGCAAGATAAATTTAGATCAGTAATTCGATTTGAGAAGGTAAAGAATTTTTCAAGGATTGCAGCATGAAAAAATATGGAATTAAAGTATCATTTGAAAAAACATACAAAACTGATGAAGCACAACACTATTTTTGGGTAATACATTTTGACCCAGGTGTATATTATGAAAACGCAGCACCAAGATTATTTGAAACTGAAGAACTTGCAGATGAATATGCAAAACAAGCGAAATTTACCAATTACAAAATTGAGGAGTATACATGGAACTGATTAAACCAAATGATCCAATACTTAAATCACAAACTATTCCATTCGACTTTGAAAATCCTCATCGAGATCCAGGAAAACTTGCCGAAGATTTGGCAAATAAAATGATCGAAAAGAATGGTGTAGGTCTTGCTGCACCACAGGTTGGTATTCCTTACTCCGTTTTTGTTGTTGGAGATCCTAGCAACAAAGAATCCATCATGGCATTTTTTAATCCAAAAATTATTGACACGATGGGTGAAGATGTTTATTATGAAGAAGGTTGTTTGACTTATCCTGGTTTATTTGTAAAAGTAAAACGACCACAACAAATACGATTGAGGTTTACAGATGTCAACGGTGAAACGACGACTACGAAATATACAGGATTCACTGCTCGTGTTATTCAACATGAATATGATCACCTTTCAGGTATTGTATTTACGCGTAAAGCTACGCGTTATCATCTTGAGCAAGCTAAACGCCATCAAAAGAAAATTCAAAGGTTGAAGAAAAAAGTAGCATGACAAATTTTGAAAAAGTGGCAGAGTTCATGAATTCCTTCGGTCAAGACGTAGAGACTGAACCACAGTGGACTTCTGTATCTGAACTTCGTTATAATCTAATTGATGAAGAACTGAATGAACTTCGTGAAGCATTGAATGAACGCAATCTAATTGAAGTTGCCGATGCTCTTACTGATTTGTTATATGTTGTCTATGGAGCAGGGCATTCTTTCGGAATTAATCTTGACAAATGCTTTGAAGAGGTGCATAATAGCAACATGAGTAAACTTGGTGAAGATGGTAAACCAATTCACCGTGAAGATGGGAAAGTATTGAAAGGTCCCAATTACTGGTCTCCTAACTTGAAAAAGGTATTATATAATGGCTAATCATGTAACTTCTTATATTACGTTTGAAAATTTATCCGACGAAGCAGAAGAATTTCTAGAAAACATGAATGAGGAAACTTTTCTTCAAGAACTCTATTCAGATTATGATGATACTTATGATTGGTATATTGATAATGTCGGTGCAAAGTGGTTGACCTTTGATGATATTGATTCTGCCAATATCTCATGCACATCTGCTTGGTCACCGCCTGTTCAGTTTTATGATAAACTTTACGAAAAACTTGTCGAACTCAATTCACCAGATGCTGTAGTTTGGGTAACTTACGAAGACGAAATGCCTAACTTTATTGGCGTATATGGTCTTGGTAAAGATACAAATTACGAAGAACATCTCGATGAAGAGTACTACGAAGATACTCTCGGTATGCTTCCATATGATGAAGTATCTGAAGAGTTCAACGATGGTGGCGATGATCGCCCTAATTTTTGGGAAGAAGTTCAAGATTGGTTCTCAAAAGAATATGATTGTTTCAAAGAAAGTTTTGAAAATAGGTTGACTTGATACGAATCGTATGTTAGATTGTGAATCTAATTTATTATGAAAACGGAGAAAACGATGTCTATGACTGTTCTCAATACTGACAAGCCACTCACTAATCTTTTTCATACAGTGAACGATAATCAAGGTAATGAGATTAATGTAGTTTATCTCAAAGACTTGAAAGTTCATCCACTAAACGAAGAACTTTATCCTAAAGCAGAATATGCTCATAACATAACTGAATTAGCTAAGTATTTAAAAGAGCATGAAAGCGAAACTGGTGTGCCAAATCATCAGCCAATCGTTGTATGTAAATACACCGGTATTATATATTCTGGTAACACACGATATTATGCGGCACTAGAAAACGGTCAGACGTTTTTGTATGCTACGGTGTCTTCAACTCAATATGATCCATCGACTAGCAAATTTGTTGAAATTAAAACACTTGAAAAATACAATTTAGATGGCAAGAGGAACGAGTCTGATCTTTATACGGCGGCAAGAGCTTACACAGTTAACAATGAAGCATATTTTGAAGAGTTTGGAAAAAACATACCTCCTAAAATAAAGAAGCAATTTGCTTTTGATAGGCGAATTGATGTTAATAGCCTTAATAAGGCTCTTAATATCTATGCTCGTGACAAAGAGTTATTAAAGAAAGTTTCTGCAGGAGAAATTACTTTACAAAACGCATATAGAAAGGTTATGCAAAAGCAGCCAGAGTATAAGCCAGATCCAAACAGATTTAATTTCTACGATTATATGGAAAAGAAACCAGAAATTAAAAAGCAGATAATGAATCTGGCAATGAATTGGACCAAACAGACAGTAGAGATAAACTATGGCGGTATCAATCCCATATTAGATTCTCAATTCGGAATAGAGCAGAATCATTTTACAGGAATGATATCTAACTTTTTTATGTCTGCCACTGCAAAGTCGTTTAATGATTCTGGCATATATTCTCGTACTCCCAGACATCACATGGGACATCCTGATGTTCAATTTCCTGATCTTTGCAAAAAAGGATTTGAAAAAGAATTCATAGAAGTAAAAGCTGCACAATATGGAGACACTTGTGCTCAAACTTACTTTTATGGCGGCAAAGGAAATGTTGAAATCAATGAGCACGATTTCTTACTTGTTGTTTATGATGCCAATGCAAAAAAGATATTTGCAATGTTGACTGAATTGAGTAAAGATGATTGGAAAACTGACAGTGGATCATTTACACTATCACTTTCATCTTGGTTCAAAAAGTACTTTAATGATCCAAGCAAATACACATTCATTGCTGGAGATATTTACGAAGGTCAAAAAGGTAAGCCTCAAATAACATTTGCTAATTCATCGGACTTTCTATGAAAGGTAAACACTTCATACTAGATTTCGAGACACTGGGAGTTAACATTCTAAAAGGATTCCCAGTGCTCGAATGCTCTTATGGTATCTTTGATGCTGACAGATTTCTTACTGACCCCTATACATTTGAAGAGTTGGTAGAATCTGTCATCGTCAAAGACAAATTAAAAGTTGCTCCTCAGGTAGAAGATTTTGGATACAAGATTGATCCAAATACTCTTGCGTGGTGGAAGAGTCAAGATCCAAAACTAGTAAACGAAATTGTCAAGCCTAGTAAGCGTGATATTTCTGTTGAAGAATTCATTGACAATGTAATGAAACTCTTATATTCTAATCCAAATGCACAATATTGGTGGTCAAGGTCTAATACCTTCGATCCAATTATCCTATATAGAATGGCAACTGATGTGAATAGAATGGACGAGTTATCAAATCGACTGAAGCATTGGAATGTGAGAGATACTCGGACATATATTGATGCTAAATTCAACTTTGCTCCTAAGATGACCAGTTTCATTTTAGAAGAATGGCAAGAAAAGTTTGAAACGCATAATTCTATTCATGATGTTGCCATCGATGTTATGCGATTACAAAAATTAATTATTGCGGAGAATGAATAATGAGTGTTGAAGAAAGTGGTAAATATGACAACTTTATGAAAGAAATGAATGAGAGTGACGAGTCTAAACATAATACACTCGAAGACTTTTTAGGTAAAATACCTGATGTAGAATCTTCTCATCCAAATTACTGGAAGAAACATTGGCAAGGTATGCCAGAATTTAAAAACGAAAATAATACAGATGCTAAATTTAAAACAATATATGTTCATTTTCGGACAGAAGAAGATTATAACGAATTCTGTGAAATGATTGGACAGTTTCCTTCTTCTAAATCTAAAAACAATCCAGCAATCTGGCATCCTAAATTAGATCGTACAGCGAATTCTTTATTACGTTGGATCGAAGAATGATTGAAAAGATTTTTATACCTACCGTAAAAAGAGTTGACAATCAAATCACATATGAGAATCTTTCTCCATCATTGAGAGAGCGAGTTGTTATGGTCGTGCAAGCATGGGAAAGACCAGAATACAAATATGATTGTGAGTACTTAGTATTACCAGACACTTCCGAGTATCATTACTTGGATTATTATTGTCTTCCTAAAACTCGAAAACTCATTTATGAGGCTGGTAAAGAGATAAAGTATTCTATATTAGACGATGATATTACTTTCTATAAAAGAAACACAAAGTATTTTGGTGAAGATTCTAATATGGAAAAATCAAAAAAAGTAGCTTCTCATTCTGAAGTCGAAGACATGTTTAAATTATTCGATGAATGGTTAGATGAATCAGAAGTAACTGTTTGCGGGTGTGCTCAAGTTCAAAATCCTCCTTTTCCAACACTTTATACTAACAACTCTTCTCTGACTTCAACGTATTGGATAAACGGATCTGACTTTAAAGATTTGTTGCCTATGCTTGATTTAACATCAGTTCGAGTGGGTGAAGATGTTTGCTTTCTATTATCGTTGCTAGTGAATGGTTTTGGTAATAGAGTTTCAAATGAATACGTTATAGCCAATCAAAGTGTTGCTAGTAAAACTTTCAACTCTGTTCTTTGGGATAGTCAACGAATAGAACAGACACAAAAAGATCATAAAACACTTGCAAGAATGTTTCCTGGCATATATAATATATTATATCAAAAAAGTGGTGGTAATACACGACAAGAAGGTGGATATAGAAATCAAGGTAAGAGTATTATAAAATGGAGCAAAGCGTACAAATATTTCGATAATACCTTGGAGAACTTTTTTAATGACTAATCCAAATCAACCAGTATATATTGTTTCAAAGGGTCGACACGACTCTATGATTACATCTAGGTCTTTAAGTAAGATCGGTGTGCCTCATTACATTGCGATTGAGCCACAAGACCTAGATAATTATGAAAAAGCACTTGATGAATTTAATATTCGTGAGTGGGTAACTCTTCTTGTTGCTCCATTCTCTAATCATGGTGATGGTCCTGGTCGTGCAAGAAACTGGTGTTGGGACCACTCAATCTCTATTGGTGCTGAAAAGCACTGGGTAATGGACGATAACATTTCAGACTTCTATCGCCTTCATAAGAACAAACGTATTCGTGTTGGTAGTGGTGCTATCTTTAAAGCAGCAGAAGATTTTATAGATCGTTTTGAAAATGTGCCAGTATCTGGTTTTCAGTATCGGTTCTTTATTGCACCGGATCAACACTATCCACCATTTGTAACGAACACTCGAATCTATTCTTGTTTGTTGATTGATAACAATTGTAAACATCGTTGGCGTGGTCGATATAATGAAGATACTGATTTGTCTCTCCGTGTCCTGAAAGATGGTGACTGTACGATTCAATTCAATGCCTTTCTTCAAGGCAAAGCAGCAACTCAAACTGTAAAGGGTGGTAACACAGAAGAATTTTATCATAAAGAAATTGGTGATAAAGTGCTTGACAAAGTAGAAGATATGAATTACAATGCTCTTGGCACTGTAAACAAATCTGAGATGTTAGCGAAGATGCATCCTGATGTTGCTCGTGTTGTATGGCGTTATGGTAGATGGCATCATTACGTTGATTATTTGCCATTTAAGAAAAATGCTTTGATATATAAATCTGATATTGAAATACCAAAAGGTGTGAATAATTATGGAATGAAATTGATTACGAATTGGGAAGATCCTAAATGACAGAGTATAAATACAATGAAGGTGAAATCCTTCAGCAAGTGCAAGATTATATTAATGGAACTTACGGTGAGCATTATTCCACAAACAACTATCAAGCAACAGAATTCATCATTGACGGCGGTCATGGTGAGGGATTTTGTATTGGTAACATTATGAAGTATGCTCAACGATATGGCAAGAAGAATGGGTATAATCGTGCAGACCTTATGAAGATCATTCATTATGCAATCATTGCGATGTATAACCATGATCTACAACATGGAGAAAAAGAATAAATGCAAATTGAAATTGATATTGATGATCTAAGAAAAAGAAACATTCTTGTTGCAACACCAATGTATGGTGGTAATTGTACTGGATACTATACTAAATCAACAGCTGATCTTTGTAAACTGTCAACACAGTATGGTGTTAATGTCGATTTCTATTATCTGTTTAATGAGTCGTTAATTACTCGTGCAAGAAATTATTGTGTAGATGAGTTTCTTCGTAATGAACATTTTACACATTTAATGTTTATTGATTCAGATATTGGATTTGATCCAAACGATGTTTTGGCTCTTGCAGCAATTGCTGATCCAGATTCTGATAAAGACATTGTTTGTGGTCCATATCCTAAGAAAACGATTGCTTGGGAAAAAATTAAACGAGCAGTTGATAAAGGATTTGCTGATGAAAATCCTAATGCATTGAATGAATTTGTTGGCGATTATGTTTTCAATCCAGCCGATGGAGCAAATGAGATTGAATTAGATAAACCAGTTGAAGTGCTTGAAGGCGGCACTGGATTTATGATGATTCAGCGTAAAGCATTTGAGAAATACGAAGAAGCATATCCTGAATTTAAATATTTACCTGATCATATTCGAACGAAAGAATTTGATGGTTCTCGTGAAATTATGGCATACTTTGATTGTGTGATCGATCCTGAATCTAAACGATATCTTTCTGAAGATTATATGTTCTGTCAGTGGGCAAGAAAAGCAGGAATCAAAGTTTGGTTGTGCCCATGGATGCGCCTAACTCATATGGGATCATATGTATTTGGTGGTAGTCTTGAAGCGTTAGCAGCCGCTGGTGTTTCTGGCACCGCAGATCCAACAGAAAGATTGAAGTAATTTTTATTGACATAAGGAGTGAAATATAGTATATTAGATATTATTGTTGAGTTAAGAAACGTTTTTCGATACTTTTGAAAGGTTAGTGTATTATGCAAATTACAGAAAATACTCTTGGTGTTCTCAAGAGTTTTACTACTATCAATCCCAGCATCTATGTGAAGTCTGGTAATACAGTTAGAACTATCTCACCACAAAAGACAATCTTAGCGATGGCTGAGATCGATGATTCTTTTGAATCTTCTTTTGGTATCTATGATCTAAATCAATTTCTCGGCACTGTGAGTCTTTTTGAGAAACCAGATTTTGAATTTACAGATCAGAGTGTTACGATTAAGAATGGTGTTTCACATGTTGAATATCGATTCGCTGATCCGAGTATGATTATTCAACCACCTGAAAAGTCTATTGATCTACCCGACGTTGTTGTCGAGTTTGAACTTACTCAGAGTGTTCTACAAAAAACAACACAGGCTGCGAATGTTCTTCAACTGCCAAACTGGTCGGTTGTAGGTGCTGATGGTCAGATCACTATCGTTGTTGGTGATATCAAGAATGCTAGTGGTAACGTATTCCGTTATGTTGTTGGTGAGACTGATAAAGAGTTTGATCTATCGTTCAAGATTGAAAATCTTCGCTTCATGCCAGCAGATTATACTGTTCGCATTTCTTCGAAGGGTATCAGTCACTTCTCTGCTAATGAAGGTAAGTTACAGTACTACATTGCAACGGAGAGCAAATAACGCAACCTTCGTATTACTTTATATTGGTTTAACGTAACAGGAAGGTTACTTTATCATGAGTGATAATTTATTATGGGTCGAATCCCATCGACCAAGTAAGATTGAAGATTGTATTCTTCCATCTGATTTGAAAACTACGTTCTCTGCTATGGTAGAGAAAAACTACGTTCCTAATCTTTTGTTAGCTGGTGGTCCTGGCGTCGGTAAAACTACTGTCGCCAGGGCTATGCTAGAGGAGTGTGGGTTTGATTATATCGTAATCAACGGTTCGTTGAATGGTAACATCGACACACTTCGAGTTGAGATTAAGAACTTTGCTTCAACTGTTTCATTGACAGGTAATCGTAAGTACGTAATCCTTGACGAAGCAGACTATCTCAATCCACAATCGACTCAACCTGCTCTTCGTAACTTTATGGAAGAGTACTCAAAGAACTGTGGATTTGTTCTGACTTGTAACTTCAAGAATCGTATCATTGAACCACTACATTCTCGATGCTCGGTAATTGAGTTCAATATTCCAAACAAACAGAAACCAGAACTTGCCAAACAATTTATGGTTCGTGTAAAAAATATTCTCAAACAAGAGAATGTAGAATACGATATCAAAGTTGTTGGTGAGTTAATTATGAAACACTTTCCTGATTGGCGGCGAGTGTTGAATGAGTTACAACGATATGCATCATCTGGTGTTATCGACTCTGGTATTCTTGTCAATATGAATGAAGATAACTTTCGTGTTCTTATAAATTATCTAAAAGAGCGTAACTTCAAAGAAATGCGAAAGTGGGTTGGTTCAAATGGCGACACTGAACCTACTGCTCTTTATCGTCGGTTATATGATACAGCCAGCGAATATCTAGTAGGTAGTTCGGTTCCGAGACTTGTACTATATATTGCTGACTATTCATACAAGTCTGCTTTCGTCAGCGACGCTGAGATCAATCTAGTAGCCTGTTTAACAGAAATTATGACAGACTGTGAGTTTAAATAAAAAAATATCTGCGACAAATGCAATCTTGTATAAATAGATAAAACAAGGAGGCATTTGATATGAGATTCTGGAACAACGGCAAGATTAACAAAAGAGCAAATACATGTCCTGGTGAAGAATGGGTTTCTGGTAGATTACCTTTCTCGAGAAAACCAACAAGCAATGAGACGAGGAAAAAGATATCTGATAAGCTTAAAGGAAAGGAGCCTTGGAATAAAGGAAAGTCAGATGTCTATAGTGAAGAAACATTATCAAAGATGTCTCTGAAAGCAAAAGAAAGAGGAATGGATCATATTGACAATACTGGCAAAGATCCTTGGAATAAAGGTAAAACTGCTCAATCACATTCAAGCATAAAAAAAGCAAGTGTGAAACAAAAGGGACAAATCAGAACAGGAAATTATTCTAAAGGGCAAAAACACCATAGTTGGAGAGAGGATACTCCAGAGTATCAAAGATATAGACAAAGAGTTAGGGTGATAACTGAAAGAAACTACAAAAAATATAAGGAAGAAATTAATTCAGAAAACTATGAACGTGTAGTAGCTGGAAATGATGGGTATCAGTTAGATCATAAAATATCATGCTATTATGGTTGGGAAAATAATATACCCCCAGAGGTCATAGGTTCAAAGGAAAATCTACAGATGTTGTTCTGGAGAGATAATCTTTCTAAAGGTAAGAAAAATGATATGTCCTGAGTGTGGAAAGACCTTTGAGAATAATGAGGATTTTGTACATCATCTTACTGATTGGGAAAGATTGACAAAACAAGAATTATATGGTAGAATTGTCAATATAGGATTATTGACTAAAAATGAAATAGATGCATGTCTGACTGAAATTATGACAGACTGTGAATTTAAGTAGGAGAATAATATGTCTGAAGAACCAATGGATAAACTAAAAGATTTTGTGACTAAAGAACTTGGTCACAATACAGGTAACTGGGATGATGAACTCATGTTTGTTGATGCTGCAATCAACTCATTAAAAAACATGCAGAAAAACCTTGCAATGTTTCGTCAAGACCATAAAGAGTTACAAGACAATCACGTTGATTTAAAGAAAAGATACATTGAACTAAGAAACATGGTTGCTCAATGGAATAACGATTTCTATGTTCATGTGTATGGAAAACTTCCACCACAACAAAAAAAATCTGAAGACGAATAATGTCAAATATTTTTGATTATGTAAATGCGATAAACTCTGGCAAGAATATTATGTCAGGGACTGATAATGATGAACTAGCTGAGAAAGGATACAATCCATATATCACTAATCGGCAGTTCTCATACTTCCAGGATACGGTTCAAGCAGCGAACGTGATGAACCAATATGCTCATTTGGATAATCGTCTTCAGTTTGATTTTTTTATAAATATTATTAGACCACGAAAGAGATTTACCAAGTGGTCTAAGACCGAGCATTCCGATGACCTGGAGGCAGTCGTACAATATTTTGATTATAGTTATGAAAAAGCAAATATGGTCATGAATATTCTGTCTGAAGAAGACTTGAAAACAATAAAAAGCAGAATAGAAAAAGGTGGAAGAAAATGAGTTTTGATATTAATACATTAGTGGAAGTAAGGTTAAAGCAAGATGATGACTTCCTCAAAGTACGAGAAACCTTAACACGTATCGGTGTAGCATCCAAAAAAGAACACACTCTCTATCAATCGTGCCACATCCTTCACAAACAAGGTCGTTACTATATTGTCCATTTCAAAGAACTCTTCGCATTAGATGGTAAACCATCTAACATGTCTGATACAGATGTTGCAAGGCGCAATACCATTACAAATCTGTTAGCTGAATGGGATCTCGTTGAGATTCTCAATAAAGAACAGACTAGCAATCCAGTATCACCTATCAGTCAGATTAAGGTGCTTCCCTTCAAGGAAAAAGACGAGTGGGAACTGGTTGCCAAATACAATATCGGTAAAAAAAGAACACCGATCTCCTAACCTATTGATTTCAAACAAATCTTTTTTTCATTTTTTTAAAAAAAAACAGTTGACTTATTTCTCATTGTAGGTTATAATCTATATATGATGAGAAATAAGGAGATTGAATAATGAAATGGACTGATCTAAAAGAAGCCCGAGAGTACGAGACGTACAAGGAGTACGTCAAGTCTCGAAAAGACTTTGGTCTTAGTGTTATGCCTATTTCGTTGTTTGAGAAGTTAAAGGAAAAATAAACAAACTTAAAAAAACACTTGACTTTTTTATCAAAATAGGTTAGAATGTAAATATAGTGATTAAAGAGTTTTGTTAACGAGTTTAATCCTCAGTAGCTCAGCGGTAGAGCTGACGGCTGTTAACCGTCCGGTCGGTGGTTCGAATCCATCCTGAGGAGCCAATTTATGCCGAAATAGCTCAATTGGTAGAGCAATCGATTTGTAATCGATAGGTTGAGGGTTCAAGTCCTTCTTTCGGCACCAGATATCCTGAACATGATTTCAAAAGGTTCAATGTTTAAACAACTAAGGTGAAATATACTATGACTAAGACTGAACGACTCCTCGAAGCCTTTAAGAATGGCGAGGAACTAACTAGTAAGCAGATTCAGGCTCGTTTTGGCGTTGGTAATGCTCGTGCGACCGTATCTGCTCTTCGTATGCAGGGTTATGCAATCTATACTAATCCTTCGACGAACAGCAAGGGTGAGACTCGAAACTTCTATCGTCTCGGTAGTCCCTCTCGTGCTGTGGTTGCTGCTGGTTATCGTGCTCTAGCAGCCGCCTAAGATAAAATGGGGCAGGGTTTTCATCATTCTCCTTACATCTCCTTTCCCTGCCCCATTTTTTTCTATTGAAAATGATGTAAGGATTATAAATAAAAATGAGAATGCCATAATGGGTTCTCTTTAAAATCTTAACTTGCTTTAAAGGAGTTAACAATGGTTACTTTTAATACATCCGACATCCGTAAATTTGATCCATTCTTTGTAGGCGCAGATCGTCTATGGAGGCATATTGATGATCTTCATCGTATGGCTGAAACGCCAGTAACAAATTACCCACCCTATAATATCTGTAAGATTGATGATGAACATTACACGGTTGAAATGGCTGTGGCTGGGTTCACTGAAAAGGATCTTGACCTGACACTAGAAGATGGAAAACTCACAGTAGTAGGTAACATCGAACAGGAAACAGATGATAGGAAAATCCTTCATAAAGGAATTGCTAACCGCTCGTTCAAAAGAGAGTTCACCCTTGCGGACACTATTGAAATCGCTGGGGCAAACCTCGAACACGGCATGCTCACAATCGCACTCAAGAACGTCGTCCCCGATCACAAGAAGCCTAAGAAAATTGAGGTTACGACCGGAGGTACACTCATTGACCACAAAGAACCCCAACTCCTAACCGAGTAGGTAAACTTGAGAGGGGAGACTTCGGTCTCCCCTTTTTTTCTATTGACTTTTATCATTGGCGAATATATAATACAGTATGACTTCATTTTATACAAACGTAATGCGTTATGGTAACTCTATCCTCTATGTTGGATATGAGAACGGTAGACGTGTCGTAACATCAAATAAGTTCGAACCAACTCTGTTCGTGCCCGTGCGCGAGGAGTCACCATACAAAACTCTGGATGGTCTCAACATGTCGCCAGTAAATCCTGGCACGATGTCTGAATGTAAAAAATATATCGAACGTAACAAGGCTGATAACTTTCAGGTGTATGGCAACACGAACTACGTAGCACAGTTTATCAATCAGATGTTTCCGAATGGGTGTGAGTTTGATCGTGATGCACTCAATGTTACATTCATTGATATCGAAGTTCAATCTGATCAGGGATTCCCAAAACCTGAAGACGCACATTATCCTGTCACAGCAATCACACTCAAGAATAATGTAGACGATATTTATCATACTTGGGGTACAGGCGAATATGATTCGTCTAAGTGTATTGTAGATGATATCAAGGTAGATTACGTTCAGTGTAAAGACGAGCATAATCTGCTACATAAGTTTCTTACATACTGGCAGAAGAACTATCCTGATATCATTACAGGTTGGAACTCTGAAGGATTCGATATTCCATATCTAATCAATCGTGTTACAAGATTATTCGGCGAAGAAGATACGAAACGTTTTTCTATTCATCGTCTTACACCAAGTATGAGAACAGATAAGTATACCAATCAAATCTTTTTTGAGATTGCTGGTATGTCTCATCTCGATTACATGCGATTGTTCAAGAAGTTTACGTATGTAAGTCAAGAGTCATATTCATTGAATCATATTGCGAATGTGATTCTTGGTGAGAAGAAACTCGACTACTCTGAATATTCTTCTCTGTTTGACTTGTATGAAAAAGATCACCAGAAGTTTATTGACTACAATATCAAAGATACACAACTCGTTGAACGTCTAGACGATAAGTTGGGTTTGATTTCTCTTTGTATGACTCTGGCGCATAAAGCAAATGTTAACTATGAGGTAGCATTCGGTTCAACACAGATTTGGGATACGTTTATCTACAATCTTCTTGTCAAAGATAATATCGTTCTTACACCACAGAAACCTGTTGTGAATGATAGAAGCATTGAAGGCGCATATGTAAAAGAACCTAAGAAGGGCATGAATGACTGGGTTGTTTCGTTTGACCTCAACTCTCTGTATCCTCATTTGATTATGCAATATAATATGTCGCCTGAGACAATCGTCAATCATGTTGTCCCTGGTGCAAATGTTGATAGCATGCTTAGAAAATCTAAACTAGATATCCCGAATGGTTGTTGTGTAACTCCAACTGGTCAAGTGTTCTCAAATCAGAAACAAGGATTGTTTCCACGCATCGTTCATGAGATGTATGCTGGTCGTGCCAAGACAAAGAAAAATATGCTGGCGTTAAAACAGCAACTTGAAGATAGCGATAAGTCAGATAAGTTTGCTAAGTATCAGTTAGAGAAACAAATCGTTCAGGCTGATAACGAACAGATGGCAATCAAGATTCTTATGAACTCTCTTTACGGTGCACTGTCAAATAAACACTTCCGCTACTATGATATTCGTATTGCTGAAGCCATTACGATATCTGGTCAACTCTCTATTCGCTGGGCGGAACGAACAGTCAATCAATATATTCAAAATCTTATGAAAACAAAAGACGACTACATTCTGATGATTGATACCGACAGTATCTATGTTAATCTTGGACCGTTTGTAAAAAAAGTCGTTGATGGTGATAACAACAAGATATGTTCTTTCTTAGATAAAGTCGCAGCAACAAAGATTGAACCGTTGCTTGAAAAATCATATGAAGAACTGCGTAAGTATACAAATGCGTTTGAACAGCGTATGTTTATGAAGCGAGAGATTATTGCCAGTAAAATGATTATCACTGGTAAGAAACGATACATTGCGAATGTGCTCAACAGTGAAGGTGTTCAGTACGCAAAGCCAAAGATGAAGATTACTGGCATCGAGTCGGTTCGTTCATCTACTCCACAGGTTTGTCGTAAGTTGATTGAGAAAACACTTGATGTGATTATCAATCAAGACGAAGCAGCAGTTCAAAAGTTTATTGCCGATGCTCGGAATGCGTTTTGCAATTTACCACCTGAAGACGTTGCATTTCCTCGTGGTGTTTCTGATATATCAAAATACGCTGAAGATGGTGGATATGCTAAGGGTACACCGATTCACGTCCGAGCATCGATTCTTTATAATCAAACTATAATAAATAATAAACTAGAAAGATATCGCCAGATAGGAGACGGTGATAAGATCAAGTTCTCCTATTTGAAAATGCCAAATCCAATCAAGGAAAATGTTTTTGCGTTTCCTGATATTTTACCTCCTGAGTTGGATTTGAAAAGATATATAGATTACGATATGCAGTTCGATAAATCATATGTTGAACCGATGAAAAATATTCTTGAGGCGATTGGTTGGAACGTAGAGAAACAGAATACATTGGAGTCCTTCTTTGGCTGAGATACCTGCAGAATACGCATCGATAGATTACGGATTTAGTGCTGTAGATGAAGCAACATTTCTTGCGAATCAAGATACTGCTGAAAGCACACCACCTGCTATCGACGAAAACGATCTAACAAGAGTTGTACTTAACGCTCTTGTTCCACTCGAAGACAAACTCGATTTAGTTTTACAAAGAAAACAAGTCGAGGAATCTGATGACGTTCAATATGCTATCGCACAAGCACAAGAAGAGGTGCGCGGTAAAGTAACTGAGTTAGAAAAACTTGTTATGCCATTGCTTGTAAACTTATTGAAGACGGCTGAGAAAGAATATATCTATTGGCCAAACCGTCAAACACAAGTGCAGTCAACGATTGATAAAGTTTTGGCTATCACACGAGCATAACAATGTTCTTTTCGATTCTTACTCTTATAGTTGCTCTTGCAATATCTGGTGTTGCTGCTTGGTACAGCATCGTTGGATTGATGGCAATCTTTTCTGCAGCAGCAGTATCGATTGCTATTATGGGTGGTGTTCTTGAAATAGGAAAACTTGTTACCGCATCTTGGTTATATCGTAACTGGCGAACAGCACCCAAAATACTTAGTGGTTATCTTACAGCATCAGTTATTGTATTGATGTTCATTACATCGATGGGAATCTATGGATTCTTATCAAAGGCACATATCGATCAAATGGTTGTCACAGGCGACAACTCCTTGGAAATTTCAATTATCGAATCTCGTATTCAAAGAGAACAAAGGGTAATAGATGATGCCAACAAAGTTATCTCGCAACTCGATACGGCGGTCCAAACGCTTACAGAGTATGACCGTATCCGTGGAGAAGATGGAGCAATTGCCGTACGAAAGTCGCAAAAAGTTGAACGAGATGAACTACGAGGAATCATTGATACATCATCAGAGAATATATCCAAATTCAGAATGGAAAAAGTTAGATTGGAAAAAATCCAACTAGCATTTGAAGCGGAAGTTGGGCCAATTAAATATATCGCTGCTCTGTTCGTAGATGATCCAAAAACAATTTTAGAAGATGCGGTGAGATGGGTAATTATTACCATCGTGTTCGTATTTGATCCTCTTGCCGTGCTCCTTCTTATTGCCGCTAATATCGGACTACATAAACCAAAACCTTTACAGAAAGCAGTCAACGTCGATGATAACTGGAACGATGTTTTTGTAGAAGAGAAAGAAGAATTTACATTTGAGATTCCAGATGAGATAGTTCAACAGCCAGAAAATACTGTTGAGATCATCGATAAACTAAAAAACAGCGGCGGTCCAGAAGGTCGTCGTTATAGGAAAAATACGTAAAAATCTATTTACATTTGAATGGATTTGAAGTATAATAATTTCTATGTTAGATATTCATACAATTATCGGGTCTGTTCTCGGTATTATACTTATCTTCTGTATACCAATTTTTATATATGGTTTATTTTGGATTGTTGGTATGATTAAAAGATCAAAAATAACAATGATGATATTCATTGTGTCTTTGTATATTGGTATTGCTTTTATTTTTTAACTGAGGTGAATATATGTCTGTACTTGAGAAATTGAAAAAGAATTCTACAATTAAAATGACCGATGTGATTACTGAATCAAAAGTGTTCGGTAAAAAAGATATGGCACCAACTCCTGTGCCAATGATTAATGTGGCATTGTCTGGTCGCATTGATGGTGGATTAGTTCCAGGAATGCTTATGCTTGCTGGTCCATCAAAACATTTCAAGTCAGCATTTGCTCTACTCATGGCAGCAGCCTATCAAAAGAAATATGAAGATGCTGTAATTCTGTTCTATGACTCTGAGTTCGGTACTCCTCAAGAATACTTCGAGTCATTTGGCATCGATATGGAACGTGTTATTCATACACCGATTACTGATATTGAAGAACTCAAGTTTGATATCACTAATCAGTTAAAAGAACTTGAGAAAGGCGACCACGTTTGTATCGTTATCGACTCTGTTGGTAATCTTGCTTCAAAGAAAGAAGTTGAAGATGCTTTGAATGAGAAATCGGTCGCTGATATGTCTCGTGCGAAACAGATGAAGTCTCTGTTCCGTATCGTAACACCACATCTCAATCTCAAGGACATTCCTATGGTTGTTGTCAATCATACATATAAAGAGATTGGTATGTTTCCAAAAGATATTGTGTCTGGTGGTACAGGCGCATATTATTCCAGTGATGCTATTTGGATCGTTGGTCGTCAACAAGAAAAAGACGGGCAAGAGATTAAAGGTTATCACTTCGTAATCAATATTGAAAAGTCTCGCCATGTTCGTGAGAAGTCCAAGATTCCAATCACTGTCACATTTGAAGGTGGTATCAGTAAATGGTCTGGTCTACTTGATGTAGCAGAACAGGGTGGATATGTTCGTAAACCTAAAATGGGTTGGTATGAAGCAGTTGATCCAGAAACTGGTGAAGTTCTATCTGAAAAAATGTATAGAGCAAAAGAGATCATAGACAATAAAGATTTCTGGATGATGATGTTTGAAAAAACAAACCTTCAAGATCATATCCATCAAAAGTATAGTATGGCAAATGGTTCAATCTTACAGGATGAACAAGATGTATGAAGTTCTATTCGATGAAGGTAATACTAGTGAAGTTGCCAAAATTAGATTGACAAAAGGTAAGTTTAAAGATATAATCTATAAGTATGGCGCTGTTCGTTTTCTTGAAGACGATGGCGATGATGCTATTCTACAATTTGATTATGATATTGTAGAAACTCCTGGTGGATTAGATACTGATAATTTATCTGAACAAGATCAAAAAGATTTTGAAAATACTCTTGGCGACATTCTTACTGAATTGATTACGGAGGCTGCTGACTATAATGAGAATCGAACAAACGATACTGACAAATCTGATCTACAACGAGGATTACACAAGACAAGTAATTCCGTTTCTAAAGACTGAGTATTTTGAAGATCAGACAGAAAAGTATCTGTTTACCGAAATTCAAGAGTTTCTAAACAAATATAATAATCTACCGACCAAAGAAACTCTACTTATCGAACTTGATAAGAGAACACATATACCCGAAAAGGTATATGCTGATATCGTTGAGTATGTTGATGGTATTCTTTTTGAAAAGAAAGAACCTCAATGGTTGCTTGATAATACTGAGAAGTTCTGTTCTGATCGTGCCGTCTACAATGCTATCATGGATTCTATTCAGATCATTGATGGTAAGTCAAAGAATGATCTTGGTTCAATACCTCAACTACTTTCAGATGCACTTGCTGTATCGTTTGACTCATATATCGGGCATGATTTCTTAGAAAACTTTGAAGAGCGATATGAGTTTTATAATAAGAAAGAAGATAAGATTCCTTTTGATCTTGATTATATGAATAAGATTACAAAGGGTGGATTACCGAAGAAGACTCTCAACGTGATTCTTGCTGGCACTGGTGTCGGAAAATCTCTTGCAATGTGTCATATGGCAGCAGCAAATCTTCTTGATGGTAAGAACGTTTTGTATATCACTCTTGAGATGGCAGAAGAAAGAATCGCTGAACGTATCGATTCGAATCTACTGAATATACCTCTTGAGGAGATCGTAGGATTTCCGAAGAAACTATATGATGATAAGATCAATCGCCTGAAGATGAAGACGAGTGGCAAGTTAATCATCAAGGAATATCCTACTGCTACTGTCGGGTCAAATCATTTCCGCCATCTGATTCGTGAACTGTATCAGAAGAAAAACTTCAAAGCAGATATCGTGTATATCGATTATATCAATCTGTGTACATCTAGCCGATTAAAGTTTGGCGCAAATGTAAACAGTTATTCATATATTAAGGCTGTTGCTGAAGAACTTCGTGGTCTTGCTGTTGAAAAAAATATTCCTATCGTAAGCGCAACTCAAACAACTCGTACTGGGTTTTCCAACTCTGATCCTGGTCTTGAAGATACATCTGAGTCATTTGCTCTACCTGCAACCGTAGACTTCATGATTGCTCTTGTATCATCTGAAGACTTAGAAGCACGTAGTCAGATTATGGTAAAGCAGTTGAAAAATCGTTACAATGACCCAACACAATATCGTAGATTTGTGATTGGCGTTGATCGTGCTAAGATGCGTCTGTATAATACAGAGCAAGATGCTCAAGATGGTATTATGGATGACAAACCTGTTATGGACAACACCACATACGGTGAACGCCATGATGAGGAAGAGAAGATGAAATGGATGACCAAAAAGGCTGGTCGGCGCGATTTTGACAAGTTATTTACATAGGAGACGATATAATGTACGAGATTCGCAAAGCAGGTAAACAGTTCCGCATCTATGACCGAAATACAAAACGGTATGTAGGTTATACGAGAAACAGTCTACGAGCAGAGGAGATTCTTTACAATCTCCAAAACGCAGGATTTGAGGGTGAAATTCCTTCTTTTATGCTCGACCGAGAAGGGTATGGTATCAATTTTGACGTAAGTTATTGATATCAAACAAAACTTTTTTTGAAAAAAATGTTGTTTTTTTGTTGACTTATTTATCAAAATAAGTTATTATATACTTATGATGATTGATAAGGAGATTGAGATGACTAAAGAAGTTTCAGTAGCGGAGATCCTGGACATGGATGACATGGTGGTTTCCACTCAGGGTTATACCCGCAAGCAGTTGAGCGATGCTTTTGATACTATCGCCGATCCTTCGAACTGGAAGATGCCGATTACTGCTATCGTCAAATTGGATGAACTGGATGTTCACAACGAAGCATGTATCTTCTTCACTGGTGCTCCTCTCACCGTTGAGTACATTCAAGGAAATCGTGCTGCGGTTTCGTCTCCTGGTTACTATGAAACGATTGGAGCGTAAGATAATGAGAGATGAAATCGCGATGAGTGTTAGACTGCGTACTGCATATTCAAAAGGTGTCTATGATATGTTGTGTGATCATGGTACCGGGTCAAAATCGCCGTATCGTTCTGGCACGATGATGAATGAATCATGGCGATGTGGTCATATAGACGCTGGATACTGGGGTATCGATAGCGTAGATTATTCTCTACTAACTAAGAAGATGACTAAACATCTTTTAGACTCTGGACTCTATGATTGGGATGACGAATAATGATGACTCGTGTAATAGAATTCTTTTCCTTGCTTTCCATGTTCGCCGCTGGCTACTTCGCATTGCTGATGTTCTAAATGAAAGCACTGAAACACATCGGACAGATTGGAGGTTAGGATGAACGAAATCTATATTGAGAATGGACCGAAGAAGTATCGTGATCTGACAGAACGAGTGATTGAGTTCTGTCTAAAGAAGATGCTTCCTCGCCATCGTACTATCAACATCTGGGTTGAGTTTGAGAAAATGCCTGATTGGGGCAATTGCCACGAGGGTGAGGACGACCATGATATCTATATCTCACTCAACCGTAAGATGCTCAGGAGCAAAAAAACTGACGATTTGATTGACACGATCTGTCATGAGATGATACACTGTAAGCAGATCGTTCGCCGAGAGCTAATCGATCAGTTCGATCCATATCGTCATAAGTGGTTATGCCGCGATGGTAAGTATCGTGCGTATGATGGTCTTCCCTATGAATCTAAACCTTGGGAAGTAGAAGCCTATCGTGACTCATGGAAACTAGCAAAGGAGTTTATTGAAAATGACCGAGTTTGAAGAAGCAATCCGTGAACGTGCCTTACTGTGGTGGGGTGACAATACCTTTGCTCCTAAGACTGAGCAAGAGATCATAGAGAATTTTTGGGCATGGTATTTTGAGGGTATAAATGGCTTTGACGTATCACCGCGACCGTCGTATCATTAATAATCTGTTTCGTTTAGCTCAAGACATAGAGCCGATCAAGTCTTCGAGACTTGCGGCTTGTCTTGTTTTAAAAAATAATATTATTGGATTTGGTTTCAGTCAGATGAAGTCGCATCCGTTTCAAGCAGAGTTTGCTAAGAACGAGGATGCGATATACCTTCATGCCGAGACCGATGCTATTAAGAACGCACTGAAGCGAGTCAGTCAAGATGACATAGCTCGTTCTACGTTGTATATCGCTCGTGCAAAAATGCATGTGGAGACGAAAAAATGGATATATGGTCTTTCTAAACCATGCCCTGGTTGTGCTCGTGCTATCGCTACATTCGGTATTGAAAAAGTGGTTTACACAACAGACGATGGAGATTATAAATATATGTAAAGCGGAGATGGGGAATTCTAATGGCCAAATTTAATAGAGGCGATGTTTCTGAAGGCATTTTAGCAGCGGCAATGACTGCTAGATTTTTATCAAAAACAAAAAGAATACAGTTTAATGATGTAATTAATGTTGTTAAAAAATTAAAACCGCCGGTCAAAGAAACCAGTGGGTTAACTTCTTTAACTGAGTTTGATTCGCCAAACGCAAATCCAAAAATATTAGATACGGTTATATGTAAAGTAAATTTAGCAGAAGTTAATATCCGAGCATTCTTAGATACTTCAATTTACTCTCAAAGAGATGTTGTAGAACTAGTTAATGCATCTATTGCATATTCAAATAGCGTAAATGTTATGGAATGGGCAGATATGATGTACAACAACAATCAAAAAAATGTTATAGAAATTAAATCAGAAGGTCTTTTAGACCAAACTGGAACAAAAGTTGATTTGTATCTTATAATTGATGGGAAACAAGCAGGTGTTGGAATTAGTTTAAAAGCTCAGGACGTGAAACAATTTGGCCAAGTGGGTGGAAGTTCTTTTGCTTCTATGAAATCTCTTTTTGAACCATTAGGTGTAAAATTTTCAAATAATATTGAGACAAAATATAATAAGTTATTAAGCGAAGAAAAAAACGTAGCTGGCGCATTAATTGTTGCTTATAAAGAAGCAAACAAACAAATATCGTCTTTGCCGCAAGAAACTTTAAAAAAAAATATTGCTAATTTTATGAAGTATCATGCTACAAGAAATGAACCAGATGTTGCATTAGTACAACTTAACAAAAGCGAAAGCACTATATATAAGTTTGAAAATATAAAGAATAAATTAACTGGGGTGAAATTAGGAACAGTATATACTGAAGGTTCTACGAATGTTATTTCTGGTGCAAAAATACCAAAAATACAAATAATAGAAACTACGTCAAATAAAAAAAATGCTTTATTAGAATTAAGAGTAAAGTTAGAGGGGAATCGAGTCAACAGTAAAGGGCAAAAAATAGGTCTTACAGTAAGAAATTATGTAGAAAAAGGTAAAATGGCAACAACATTATTAGCAGAAAAATTTAAATAATGATAACTCTCAAATCATTCATCGTCGAAGAAAAGAACACCCACATGCAGCATGTGGAAGAATTAATGTTCCTTGGTGGTGTCGATGGTACACGTCAAGCGATTAACTTTCTGCGTGACCTTCGTGACATGCTCAAGGGCAATGCCACTTCTGCTGTTGATATTACAGTCAAGTGGGATGGTGCTCCTGCTATCTTCGCTGGTGTTGATCCTGCAGACGGTAAGTTCTTTGTTGCAAAGAAAGGTTTGTTTGCCAAGACGCCTAAGATGTATAAGACGAATGCTGATATCAAAGCAGAACTATCTGGTGAACTTGCTAAGAAGTTTACAATCGCTCTTGCTGAGTTCTCTAAACTCGGTATCAAATCTGGTGTGTATCAAGGCGATATGATGTTCACGAAGGGTGACGTGAAGGTTGAGACGATTCAGGGGCAGAAGTATTACACGTTCCAACCCAACACAATCGTTTATGCGATTCCTGTCAATACAGCTCTTGGTAAACAGATTGCAAAAGCGAAGATTGGTGTTGTCTGGCATACGACATATACAGGCAAAACGATTCAGAACATGTCTGCTTCGTTTGGTAAGGGTATTGTCGGTAAGTTTAAGAAGTCTCCTACAATCTGGATGGATGATGCTACATATCGTGATATCTCTGGTAAGGCTCTATTCTCACCGAAAGAGTCAGACCAGTTTGATACGATGTTATCAGGTGCTGGTAAACTATTTCAAAAGATGGATGGTGATGCATTCCGTGCAATCACTGGAGACACAGACCTACGCCAAAAAGTAATGACGTTTGTCAATACCTATGTTCGTGGAAGCAAGCAGTTTCCTGCATCTGATAAGATGGCAAAAGAACTTGTGATGTATCTCAACGATTGGTATCAAAAAGAAATCGATAAGAAAAAATCCGAAAAGGGCAAAGCCGAATGGACTACCAAGCGTAATGATATGGTCAATAAAGTTGCTATGCATAAGGATCAGTTAGAGGCAATGTTTGGTCTTATGAAGATTCTTGTTGAACTCAAGGGTATGGTAATCGCTCAGTTTGATAAGACACAAGAGATCGATACGTTGCTAAGAACAGCAAAGGGATTCCAGGTTACACGCCAGGAAGGTTTCGTTGCAATAGATAAGTTAGCAGGTGGTGCAGTTAAGTTGGTTGACCGTCTTGAGTTCAGTCGCGCTAACTTCAGTCCAGAAATTATCAAAGGTTGGCAAAAATAAAGTTTTTTATAAATAATAAAAATAGTTCAATCCGTTAAGTCCAAGGAAAACACGGTATGACAAAAGCAGTCGTTACGTGGGGAAGATTGAATCCCCTCACAATCGGTCACCAAAAGTTGGTTGACAAGGTCAAAGCAGAAGCGAAGAAACGTGGTGCAACACCACATGTCTATCTTTCGCATTCGCAAGACGCCAAAAAGAATCCTCTCGATTATAACACAAAAATTCGTTATGCTCGAAAAGCATTCGGACCAAGTGTTACTAAATCTACAGCACGTACAATCATTGAAGTGATGAAAGAACTTGAGACTATGAAGCACTCTGAAGTTGTGCTTGTAGTCGGTTCAGATCGTGTTCAAGAGTTCAAGACTCTCCTCAACAAATACAACGGTAAAGAATTTACATTCGATAAAATCGATGTCGTCTCAGCGGGCGACAGGGATCCGGATTCGGATGATGTTTCTGGTATGTCTGCATCAAAGATGAGAGCAGCAGCACAGGCTGGAGAACAGTCTGCATTTGAAGGTGGATTGCCGGGGACACTAAGTAAAAGAGATAAGACAATCATTTACAATAGGATACGAAAAGTTATGGGTGTATCAGAATCAATTGAAATCGATGATGAAGAATTTGAGTTTACAGATCAGGAACTCGACGCATTTATTCAAATGACAGACTTAGAATCTCTTGATGAAGATATCGATATCAATGAAGAGTTTGAAGAAGTATTCGATCAGTTAGATGAAAGAGGACCATTGAATATCTCTCAACGTATGGCTATTGGTCGGCGTATGAAGAGACTTGCTCCACGGATGAAACGTCAAAGAGAGATTCGTAAGAAAAGAATGGCTGATAAACCACGTCTTGAGAAGAGATCGAGAAAAGCAGCGATTAAACTTCTACGCAAACGGTTTGCTGGAAAGCAAGGTCAGAACTACGCTTCTTTATCTCCTGGCGCTAAAATGTCGGTTGATCGTATCATTCAAAAGAAAATGGCAATGGTTGGAAAGATTAGTAAGAGACTGTTGCCAAAGATTCGTAAAGCTGAGATGGAAAGATTGAAGAAAGCAAGGAGTGGTCCACAAAAAGAATCGATTGATGCTCGGTTTGAATCTATGCTTTCTGAGTCTACACAAGCACCGATTCAAAGGATTTGGGAAGAAGAGGAGGACGAAGGTACAAATAGCAAACTCGTTACAATGTTGCGTCAAGCATTCCGTGATCCTGTAGAACGTATGCTTGTCATTCGTGCATTGAAGGGTGGGTCTAAGTCACTTCAGAATCCAAAACTACGACCATTTATTCTTAAACTATTGAATCGTCTTCTTGATGCGACACAAGATGATCCATCTATGTTTGCTAAGATGCGGGATAAACTTCGTCGCATGTCGCAGGCTGATGAGAAAGAAACCAACGAGTCTTTCAAGGCATTTACGAGTCTCAAAAAGAAATCTGATATGACAGGTATTCCTCTTGATGTTATTCTTGAAGTGTTTGAAAGAGAGGATAATCCTGATCTTGGATTCAATCGTGTCAACTCATTTATCAATGGTGGTAAGGCATGGGAACTTGATTCTGATCTAGCAGAAAAGGTAAAAGAACCAACAGGTAAACTCAAAGATGCTTGTTGGGCAGGATATACTGCTGTCGGTACCAAAAAGAAAAACGGCAAGACGGTTCCTAACTGTGTGCCAAAAGAAGAAGTTGAAACAAACGAAGCAAAGTCTCCATTACAGAGACTAAAAGATTTTGATAAGACTCGTGCTGCGGTTGGTAAGAAACCAATCTTCAAAGATAATGAAAAGAAGAAACCAGAGGTTAAAGAACAACAAGCTGAAAAAGCAGCAAAGGCTCGTATCGCAAGAGAGAAAGAAGCCGATAAAGCAAAGCATGATCGTATGTTAGATATGGCTCGTACTCGCGATACACAAACAAAGAACAGACAGTCAATGAGAAAAGAATCGATTGACAAGACGTTTGAAAGTTTTTTAGTAGAAAAGGTCAATCAGACACAGATTGATCAATTAGAAAAATTTGCTGACCGTATCCTACAAAAGTATGATATCGATATTGAGTTTACAAAACATTTTGTAGATAGACTCAATGACCCACGAAACAATCCTGAAATAAAAGTCGCTGAACTTCAGAAGTTTTTTAAGAAGATTGAACGCAAGAAGGGTAAAAGCATCAAACAAAATGCTGATACAGAAGTAGTATTGAAAGACTTGACTACCAATCTTAATCTACCCGTCGTTATTAATTACAAAAACGGTAAGTTTGAAGTTGTTAATAAAACAATTATGCGTAAGAAAGATTTCAAATCTCCGGATAAAATAATTCAATATGAAGAAGTTTTAGAAGAGGGTGTTAATGACCCTGCTATTTTCAAAGCAGTGTTTCTTGCTGGTGGACCAGGTTCTGGTAAATCATTCGTAGTGAAAAAAACAGGTCTTGCTTCGATGGGATTTGTCGTTATTAACTCTGATGACGCATTTGAAAGAGCATTGAAGAAGGCTGGTCTTTCTACAACACCAGAAGATATATTCTCTGTACAAGGTCAAGAAATTCGTGGCGGTGCAAAGACACTTACTGCAAAGAGACAAGAAACTGTTCTCAAGGGCAGACTTGGTGTTGTTGTTGACGGCACAGGGCGTGACTACGATAAGATTCAAAAGCAAGCGCAAATTCTTAAAGACATTGGTTATGATGTTGGAATGATTTTTGTCAACACAAACATGGAAACTGCTCTTGAAAGAAATCGTCAAAGAGAAAGAACATTGCCTGATGATACAGTAGAAAAGATGTGGAAAGACGTACAAAAGAATATGGGTAAGTTCCAACGATTCTTCGGTCAAAACTTCCAGATTGTTGATAACTCCATTGATTCTAATTTTAAAATCGAAATTCAATCTGCTTTTAAAATGATGAGCAAGTTTGCAAAAAAATCAATCATAAATCCAAAAGCAAAGAAATGGATTGAACAGGAGAAGAAAAAAAGAGGAATCAACGAATCATTTGAAATTTTTTTAGAAGATGAACATGAAAACTGTGGTACACCGGATTGTTGTGGTCAATGCCCAACTGCTAACACAGTTTCCGAATCACTAACCGAGGGATTTACTGCAGGTATTTCTGACACAATGTTTGCTACTGAGTTTGCTCAGAATCAAGTACAAGGTTCATTTGCTTATCATCCATCAGTCACTGAAGCTGGTGGTGCTGGTGAAGAAGGTACTACTAAACTGAAGAAGAAATATCAAGACGATACTCCAGGTCAAACTTGTGAAGAAGACGATTGGGGTTGTTGGTGTTCTGAAGAAAATCTTTTAGAATCAGAAATACAAGAAGCTGAGTATCAAGGCA